>OIYP01000291.1_pt1 | contig 34360 bp, 30 predicted proteins | sample 1588261 | NCBI WGS metagenome assembly OIYP01 (sample SAMN03283293) | human gut metagenome | biome: human-associated habitat; material: feces | host: Homo sapiens | place: Peru | collected 2012
TGTTTGAAAATCCGGGGGATTGCCACACCAGTCTGCGGACTGGTTCGCAATGACAATCTCTAACGGGGCTGGTTCGCAATGACACCCTCTATTTTCCCACCGGCTCGCAATGACATCCGTTATTCGGCGGCTTACACATCCTCCGGGATCAGCTTCAGCCGCCTGGCGGCGGTTTTGGCCTCGCTGCGTCTGTTCACGTCCAGCTTTTCCAGAATATGGCTGACGTGGGTCTTCACCGTGGTCAGCTTGATGTCCATCATCTGGGCAATCTCGGCGTTACTCTTGTCCGCGCAGATCAGGCGCAGGATCTGCTTCTCCGTGGTGGTCAGTACATCGTTTTTCGCCAGCCGGGGCTGCAGGAACAGGGGGTCGTTGGCGTTTTGCAGCCGGACCTCGGCCAGAAGCCGCTTGTACCACCTGTCGTTCCCGGTCCACGGAAGCTCTGCCAGCAGGGGCAGAATGGCCGCGCCGTAGACGCTGAGGGTGCGGATAAAGTCGAATTCCGCCGCTGTGGTCATGGCCCTTGTCAGCTTCTCCTGCCAGCCCTCCCGGCGCATCCGGTAGAGGGCCAGGGCTGTGAGCACATCCACATGGATGCCGTCTATGTACCGGCAGCAGTTTTCGCAGTAGGGGCCCAGGGGGGCCAGGGTCAGCAGCGCCGCCTCGGGAGTCCCGTCGGCCAGCTCTACCTGGGCCTGGGTCAGGTACTGGTAACGCTTCATCACGTTCAGGTGCATGGGGTCTCTGGGGGCCTTTTCCCGGTACCAGGCATCGGCACTGTCCAGGTCCCCGGTGTGCAGGGCAATGCGGCACAGGGCCGCATCCATATTGGGCAGAAACCGGGTGTGGCCCTGGTCTACAAATCTGGCCCGGAGGGACTCCAGGGCCCGGCGGGCATTCCCCGGCTGGCCGGAGGCCAGATAGTTCCGGGCCAGAAGCCCCGTGGCGGCAAACTCTATGTCTGGGGTGCCGTTTTGCTGGATCTCGCTCATGCGGGACACCAGGGAAAGCATCCGGCCGCCGATGTCCTCCCCTTTTTCAAATTTGCTCTCGGCAATGGCGCAGTCCCCCAGGCAGACTCCGTCCTTCCCCAGAACCGCCTCCACAGGAATGCGGATAGTCTTATAGAGCAGGTCGTCCCGCTTGCTCCAGGGGGAGAAATCCTTGCCGCCGTTCATAATACTGGGCAGGGCGCTGGTAACGGAGAAGGGAGGCAGATTGACCTCCTTGCCGGTCATCAGCCGGAACACCGCCGGGATGGTCTCCGTCAGGTTGTCCACCTTCCGCTGGGGCAGGGAGATATCCAGCCAGGCCAGGCGGCTCCGGGCCTGCTTCCCCGCCGCATCGTGGGGGTCGCACTGCCGGGCGAAGTCCTTTAATGTTTTGTACCAGCCCTCGGAGCCGGCATAGTCCATGCTCAGGGCGCACAGCATGCTCATGCCCTGCATCAGGGACGGAGAGGCCCGGATCTCGGACTCCGGCAGGCTCCGATAGTACTTTCCCATTTGGCTATAGTAGCCCATGCCCGGATGCAGCTCTGCATTGCGGATGAGGATTTCCGAAACCTTGGCATGATCCCCGCCCTTTGTGTAGCAGTCCAGAGCGTGGGAGTAGTCCTCTTTCAGCTCGAAATACAGTCCGCCCCGGTTGAAGAGGGCCCTCCGCTTTTCCGGCGAGTAGCTATGGTCCATCTCCCACAGGAGAAACTCCCGGAACTGGGGCCAGAAGCGGTACTGCCGGAAACCGTCGTAGAGCAGCATGGTGGTATAGCGCTGGAGCCAGTCCAGCATCTCCCCGGCGTGGGCATTGCCGGAGACCATCCGGGCCATTTCCAGGTTAAAGCTCTCAAAGGGGGACAGCTCCAGCAGGAACCGCCGGTAGGGCAGGTCCAGCCGCTGATAAATCGCCGTCTCAAAGTAGCGGTAGACCTCCTGGTAGGACCGGCCCACGATCTCCTGGCTAAACCGGGCCCCGGAGGACATATTCTGGGCCGTGATGGCCACCCCCAGAGGATAGCCGATGGACTCCTTCAGGATCCCGGCGATCTCTCCGTCGGAGACCGGCAGGCCGCTGGCGTTGAACAGCTGCCGAATATCCTCCCGGTCGAAGAGCAGGTCCTTGGGCCCGATCACCGTCATAAGCCCCGCATACTGGAAGGCCATGAGGCAGCCGGGCGGGCTCCCCCGGGACAGGATCACAAAGCGCTTGTCCGGACTGCGGCGAATGAGGGCGCAGAGGGCCTGCTGGTCCTCCTCTTCCTGAAAGAGCTGGAAATCCTCCATCAGCAGAATGTCCCAGTCCTTCTTGGTCTCCAGGTCCGCCCCCCGGGCCGACTCGCCCTCCAGCTTCCAAACCCGCCTTCCCTCCAGCAGGGCCTGGGCCACAGCGGTCTTGCCGAAGCCGCAGGGGGCGCTAAAGAACAATATCCGTTCATTCTTTAGAAATTCCTGAAATTTCTGGCTGATTGCCGGTTTTATGACCATCTTTTTTGTCATAGCCGCAATTCCTTTCCCAAAGCCGGAGGGGCTTTTTTACAGTTTGACCGTATCATAGCACAGTTTTTGAAAAAAGAAAATCCTACCAAAGTATGATACCGTTGTTCAGGGCTGTCTCAAAAAGACGAAGTGCCCAAACAGAAGAAATGTCATTGCGAACCCAATGTCACCAAGTTAAGCCAAAATGCCCCGCTACACTCAAAATTGAGCTGCAGAGGGGTGCTTTTTTGTGTTTTTTCAAAAAACACTTGACAAATATGCAATTTCGTGCGCCATTTTGCTAAGTGCGCTTATGCCACATATTCGCTTCCACGATCTTCGCCATAGCTGTGCAACGCTTCTGTTTGCCCAGGGTGTCCCCATGAAGGAAATTCAGGCGTGGCTTGGTCACAGTACCATCGGAACAACCGCCAATATTTACACGCACCTGGACGAGAATTCCAAAATCAATTCTGCCAATGCAATTATTGGCATTTTGGAGCAAAAAAAGGACACTCAGAGCATTTCATCTCCGAGTGTCCGCTCCCAAAATGGTGCCGCCAACGGGAATCGAACCCGTACGGTTTTTGGGCCGAGGGATTTTAAGTCCCTTGTGTCTACCAGTTCCACCATGGCGGCCTGTTTCCGTCCGATATCATAGCACAGAATCGAATTGCCGTCAAGGATTTTACAGCTGGTCCAGGTTTCTTGTAAAGGGCTCCAGACAGTTGTCCAGGAACCAGCGGACCTCTTCCCGGCCTGTGGCTTCCAGGGCGGACAGGGTTTGTGCAGAAGCTGTGGAAAACTCCAGGTTCCCGGCCTTCAGCTCCTCCAGGCACTTGATATGGGCGGAGAGCTTATCCGCAGCCTTGACGATGGGGTTCAGGTCCTCGTCGTTTTCCAGGACATAGCTTTCGTAGCACCCCCGCAGCTCCGGGGGGAGCATATCCAGCAGACGCTGCCCGGCCACCTGCTCCACGGCCTTATAGGCATTGCGGATCTCGGGATTGTAATACTTGATGGGTGTGGGCATATCGCCGGTCAGGATCTCCGAGGCATCGTGGTACAGCGCTGCCACGGCGCAGTTATCCGGGTCTGGACCGGGCAGGTGGAGAATCTCCCGGCGGATCAGGGCCAGGGCGTGGGCCAGCACCGCCACCTGGTGGCTGTGCTCCTGGATATTCTCCGAGAAGCTGTTGCGCATAAGGCCCCACCGGGTGATATAGCGCATCCTGCCAAGGAGCGCATAGAATTCATTTGCCACAGGCCATTTCCTCCAGCATAGGAACCAGGCAATCCACAGTCTCGCAGTACACGGTCCCGCCGATCTGGTCTCTGTCCCGGAAGCCCCACAGGACGCTGAGGCAGGGCACCCCGGCATTTTTCGCCGTGCGCACATCCACCTCGCTATCGCCTACGTAGATACACTCCGTCACGCCAATGGCGTCCATGGCTTTCAGGACCATGGCCTTATCGGGCTTTCTGGGGCAATCCGCCGTCTCCCCCAGGGCAAAAATCCCGGGGAAATAATGCGCGCACAGGGGCTTCACCGCCGCATCCGGCTTGTTGGACACAATAGCAATGGGGTATTTCTCCTTCAAAATAGCCAGCGCCTGCTCGATTCCCGGATAGGGAGCCGTTTTGATCTGGCAGTGGGCGGGATAATAAGCCTGAAAGGCTTTCAGGACCGGCGCCGGGTCGCAGCCTTCCGGGACAGCCTGGGCAATGAGGTTTGCCGCCCCGTTGCCCACAAAACGCCGGACCTCCTCCAGCGTCCTGGCAGGGTAGTCGAAGGAAGCCAGAGCGGCGTTGGTGCTGTCTGCCAGGTCCTCTAAGGTATTCAGCAGTGTGCCGTCCAAATCAAAAAGAATGCCGATGCTCATACCAGACCTCCGTTTTTCATAAGGCGGATATCCTCTCCGATGAAGGGAACCCGCTTGAAGCTGCCCCGGAGCCGGGAGGCGATCTGGGGCGTGTAGCGTTTGGCAATGTCGTCCGTGGTCAGGTTCGTGGAGATAATCGTGGGCTTGCCAAGCAGCAGCCGGTCATTGATGATTCCGTAGAGGGCCACATTGGTGAACTGGCCGGGCATCTCCGTGCCCAGGTCATCCAGAATCAGCAGGTCGCAGTGGGTATAGCTCTCGGTCTCCTGGCGGGCCTGCTCGTCATTCATGAATTTTGCCCGCTCCATCTTGGTAAACAGATGGCCCGCGGTCTCATAGGCCACGCTGTAGCCCCGGTCCGCCACTACCCGTGCAATACAAGCAGACAAAAATGTCTTTCCCAAACCCGTATTTCCAACAAATAGCATGCTTTCTGACTTCGTTGAGAAAAACGCAGCGTACGTTTTGCACTCTCGGAGGTTTTTCTCCATAACATCCCTAGGGCTAATCCCATATTGAGGATCGACACGCTCTGAATAATAGTCTAGCCGGAAATGCGAAAAGTTATCGCGCATCCCCGAAAGAATAGAAACTTCTTTTTTCTGCTCCTGGCGACACAGCTCCCGCAGGCACTCGCACATCTCCGCGCCGATGTAGCCGGTGCCGCCGCACTTATCACAGATGGGCGTCTCGTCCAGGAAGCCCTCCTCGAAGTTCTCCTCCACCAACCGTGCACGCTCCTGCTGCAAGGCCAGATTCTTGTCCCGCACCGCTTCCAACTCTTTCTTGCCGTCGGTGCCCGCCTGGAAGGCTGCCATAGCCGCCTGGGCCATGGTCATGCGCAGCTCCCGGTCGATCTCCCGAATCCTGGGAACCCGCTCATAGGCCTCCGCCAGGTGCTGCCGGTCCTCAGAGGCCCGGTCCTCCCTGGCCTGGGCCAGACGGTCCCTGGCACGGCGCACCACTTCCGCACTATATCCCATGGATTATCCCTCCTGTAGCATTCGCCTAATAGCCGCAGCCTGATCTGCGTCAACACTCTGATGTTGGTTGCCTGGATTGCCCTTTCTGTCCCCTGCCTGGACCGCCTGGGCCGTGTGGAGGCCCTGGCCGTGCCAGCGCTGCAAAATCTTATTCATGTACGCCCAATTGAGGCCGCCTGTATTCAGGCAGGTCCGCTCATAGGCCATGGAGACGGTCTCGTTGTCAAAGCCCATCTCCAGCCAGCTCTGGGCATAGCGCTCCTCTGCCGGGGTCAGATTTCTGCCCCGTATCTGCAGGGCCTGCATGAGCTGGGCCAGCCGGGAGGCCCGGACATTCTGGGCCTGGATAAAGGCCGAGGCCTCCTCGATGGAGTCAATTCCCCGCTCCGCCCAGGCATAGGCCTCCTTCTCGATGGTCCGCAGACTGGGATTCCGGGAAGAGCCCCGCTTCCGCGCCCGCTCCTTGCAGTAGCAGATGAGCATCTGGATCACCTCGGCGGGCAGATTCAGATACCGCACGAAGCCCAGCAAAATTTTCAGCTCTTCCGTATTCAGGCTCCGGCCCAGCAGGCGCTGAACCTCCCCATAGAGTGCCCGGAAGGAATTGTCCGAGTCCATGGCAGAGAGCACATCCCGCTCGGTATAGTCCGGCCGCTCCCCGGGGGCTACGCGGATGGGCCGCTCCTCCGGCCACAGGCCCAGCTGCCGCAGGGTGGCAGCGGCGCAGGAAACCCGCCCGGCGCTTAAAGAAAGCGCCCCCTCGGCAAGGCTGGGGTCATTGCCCGCCTGCACATATAAATACAGCAGCGCCGCCTCCGGGCTTGCCGCCCCTAAGAGCTTGCGCATATCATTTTCCGAAACAGTGACAGCATCCGCAATCATGGTTTTTCCCTCGAATTTCTCATCATGTAGCACCATTATACAGAAAGCCAGGCAAATTGTCAAAAGCTATCTTTTTCCTCTCCTAGCCTTCCCCTCCGGGGAAGGGGAACCGCCGCAGCGGCGGTGCGTCGCGCAGCGAATCTCATCCTCCTATAGCTGCCGGTGGCAGCTATACCATAATCTATGGAAGAGGGGCCTCTGACAAGAGAACGGTACGTATTTCCCTGCCGCTCTCATCCGGTACGCCCCTCCTCAGTCTCGGCTTCGCCGAGCCAGCTCCCCCGGTGGGGAAGCTTTTTCGTTTCAATGCTTCCGGCTCTCCAGGAACTCCTTATCAAAATGGACGTTTAGATGGGGGTAGGTCATGGGGATGCCCTGCTCGTCGAAAATGTCCTTGACGCGCTGGTTGACCTTGAAGTACACATCCCAGTAGTCCTCGGTCTTTGCCCAGAAGCGCAGGGTGTAGTTAATGGCATTGTCCCCATAGCTCACCACTGCCGCAAAGGGAGCAGGCTCCAAGAGGGCATTGTCCACAGTCGCCGCCAAAACCAGAGCGTCGATAACCTTCTGGGTGGGGGCGTCATAGCCCGCAGAAACCTGAATTTCCGCCCGGCGGGTATCGTTGGCGGAGTAGTTCACCACTTCCGAGGCCAGCACCGTGCTGTTGGGGATGCAGACCACCTTATTGTCTACGGTGACAAGTCGGGTATAGCTCATATCGATCTGGGTCACGGTACCGGACTGGCCGCCGATATCCACATAGTCCCCGGAGTGGAAGGGATGGGTTGTCAGCAGCGCAAAGCCGCCCAGCACATTGGTCAGCATATTTTGCAGGGCCAGAGACACAGCCAATGTCAGCACACTGGCCAGCGCCACCACGCCGGTGACATCAATGCCGAAGCTGGTGGCCAGGCTCAGGCCCAGCAGCAGGTATAGCCCTACCTTCGCAAGGGACAAAATCAGGCTATAGGCCGCCTTTTCCAGCTTGGACTTTTCCAGGGCCCGGGTCAGCAGCCGCATGACGGCTTTGATGACCAGGATACCCACCACCAGCGTAATGAGCGCCGTAAAGATTTTATCCACAAGCCCCTGGGAAACCCAGCTTTTGATCAGTGCATTCAGAGATTCCATTTATGCTTCCTCCTTTTTTACACGCATTATAGCCCGTTTTATTTCCTGAATCAAGCGCTTTTCCCCTATTTCCCGCATACAATTGCTTTTTATGGTCAATATCTATAAAAGTTTACAATTGGCAGCGCAAAAAGTCCGAAATTCTTGTGAAATACAAACTCTTGCATCCGAAAAATGCCATGCTATAATAGCATGGCAAAAGAAAGATTTATATGAAAAGAGGCATTTCTTTATGGAATACTTGCTTGCCATCGGTCTTGCCATGTTCGCAGGACTGTTTCTGTCCCGTCTGGCCTCCAAATTCAACCTGCCTGACGTGACCAGCTACCTGGTTGCCGGCGTGCTGATTGGGCCGCTGTGCCTGGGCGCCCTGGGCATCCCCAACCTGGGCCTGCCGAGCTTTGACTTCGTGGAAAAGCTGGGGCTCATCAGCGATGTTTCCCTGGGCTTCATCGCCTTCTCCATCGGCAATGAGTTCCGGCTGGAGGAGCTGAAGCACATCGGCCGCCAGGCCACCATCGTCGCCATTTTCCAGGCGCTGTCCGCCACCATCTTTGTGGACGTGGGACTTCTGATCCTGCACCTGTTCCTGGGGGACACCCTGCCCGTGTCCACCTGCATCGTGCTGGGCGCTATTGCAACCGCTACCGCTCCTGCCGCCACGGTGATGGTCATCAACCAGTACAAGGCCAAGGGCCCCCTGACCAACATTCTGCTGCCCATCGTGGCACTGGACGATGCCGTGGGTCTGATCGTTTTTGCCGTGTCCACCGGTATTGCCAAGGCCCTGATCTCCGGCTCCATCAATCTGGTCTCCGTCATTGTGAACCCGCTTGTTGAGATCGTTGCTTCTCTGGTTCTGGGTGCCGCCCTGGGCTGGGTTTTCAGCATTGTGGAAAAATTCTTCAACTCCCGCTCCAAGCGTCTGAGCCTGGCCGTGGCCTTCGTGTTCCTTTGCACCGCCTTCTCCAAGATCGAGCTGACCTTTGGCAACGGCGTAGAGATTGGCTTCTCCTCCCTGCTGGTGTGCATGATGTGCGGCACCATCTTCTGCAACCTGTGTGACTTCTCCGACGAGATCATGTACCGGACCGACCGCTGGACCGCCCCCGTTTACGTTCTGTTCTTCGTGCTGTCCGGTGCAGAGCTGGACCTGCGGGTCTTCGGCAGTGCCGCTGTCGTGGGCATTGGTCTGGTGTATATTCTCATGCGTTCCGCCGGTAAGATCGTCGGTGCCAGTGTCAGCTCCCGGATGGTTGGCTGCCCCAAGACCGTGTGCAAATACCTGGGCCTCACCCTGCTGCCCCAGGCCGGTGTGGCTCTGGGTATGTCCGCCACCGTCGCCGCAGACTTCGGTGCCGAGGGTGCCATCATGCGCAGCATCGTCCTCTTCTCCGTGCTGATCTACGAGCTGGTAGGCCCCATCCTGACCAAGATTGCCCTGACGGCTTCCGGAGAAATCACGCCCAAGACCATCTCCAACCGCGGCGTCCTGCCCGAGGAGATTCACAAGAACGGGTAATTTCCACAAAAAGTAATGCGCTGCGAAGGCTCGCAGCGCATTATTTTTATGCCTTCGGCACATAGTCCAGAGTATCAAAGCAGGGGTCGTATCTCCCCGGCTCCATATGGTAGAGCTTTGCAATATAGTCGCTGGTGAAAATCTCCTTGGGAGTGCCTATGCGGTCGATTCTGTCGCCGCTGACGCAGACCACCGTATCGGAGACCCGGTCCGCCAGGTCCAGCTCGTGCAGGGACATGAGCACCGCCAGATTTTTCTCCCGCACCATGGTCTTCAGGATCGTCAGCAGCTCCAGCTTATAGCGGATGTCCAGGTAGCTGGTAGGCTCGTCCAGGACGATGATTTCCGGCTGCTGGCACAGGGCACGGGCAAGCAGGATTCGCTGCCGCTGGCCGTCACTGATGGCCTCAAAGGGCCGGTCCGCCAGATCGGCGCTGTGCACCAAAGCCATGGCATCCATCACAATGCGCTTGTCCTCCTTGCTCAGCAGGCCCAGGGCCCCGGTATAGGGGTAGCGGCCGGTGCTGACCACATCAAAGCAGGTCATGAGCTCCGGGTGCACCCGCTGGGTCATGAGAATGGCCATTTTCTTGGCAATCTCATTTTGCCGCAGCTGCTCCATGGGGCTTCCCTCCAGCAGTACGGCACCGGAAACCTTGGACAGCTGCCCAACGACGGTTTTCAGGATGGTGGACTTTCCGGAGCCATTGGGGCCGATAAGGGTCACGATCCTGCCCCGCTGAACGCTGAGGCACACCTCCCGGATCAGGGGCTGCCCGTCGTAGCCAACGGTCAGATTTTCTGTGGATAAAAAGTCGCTCATTCTCTGGCCGCCTTTCTACGAACCATCATATAGATGACCACCGGTGCGCCAAATACGGCGGTCACGGAGCTGATGCTCACCTCTGTAGGCGCGAAGGCCGTCCGTGCGATGAGATCGCACATCAGGCAGAAGGCCCCGCCGCCTAAGAAGCAGGCCGGAATCATCACCATGGGCTCTGCCGTCTTAAAAAGGGTTTTCATCAGGTGGGGCACTGCAATGCCCACGAAGGAAATGGGCCCGGCAAAGGCCGTCACGCAGGCGGAGAGCACACTGGACAGCAGAATCAGCGCCGCCCGGAAGGCTTTCAGGGGTACGCCCATATTCTGAGCATAGACCTCTCCCATCTGGTAGGCCCGGATGGGCTTGCTCAGCAAAAAGCTCAGGCCCACGCCCAGGGCACAGACAATTGCCAAGGCACGCACATCCGTCCAGGTCCTTCCGGAGAAGGAGCCCACGGACCAATTGTGCAGGTTCACAATGTTGGAATCATCCGCAAAGGTCACAAAGAAATCCGTCAGCGCAGAACAGATATAGCCGATCATAACGCCGCAGACCACCAGCAGGCTCATTTGCTTCACCCTCTGGGAGATGATCAGCACGAAGCCCATGGAAATCATGGCACCAAAAAAGGCGGAGAAGATCAGCGTTGCCGAATTGGATACCATTCCGCGGCTCAGCAGGAAAATCATGGTGATGGAAACCGTCAGCTTCGCACCGGAGGAGATACCCAGCACAAAGGGACCGGCAATGGGGTTATGGAAAAAGGTTTGCAGCAGATAGCCGGAAACCGACAGTGCTCCGCCCAGAATCAGCGCCGACAGCAGCCTTGGAAGGCGAATGCTGCAGATAATATTCCATTTTGTGCTGTCCTGGCTGCGGCCCAGCAGAATCTGCCGGATTTCTGCCGCGGAAATGGACACGCTTCCGGCATGGAGATTCCACAGCAGGAAAACAGCCACCAGCAAGAAAAGCAGCACAAAGCCCCATATTCTGCGTCCTCTTTTTTTCACACGTGTGCCTCCTTATGTCAGCTGTTTCAGAAAATACAGCTCCCGGCCATTGTCCTCTGCCGCCGTATTCACATCCAGAATAAAATTCCCCAGAGCCAGGGATTCCTGATAGAAATTCTTGGTAACGCACCAGACCTGGCCGGTTTTCACCGCCTTGCAATCCGCCAGCAGCGGCGCTTTGGACAGCAGGGCATTCATATCCTTCAGTTCTCCATCCACCGTGCTGTTGTAGATGAGCATATCCGCATCCACTGCCGCATTGTAGAAGGCCTCCATCTGAATGGTCTGGGAGGAGGTGGCACCGGCATCCTCATCTTCTTCGAAGACAATGGGCGTGCAGCCTGCCAGGGAGATGGACTTGGAAATATAGTCCGAGCTCTTGCGGACATTCACCGCCCCGGCGGCCGTGATATAGAAAAACGCCACGGTCTTTCCGGTAGACTCCTGATTCATAACCGGCGTCAGATTGTTCATCAGCGCGTCAAAATAGCTGACAGCCTCGCTGTCCTTCCCCAGAAGGGCCCCATAGAATTTGATCCACTCCATGCGGCCAAGGGGATGGCTTTCATAGCTGGAGCGGTCCACAATAACGGGAATGCCCAGGCCCTGGATCTGCTCCATGACATTCGGCGTATGGTAAATCATGGTATTCTCGATTGCCAGGTCACAGCGCTCCGCCAGAATCGTTTCATAGTCCGGCGCAGAGTATTTTCCGGCATACAGGAGCTTATCCTCTGCCATGGCCTGCTTTGCTTCCGGCAGGTACCAGCCGTCTTCCTTCTGGCTGCTGAGCCGTACGGTATCCATGGCATCCAGCTTGCAGAAATAATCCATGGCTGCGCTGGAAACCACATAGATATGCTCCAGCGGCTGCTTCAGAACAATTACATCCGCCGGGACACCCTGGGGCACCTGGGCACCTTCCGGGACCACCAGAATGGTCTGGTCCGCACCAACGGTGATCTTCCGGTATCCGCTGGCCTCGTCATAAATGGCGAAGGTTTCTGCATACTGCATGGGCCGGGGCCCGGTAAATGTCAGGCTGTCCCAGCTGACTGTTTGGGGTGCAGCCGTGGTCTGCGCGGTTGTTTCCGCACTTTGCTGGGGTGCGGCGGCGCAGCCGCAGAGCAGCAGCGCCGCCAGAATCAGTGCAAAAAATCTTCTCATTTCAGTTCTTCCAGCGTGGAGGAATCCAGGAGAATGGTGTATTCAATCTCGTGGGGGGTGCTCATGGCCACAGTATCCGCAACCACGGCAATCTTCACATCCAGTGCGGTTACGGGAATTTCGAAGGAGGAGCCGCCCTCGTTGCTGACAGGCTCGTACTTCACGCCGTCCACGATCATATAGTCATATTTGCTGCTGCTGAGAACCACGGTGGCAATGCCCTTGCCATCGGTCACGGTCAGCAGTGTGGGGTTGACCAGGGTGGTTTTGCCTGTGCCACCCTCCAGGGTGCCATAAACGGTGTATTTGCCATCCGCCAGGTCGGAAACAAGGGTCTGCTTGGGCTCGGGGTTGGAAACGGAGACCTTGTGGTCATACCAAACGCCCTTCTTGCCGATGAGGGCCAGATCAAACTCGTCATCCAGGTAGGGCACGGGGATATCGAAGCCATAAACGGTCTCGGTCAGGCCGTCGGAATAGGTGACGGCGTCCTCGGTGGGCTGCAGCAGCTCTGCACCCTCCTTCTGGGCGTCCTCGGCCAGGCCGGGGAACAGGTTTACGATGGACTTGGAGGCCAGGCTGACATGAATGGTCATCTTGCCGTCCTGCACAGTCAGCGTGCCCTTGCCGTCGCAGGACTCATTGGCGTGGAACATGGAGCTATCCGTGTCAAACTCGGCAGTGTAAACGCCGTCCTCCAGGGGGCAGACAGCGGCCTCGGTGGTTTCGGGGGCGGTGGTCTCCTCGGTGGTCTCTGCCGCAGTTTCCGTCACGGCTTCGGTGGTCTCCGGAGCTGCGGTGGTCTCGGCGGGGGCGGTCTGGCCGCAGGCGGCGAGGCCCAGCAGCAGCATAGCGGTCAGCAGAAGTGCAGTCATTTTTTTCATTTTTCATTTCTCCTTATGTATGGAATTCACCCAGGGGCTTACTGCCCCCGGGTGATCCCGGGTTTATGAAGTAGATTTAGTTAGCGGAATCCATAGCAGCCTGGGTGTGGGCAACATACAGCTGCTCCACGGCCTCAATGCGGCCCAGGCCGGAGATCTGGCAGGTCACGTCCAGGCCGGCAGCCTCGAACATGGTCTTCCAGGAATCGTCATCGGAACCGGCCATGTCGTTGTTGGCATGGTCACCGGCGACAACCATCAGAGGACGCAGGACAACCTTGGTGTAGCCGGCGGCCTTGACAGCCTCAATGACGTTCTCGCAAGCGGTCTCCTCGGGCTCGCCCTCAACGGTGCCGATGAAGACGTTCTCGTAGCCCAGGTTCTGCATCTGGGTCTGCATCTGGCTGTAGGTCACCTTGGCGACATGGGCAGTGCCGTGGCCCATGAAGACAAAAGCGGTGCTGTCCTCAGCGGCCTTCTCGGTGCTCTCGTAGCCGGCCTCTTCCAGAGCGGCAGCGACAACAGCCTTGGCAACGGCTTCCTTGTCGGCATTGATGACGGTGGCATCGGAGCCGACCTCGCCCAGCATGGGCTCGGCAACCACGATGGTCTCGATCTTGTCCTTGTACTCCTCCAGAGCCTCGCACATCTCGTCGTACTCAGCGCCGTGCATCAGGTGGGTGGGCTGCACGACCAGAGTCTTCACGCCGTTGGCAACGGCACGGTCCAGAGCCTGCTCCATGTTGTCGATCTTCTCGCCGTCACGGGCCTGGATGTGGTTGATGATGATCTGCGCGGTGAAAGCGCGGCGGACGGACCAGTCGGGGAAAGCCTCGGCCAGAGCATCCTCAATGCCCTTGATGTCTTCCACACGGCTGTCATTGAAGGAAGTGCCGAAGGAGACGACCAGCAGCTCCTTCTCGCCGATCTCGTCCTGATTCCGGGGATCATCCAGAGAAGCATCGCCGGTATCGCGGCCGAAGTACTCGGGGCTGGCCTCTTCGCCCTCAACCAGTTCCTTCTGAGCATCGGTCAGGGCGTCCCAGGCAGCCTTGGCGGCCTCGCACTGGGCGTCGGTCTCGTCGTAGCGGGTCTGGACATAGATGGCGTCGATCAGAGCAGCAACCTCATCGGCAGCAGCCTGGTCAATTTCCTCCTGAGACTGGGTAGCCTCAGTGGCAGCCTCGGTGGTAGCCTCGGTAGTGGCCTCCGTGGTGGCAGCCTCAGTGGTAGCAGTGGTGCTGTTGCCGCCGCAGGCAGCCATGGACAGAACCATGCAAACGCCCAGCAGCAGAGCAATCAGTTTTTTCATGGTGGATTACCTTCTTTTTCAAAATTTCCTCTGAATAAAATATAAAAGCGGCTGCATCTCCGCAGCCGCTCTTCCTGGCAATATATATCCGCCCCGAAAACCCGAAAACGGGGCAAACACCAGCGGGAAGGTCGATTTGTAGACAGCAAATCGGAGATTCCACGCAAAGGCAGGTCTCCTGACTCGGTTCCCCGCGTTTCTGCCTTCCCAGTTTCCCAGTGGCATCCCGAAACGCTCCCCTTCACAGTGACTGTATCGCCCCGGACTTGCACCGGGTTCCCTTTTCACCGCCTTTCGGCGGCACCTTTGCGCTGCTTTTATATTCAATTCAGACAGGCGTATTATAGCATACAGCCCTATATTTGTCAACGCCGCAGGAATGATCCGGCGGCGTTTGCATTACAGCTCCTCCGGGATGAGCCAAAGCTTTTTCGCCGCAGTCTTTGCCTCGCTGCGGCGGCTGACGCCCAGCTTTTCCAGCACCCGGCTCACATGGGTCTTCACCGTGGGCAGCTTAATGTCCATGATCTCGCCGATCTCCGCATTGCTCTTGTCCGCACAGATCAGGTGCAGCACCCGCATTTCCGTTGCGGTCAGGTTTTCCGCAGGGGACATCCGGGGCCGAAGATAGTCGGGATAGTAGCTTGCCTGGACGCGGGTATCTGTCAGAACAGCCTTGAACCATTTTGCGTCCCCTGTCCATTTTGTCTGCTCCAGCAGCGGCAGGATGGCCCCGCCGAACACGCTGGCCGGCCGGACGAAGCGGTAATTCTCCGCCTCTGTCAGGGCGGTTTTCAGATATTCATGCCACCTTTCGTCCTGCTCCCGGTATAGGGCCATAGCCCGCAGCAGGTCGGTGCTGATCTTGTCCAGATGGCGGCCGCAGGCCTTGCAATAGCCGTCCATAGGGGCCAGCGTGAGAAATACATTCTTCGTCTGTCCCGCCACCAGCTCCACCACCGCCTGCGTCAGATACTGATACCGCTTCAGCGCATCAAAATGCAGGGGATCTTTGGGGGCTTTTTTCAGATACCAGGTATCTGCCGCATCCAGGTTGCCCAAGCGCAGATCCAGGCGGCAGAGAAGCGCATCCAGATTGTCCAAATACCGGTTCTGGCCCGTCTCTTCAAATCGCTGGCGCAATGCCAGCAGGGTCCGCTTGGCATCCCCCGCCCTGCCGGAAGTCGTCTGGCTCCTGGCCAGCAGAGCAGTTATCGCGAACTCCATCTCCGGCGTACCGTTGTTCCGAATTTCGCCCATGCGCTGCACCAAATCCAGCAGACGCACGGAGATATCCTCGCCCTTTTCATACTTGCTCTCCGCAATAGCGCTTTCCGCCAGCCCTACGCCGTATTTGCCCAGGACCGTCTGCAACGGGCCGCACATGGTTTTGAACATCTGGTCGTCCTTGGTGCACCAGTCGGAGAAGTCCTTGCCGCCGTTGACAATGCTGGGCAGGCCGCTGGTCGCAGAGAAGGACTGCAAAACCAGCTCCTTCCGGCGAACCATTCGAGATATCTTCGGAAAAGCCTCCGCAAGCGTCTCCACTCCCCGCTGGGGCAAACTGATATCCAGCCAGATCAGGCAGCTGCGCGCCTGGGTCAGCACTGCGTCCTGGGGCCCGCAGTTCTGGGCAAAGCGTTCCAGTGTCTTGTACCACCGCTCAGAGCCTTCATAGTCACCGGACATGGCGCAGAGCATGCTCATGCCCTGTATCAGCGCCGGGGACGCCAGGATATCGTTCTCCGGCAGCTTCCGATAGTACTTTTCCATTTCCCGGTAGTGGGCCATTCCCGGGAAAGTCTCCGCGTTGCGGATCAGCAGCTCGGATACCTTGGCGTGCTCCTGTCCCTGGATATAGCAGTCCAGGGCGTTAGGGTAGTCCTCTTTCAGTTCATAGTACATCCCGCCCCGAACCATCAGCGCCCGTTTCCGTTCCGGCGGGTACTCCCGGCCCATTTCCCACAGCAGAAACGGGCGGAACTGCTCCCAGAATAAATCCCGCTGATATCCGCATCGGAGGCAGAAACCTCCCAGCTTTCCAGCAGCCTGCGCACATCCTCCCGCTCGAAGAGGAAGGCTTTTGATTCCAGCACCGTCATCAGGCCGGAATACTGGAACGCCATCAGCGTCCCGTTGGGCGCGCCCCGGGACAGGAGCAGGAACCGACGCTCCGGACAGTCCCGGATCAGGTCCCGCAGAGGCAGCCACTCCTCGTCCTCCTGCAAATTCTGCAAATCATCGATGAGCAGAATGCGCCAGCTGCCCGCCTTGGAGGGAACGGCAAAATCCGGGTCTGCCGCAGACAGACGCAGCACGCTTTTGCCCTCTGTCAGGGCATCGGCCACGCAGGTTTTTCCAAAGCCGCAGGGTGCACTGAAAAATAGCACGCGCCCCTGCTTCATGAATTTCTCAAAACAGTCTGCAATGGACCGCTTGATAATCGTCCGTTCTGCCATAGAAAAGCCTCCACATCATACTTTTTTCGACTTTATTCTCATTGTATCAGCTATTTCCGAGAAAGTAAATCATTCCAAAGTATGATATCATGCAGATTTTCAGGCGTGTGATTCTTTTAATACCCCTTACCGAATGTCATAGACGGTTTTGACCGTCAGCTGCGGCAGCAGCTGGGCGGCGCTTGCCTGGGTCTGGGCTGTGACCGTATAAGGCTCCGGCGAAGTCAAATCAAAATAATTATCTGAAAGGACCAGGTCCCGGTCCCGGAAATCCAGGCATACATTCTTGGCAAAAGCATCCGCGTTTACCCGGAATGCCACACCCCCGGGAATATCCTCCGCCGTCACCGTCAGCTGGGGCTTCCGCCAGGAGAAATGCTTGGGCGGCACCAGCAGCTGCGTCCGGCGGGTCAGGAAGCTTCCGGAAGCGTCATAGAGGTCGGCATAGAGATAGGTATCGTAGACATCCGCAGCATCCACCTTCCGATGCAGAACATCCAGAGAGGACAGGGCTTCCACAGTAACCTCACAGCGCTGCTCATCCAGCACCGTCCGGTCCCCCCGGCACAGGTACAGCCGCACCGCTCCCTGGAAAGCCTGCCGGGTCTCGTTGGCGATGTTCACCGTCAGGGTGCCGTTTTCCAGGAACAGCCCCATGGCCACCGGGGCATAGAACCGCTTTGCCGCATAGTGCAGCGCCTTCCAGCGGCCGAAATAATCGATGCTCGCCCAGGAGGCCACGGGCCAGCAGTCGTTGAACTGCCAGTAGGTAGAGCCCATGCAGTAGCCCCGCTGGCGGCGGAAATGCTCCACGGCACTTTCAATAGCCTCAGCCTGCATCAGCTGGGAGGCATAGACCAGGTCCTCAAAACGGCTGGGATAGAGATAATAGTCCGCCAGATACCGCAGCAGCTTTTCGTTTCCGGTGCGGCACTTCTGGTGATCATCCATGACCCGGGACAGGAGATTCCGGTCCTCCGGGGCGCTGAAGGTCTCAACGGTCTTCATGCTGGGCAGGCTTTCAAAGCCGTACTCCGAGCAGAACCGGAAGCTGTTCTCCCGGTAGGCCGTGAAGGGCAGGCCGCCGTGCCATACCATCCAGTAGTGGGTGTCTCCCCGGGAAGGGCAGCCGGGGTCATCAAAGCTGCCGCCGGAGGAGGGGCTGGAGGGCCAGTAGAAGGTATCCGGTGCGTACGCTCCGCAGAGCTCCGGCAGAAGGTGCTCATACAGCCGCAAATAGTCCATATGCACCAGCTCCGTATTCTGGCAGCCGCCGAGGATCATGCCCTCCATCTCGTTGTTGCCGCAGAGCAGGCCCAGGGAGGCATGGTGCTGGAGTCTCGACAGGTTATCCACAGCCTCGCAGGTAAATTCCTGCTCCATGTCCTTTGTGAGCCAGATGTTTGCGCAGGCCACCATAAAATCCTGCCAGACCAGAATGCCCTTTTCGTCGCAGAGATCATAAAAGCGGTCCTCCGGGTAATAGCCGCCGCCCCAGACCCGCAGGGTGTTGAAATTGGCGGCAAATGCCTGATTTACCAGATTTTCCAGCCGGTCCTGGGTGATCCTGGTGAGCAGGCTGTCCATGGGAACGAAGTTTGCGCCCATGGAGAAGATTTTCACACCGTTGATGACGAAGCAGAATTCGCTTCCCTTTCCGTCGGCGTCCTTCTCCGTGCTCACCGTCAGCGTCCGCAGGCCGATGCGCACCGTTTTCCGGTCCACGCAGGTGCCCCCGACCCAGAGCTCCGTTTCCAGCGGATAGAGGGGCTGCTCGCCGTAGCCCCGCACCCACCAGAGCCGGGGATGCTCGATATGGACCACCGCCTCACCGGCCGTTGCCCGTACCCGCTGCCCGTCAAGGTTTACATAAATTTCATATTCCGACCCGCAAAGCACATCCGCACGGACGCTCACGTCCACCTCTCCGCCCCGGTGCTTCTGGCTGACCAGCACCCGCTCCAGCCGTCCGCCGTCAAAGCTGCGCAGCTCCACAGGGCGGGTAATGCCCATATCCGGCAGGGTAGGCGCCCAGTCCCAGCCGGACTCGAACATGGCCTTGCGCAGGTGGGCCGTTCCGGGGACCGTATCCCCGTCATTCATATAGAGATAGTGCCGCCGCTGGGCCTCCCGGAAATAGGCCATGGGGGAGGAAAATTCCAGCCGCAGCGTGTTTTTCCCGGGGACCAGCCGGTCCTTTACCGGGAAAACGTAAGTCCTGTGCATATTCTTTGTCCTGCCCAAGGGCGACCCGTTCAGCAGGATGCGGCAGACGGTATCCAGGCCGGAAAATTCCAGCTCCTGGTATTCCTTCTCCAGATCCCGGGCATCCACCGTGATTTCCGTCTCGAAGACGCAGTCCCGTTCCCCCAAATGCCGCAGGGTCTGCTCGTTGACCCCATAGAAGGGGTCCGGGATCTTTCCGTTTTCCAAAAGTACGCTATACATGGTGCAGGGCGCCCGGCAGGGCAGCGGCTCAAAGCCGTCCATGAAAAAGGTCCAGTCTGAAAGGTTCATAAAATGCCTCCTGTTTCTTTTTTCTTAATCATACCGGCATCCGCCTTTCCTGTCAATGAACCGGCTTGGCAAAAAATTCCCCCCGGCGTTTCCGCCGGAGGGAATTGGGGGGGTTATGCGTTTGCAACCATCTGCTCGGGCTGCTCAGGTTCCTGGGTCTTCTTCTTGCTGAAGTAGGCAACCAGCAGCTGGACCAGGGCGATGATCACCATCAGCAGGGTCCACTTGTCCACCAGGACCATGGGCAGGCGCATATTCTCGGTGAGAATGAATGCGATAACTGCAGCCACGGCGGGGATGATGCTGGCCAGTCTCCAGCCGCCCTTCTTCTTGATGTCGTCCGTCTCGGCTTCACCCTCGGCGTTGAGGATGACGTTGCCGTTCTCGTCCTCTCGCTCCTTCTGCTTCTTGCCGATGTAGCCGATGAGCAGCAGGATGCTGCCAAGCACCGTCAGGATCGTCAGGATCAGGTTCACCAGGGCCCATGCGCCGCCCATAGCCAGAGGCGTGGGCTCATCCACGATCTCCTCTACCACGGTTCCCTCAGGTTCAGGCTGAGGCTCGGGTTTGGGTTCAGGTTTGGGTTCAGGTTTGGGCTCGGGTTTGGGCTCAGGCTGGGGCTGAGGAGGATTGGGGTTGGGCTGAGGAGGATTGGGATTCGGCTGAGGAGGATTGGGATTCGGGTTATTGGCCGCAGTGATCACGAAGGTACCGTTGATCACCCGAACGTCATAGTTGGCGTTCTCGGTGTACAGGGCGGTCAGGACATCGGTGTAGGTGCCGACGGCTTCCGCATTGTTGGTACGCACATAGCTCACAACGCCCAGGTCGTTTTCACCAATCAGGCCCGTCACGGTGCCGGTGAAGGCGGGGTCGTTCTGGCCCGCAGTCTTGGTGCCGTTGTTCACGGTGATGACGGCCTCTCTGGGGGTGATCTTGTAGCTTCTGGTCACGGTGCCGGTGTAGTTGCCGATACCCCGGATGGTCACGGTGATGTCGCCGGTGACGTTGGTGAAATCGGTCTTGCCGTAGGCAACGGTGTAGTCCTCATTCTCCGTCAGGGCATTGCCGTCCTTGTCCGTCACAGTGGGGGCCCACTTGTGCTCCGCGCCGTCATACACATGATCGGCAGGGCTGTCCACCTGAACACCCAGGTAACCGTTGGGGTCATCAGGATTCTCAGGAGGCGTGATGTTCTGGGCGGTAACGGTCAGGGTGCCAAGCTCCTCGGTCAGGCTGTAATTGGCTGCCTTGACATTGCCCCAGACGATGCTGTAGGTATTGGTGCTGCTGCCCACATCGGTCTGACTGCCGGTGACAGTGAAGGTCACAGTCTCATCGTTCACCAGGCCGGTGATGCTGCCGGGAGCCGTCAGAGCGATGCCGTCATAGACCTTGCTGTCGGAATCGGTGGTCACGGTCAGAGGTGCGGGGGTGATGGTCAGCTTGCCGTCCTCAGTTCCGGTCAGCAGGTATCTGCGATCCTTGGAGATCTTCTGCTCCCGCTCGGAGACACCGCTAAAGGTCACGGCGTACTCGCCCACGTCCTTGCCGCTGCCATTGGCAGTGATGTCCTCGAACTCAGCTTCCGCTTCGGAGCTGGTGTAGCCGCTCAGGGTCTGAGTGCTACCGTTGTAAACAACGGAACCAGAAGCGGCGGTCAGGGTGACATTCTTGTAGTACAGGAAGACAATCGTCAGGGATTCCTTGTCCATCCGGCGCTCCACCTTGCCTGTTTCCACAGGAGTGTAGCCAGGGATCTCAATGGGCTCTTCCAAGATTTCCTGTTCAAAGGTGACATCCTCCACGACCTTGTCATGAATGCCTTCAATGGCGGTGCCGGAACCCATACCGTCGGTCCAGAGGTACTTGACGGTGTAGGTCAGGTCGGTGCGCTTGGTGTAGGTCAGGGTGATAACAGTGCCGCTGGCAACAGCGTCGCCTTCCTTCACATCGGCGGGGCTCATGCTGCTGAACTTGTAGCCAACGTAGGTGTTCTGTGCCAGAGTTCCCTTCTTCACAACAATGGTGGGATTCGCCTCACCGACCCATGCGGTGCCGGTGTAGGTATTGCTGGCCTCCACTTCGCCGTCCACTACGTGACGCACGGTGTAGCTGGTATTCTTGGTCTGATCTGCATCCTTGACATAGTACAGCTTGATCACATTTCCCTCAGCGCCGATTTTCAGCGTCTCGGGCTCTGCGGAATCAAATTTATAACCGGTGATATGAATTATATGGTCAGCTGCATTCACAGAAGTGTCAAACGTCTGATTGGGCACCGTCACCTCACTGCTCAGCGAAACGCCCGTACCCTTCTCCAGATACCACACGGTGTAGCTCAGATCCGTCCGTTCCGTCCAAACCGCGTACAGGTGTGCGCCCTTTTCAGGGACGTAGACGGCATTCCCGGGGAAATAGGTGGCTGCGCCGTTCTCGGTTGTGGACCAGCCGACGAAAACGTAGCCGGCGGGGGCGGTGAAGCCCAGGTCTGCCGCAGACTTTACTGTTGCGAAGGTGTTGGAGCGAATACCGGTCTCGGTACGGGAGTCCGTTCCGTTGTGGTAAGTCAGTCCGACCGTGGCCGGTGCCTCGGTGTACACGGCGGTGAGGATCACATCGCCGCTCATCTTCATGGACTCACCGGGCTTATAGATCTTGTTGTTTGTTTCGTCCCTCCAGTAGAGGAACCGCAGGTTGCCATTCTTCGGTCCCAGGACCGTGGCGTAGCTGCCGCTCTGATAGGAGTTGCTGTCCTCCGGGCCCTCCTGGTCGCCTTCTACGTAGGAAACCGTGAAGATTTCCAGCGTTCCGGAGAAGTGGGGCACCAGAGTCACGGGGGCATAGAGCTTGGTATCCAGGTTGAACAGCGTCTTTGCGCCGTCGCCGTCCACGGAGAACCAGGCGCTGGGCGCTCTGCCGTTCCTCGCAGTGATCTCCTGCATCAGCTCCTCATAGCCGGGTGCTTCCACCAGAGAGGAACCGTAGGGAACACTCAGCGTTCTGCTTTCGCCGCCCACCGTCACCGTCAGATAAACGGTTGCAGTGACCTCGGGGGCCGCCCACTTGGCATAGAGGGTGATGTTCTGGGCGGGCATGGTCTTGCCATCGAATTCGAAAGCATTGCCCTCACCGGCCTCGTTATCATACCAACCAGCAAACTCGTAACCCACAGGCACGTTGGCAGGACGGGTGGGCTTATAGTCCACACCGTTAAGAGGCTGCTCATACTTCAAAAACTCGGTCTTCTCTTCGGTGCCGTTGTTGATGAAGACGATGCTGTAGCTGTTGCGGGTGTAGTAGAACTTGGCATTGATATAGGATTCACCGTTTTTGGGACCACTTTTGTAGGTGAAACCGGTAATGGGATACTTATCCTCGTCGGTAACTTCCAGCCCTCCTCCATTATAGGCAGAACTATCCGTATGGTGGAGAATATAAGCCTGTCCAGATGTACCCGGCAATGCCTCTACATAGTAGTATGCATTAACCGTACTGGAAGCGATCAATGGGCCGTAAAAATTTGCACCTCCGATGGGCATCGTGTCAATATTGGTTTGCCAGGGGCCATCGGTAAATTTCTCATTAACACTCCAAGTGCAACTGCCGTTGACTGTTGGCCACTTCTCAGAGATATTGGCACCGTGTTTTGCCTTGATGATGATATCTTTTCCCCTGCAGGCATTGGTGTGCTTATGCGGCTGCTGGCCGCATCCAAAAATGCACCCCAAGTCATGTGTGTGTTCCGCCTTACCGCAGGTGTAAACATGGAACGTAATGGTATACACATTGCGCTTGTAGTACACATTCACAATGGTGCTGCCGTCACCGGCGATGTTCTGCTGCTCAACGGTCTGTGCCGTAAAGCCCTCATAGCTCTTGGCTTGGGCATCCGTTAGCTTGCCGGTGGTGCCGGTCTTGGGTTCGGACTCCTTAAAGGAATAATTCTCATCATTGGCATTTTCCTGCCAGTGGATCACAGTGTACTTGGTGTTCTTCACTGCGGTCCAGTGGGCCTCCAGGGTTGCCGCCGCGTGGACGCTCTCCACGCGTTGTCCGCCCTGATACCAGCCGTCGAAGGTATAGCCCGGCCGGGTCGCAGTCGGCAGCGTCACGGTCTGGCCGTCCTGAGCGAAGACGGGGGCCACATAGTTGCCGCCCTTGGAATCGAAGATGACCCAGTAGCCGATCTTGATCACAGGATAAACCTTGACGGTACCGGCTGCGAAGGCGACCGCACCGGCCTCACCGCCCAGTGTGCTGCTCCAGCCCACAACGGCTTCCGTGGGGCCCAGAGACAGCTTCACCATCTTGGCAGCGGTATCCAGGTCGGCATTGGAAACGGCATTGCCGCTGCTGCCCTGGGCGGTATGTACAACGGCGCTGCCGTCCTTGCTCATGAACAGGACATAGCTGAACTCCGCGAACACTGCATCGACCCGAACGGTTTTGCCGGAAACATCGCTGACCGCGCCAGACTCCACCGGGATCTTATTCTCGCCGTCGAGCCTGTACCAGCCCTGGAACACGGCCCCGTTCTTGCTGGGGTTGCCGGGCACATTCAGGGTCTGGCCCTCCTCAAGGCTCTGTGTCCAGGCATCCTGCCGGACGCCTTCCACATAGAACTCATAGGTATCGACCAAGGCCTGATTGTCTTCCACAATGCGGCACTTGGAAGGATCGGCCTTGCAGGCCTCGCAACTATCGTTGACATGGCCATCCGTGCACTTGGTGGTGCAGGTGGTGCAAACCAGCTCTTCCTCTTCTGCAGCGGGCTGAGGGTCAACCGCATCCAGCTTCGCCACTCTGCCCTTACAGCAGGTACCCACATCGTTGCTGTTTGCACAGACCTCGCAGTCGGCATTGGGCTGCTGCATATCGCAGAGGTCCTTGCAACTGCAGGTCTTGGTCTCTGCCTTCGGCTCCTCGTTGGTTGCGCCGGTTGCGTTTTCCTTGTTTTCCGCATTCCCGGTGCCATTGTTCGCGGCTGCATTGCCATTTCCGGCATTGTTTGCTTCCGCATTTTCCTTGGGTGTGCCCTCCGCCGGTGCAGCCGTTCCCTTGGTTGCGCCGGTTGCGCCCTGCTCTGTCTGCACCGTCTGGGCGGGTTCTGTGCCGTCGGTGGCAGGCTCTGCAAAGGCGCCCACAGGGCACAGGCTGAACAGCATGCAAACCGTCAGCAGCATTGCGATCCATCTTTTCATGTTTTACTCCCCCTTGTTTAACCTTCAAAATATGTTTCTATGATGAGCAGCAGTTCCAGCACACTGCGGAACACCGCTTCCTTGCCGATCTTCGGCAGCCGGAGCCTGCCCTGCCAGCTGTAATTCTGGCGGAAGAGGATCTCCAGCTCCATGGCCTCTTTGGGAAATCCCTCCGGCGGGGGCCAGGGCTCCCAGGCGTCTCCCCTGGTATCCATCAGCTCCTCCAGCTGCAGGACCATTCTGGAGAGGCTCGTAAAGGGAAGCCCCGCTTCCGCCCCCGGTCCATAAAGCTTTCCGGTCATTTGGTCATCCCGGGCTGTCAGCAGCAGATAATATTGGCTGCTCCCCGCCGGGACCATTCGGAATCCCTGCATAGGGCCTCCCCCCTTTCTGCTACGAGTATAGCAAAGAGGTCTATGATTTCACTATGATTTTGGAAATTTTTCCCTTCTGTTCGTCAAAAATTTTGTTTGGAAAGCAGTTTTTAAGTAGAATTCATTCGCATATATACGCACCCAGCCCTCGCCATTGCCCTCACCCCCGGGGGAGAGACGTTGCTTTTGACAGGAAGTGCGCAAAAATACTCTTTCCGTATATGCATTTTAGCAGGATAGGGCATGTTTGTAAATCGTTCCAAAGTATGACAAGAAATACCAAAAGCGCCATTCTGTACTTTCCGAAAGGGAAAATAGGAAGAATGGCGCTTTTATCGCTTTTTCTCGTCTTAAATTAAATCATTTTCTGCCCCAGCCGCTTCAGGTCCATGCTGCGGAACACAAAGGCAGAGGCCGGCACGGAATAGGTCTGCCGATAATTCCGGCAAACACGTTTTTCCACCACTGCTGCGCCGTTGTCATCCGCACCGGCCAGCATGATCAGGATGCAGTCCGCCCCCATGCGAGTGAAGGGATCCCCCATGCGCAGGCTTTCCAGAATGGTCAGCTCCATTCTGCGCATGAGCTGGGCACGCTTTTCCCCGGGCAGCTCCCGGTCTTGCAGCTCTACCATGAGCAGCCGGGCTTTCTCTCCGGTCCGCTCCATGGTCCGCAGCTGCCGCCGGGCCATCTCCCGAAACACGCTGTTGTCGCAGCGGAAGGCTCCGGCTTGCTGCGGGCCAGCCAGGAAAGCGGCCAGCTGGTTTTCGTCCACCGCGCCGCCATAGCGCTGCTGCACCGCAATGGCCTTTTCCGCCTCCAGCTCCTGGGAGGGCGGCACGGCATAGGTCTCCAGGTAAAGCTTGCTGATGTAATCGTAGTATTCCAGGGCCTTGTCCGGCATTCCGCTGCGGGTCAGGGCCTGCATCAGCCGAACCGCAAACTCCTCTGCGGCAGGGTCAAGCCCCAGCACCCGGCGGCAGATCTGCCCCACCTCGGCATAGCACTGTCTGTCCAGCAGATGGGCCGTCATTTTCCGGCAAAGCTGCAAAAAAGTGGCATGGTAGTACGCGCCGATATTGACGCACCAGCTGTCTGTGGCACATTCCGGGAGAAAATCGTCGGAATACATTCCGATGGCCCGGGCCGCCAGGCCCTCATCCAGAATATCTCCCGCCGCATCCACGCATGCCTTTGCGGCATTGCAGAACTGCTCGCAGTCCAGCGTCGTCTCCATATCCGGGGCCCAATAGTAGGTGCCGGAGCGGTTGCAGATCAGCTTTTTCCCGTCCCGCAGCCCCAGCTCCTCCAGAGCGTTTCTGGCGCGGCTGATGTTGTTTTGCAGGGTAGCTATGGGATCGCTGCTCTCCGAATCCGGCCACAGAAGATCAATGAGCTCCCGGGCACTGACGCCGCGCTCCCGATTCAGAATCAGATACGCCGTCAATATCCATAGACGCCTGGCTCTGCCCGTCAGGCTGACGGCTTTGGGTGCGGCCATCCCGGGGCCAAAAATGGTGAATTTCCCCAGCATGGTGATCTCTACGGATTCCCGCACGTCTACACCCCTCCCCGAATTGATTCTACTTTAACAATATACCACAACTTGAGAAGAATTACAAGAGTTATTTATCTAAAAAATCAATTTTATCCCAGCTTTTTTCGCATTGTCTCCAAATTCGTGCAATAGGTCAGAGCCGTTTCTCTGGAAATCTGCCCCCGATTCCACAGATCCAGCAGCGCCATATCCATGGTCCGCATTCCCTGGGAAGCATTGGAGGCAATGGCGCTGTCGATCTGGTGGGTCTTGCTCTCCCGGATCAGATTGCGGATTGCCAGATTCATATGCATGATTTCAAACACGGGAATGGGGTTCCCATTCACATCCGGCACCAGCTGCTGGCTGATGACCGTCTGCAAAACCATGGACAGCTGTAAGCGGATCTGGCTCTGCTGCTCCGGTGGGAAGGCATCGATAATGCGGTCGATGGTGTTGGCCGCGCCGATGGTATGCAGGGTGGACAGCAGCAGCTGCCCGGTCTCGGCGGCGCTCATGGCCACCTCCATGGTCTCCCGGTCCCGCATCTCCCCCAGGAAAATCACATCCGGGCTCTCCCGCAGGGCGCTGCGCAGAGCCGCCACATAGCTGGGGCAGTCGCACCGGATCTCCCGCTGGTTGACAATGCACTTATCGTGCCGGTGGATATACTCCACAGGGTCCTCCAAAGTCAGAATATGGCCGGAGCGGCTGTGATTGATGGCGTCCACAATGCAGGCCAGGGTGGTGGTCTTGCCGGAGCCCGCCTGGCCCGTCACCAGCACCAGGCCCTTTTTACAGTCCTTCACCGCCATGATCTCCGGCGGAATGTGGAATTCCTCCGGCTTCGGCAGGCCGAAGCGGATGACCCGGACCACCGCGGCCAGCGTGCCCCGCTGCCGGAACAGATTCACCCGGAACCGGCCAATGCCGCTGAGGGAGCAGGAAAAATCGTCGTCCATACGGCTTCCGTCCACGCAGTAGCTTTCCCGGCCCGCCAGGCGGTACAGCGCCGCAGCAAAGGTCCCGCTGTCCGCCGGAGTATAGGGCTGCCCGGTGCGCTGCTGCTCCCCCTTGATCTTGAAGGTCAGCGGCAGACCTGCCGCCACAAAGATATCCGATGCACCGCAGTCAACTGCGCGGCGCAGAATCGCTTCAATTTCCATCTTCCGCTCCTTCCCCGGGCCAGAGGTGCAGGGTCTCCTCCGGCTGCCAAACGGCTGTATGGTCCCATTGCAGCAGTGTGCCGTCGGAAAGGGACAGCCAAATTTCCAGTTTTCCCGTCTGATCCTGGATTTTTACACCGGCAACCCCGTCTTCCAGGACCGTATCCGGGGGCAACTGGCAGTTGCCCCCCTGCCACCGGCGGATCTGGCTGCACCAGAGCTGCCCCTGATTCTCCAAATCATACCAGGACCTTGTATATTCCCCGGTCCTGCGCGCCATGCGAAGGTCCCCCGCTGCCGTAACCAGAGTCAGGGCCCCGAACACCGCAACGCAGAGCACGGTCACGCAGAGCAGCACCGCCAGAGCGCCCATGTGCATCTCTCTCGTTCTCACCTGCGCGCCTCCTCCATAAAAATTTCCAGGCTGTACAGTGCCTCTCCCTTCGGCGTGGAAACCGTCAGCGTCCAGCAAACGCAGCCCTGCCGGGGCTCCGCTGCGGTTGACAGCAAATATTCCGCGTCCTCCGGGCCGCACTGGGCAAGGCTGCCGTCAAAGCAGCTGCGCTCGGGCAGAGCTTCCCCCGCCCGCAGCCGCTCTGCCTGGCTGCGGCAGAGCATCACGGCTTCATTGTACTGCGCCGCTTCCCGGCTGAGCTGCGCGCCCCGAAAAAAAACGCAGGTGAGAATTCCGCAGCACACCGCAAAAATGCCCACAAACAGCACCATAGGCCCCGCCATGGCCAGGCGGCCGGTGGTGCTCTCCCTATGTCTCATTTTGAATTCCTCCCCGGCACCAGGCAAAGCCTGTCTTTCCGTCTGCCCGGATCTCCAGCAGCGCTCCCCGGGCCGTCAGGGAAAAGGCGGACAGCTCGCACAGGGCCTGGCTGTCCGATAAGTCCACCGCTGCGTCCTTTGCTGCAAACTGGCTGTAGAGCTGCCCTTCCCAGGCAAAAATGCGGGTTTCATAATCCGAAGCCCCTTCGGGGATGCAGAGCATGACTCCCTCCGGCCCCTGCCGCAGCGCCACCCGGGAATATCCCGCCGCGCCTACCTGGCTCTGGATATAGCCAACGGCACTGCGCAGCCGGGTGTTCTCCCGGCGAATGTCCAGGGTCCGGCCATAGAGCCGGGCCCCTGCCAGAGCCAGCACCAGCAGTGCCAACACCAGGAGCAGATTCATGAGCGCCAACGCGCCGGAAGATTTTCTCACGGTTCTGCCTCCCCCCGCACCAGCACCCGGACGTCCGGGGCCACATTGCTGGCAAACACCTCATAGGTCACAATAAAATCCCGATGGTTCACATTCAGGCCGTAGTTCTCCTCCAGATAGCCAAGGCTCTCCGGGTACGCCCCCTCCACGCAGTAGCACTCCACGGCGCTGCGCAGCACCGCCTGCCGGACGGATTCCCGGCTCTGCAAACGGATATTCTGCCGGGCTGCCCGCGTCCAAAGGAAGCCTGCCGGAACACAGACGCACAGCAGCAGCGCAACGAACAGCTTTTTCACATCACACCGCCCCCAGAATGCCCAGCAGCGGCAGCATGACGCTGACCAGGGTCAGCCCCACACAAACCGTCAGGAAGCCCACCAGCACCGGCTCCACCCGGTCAACCAGCGCTTCCAGCGCCTCCCAGGCCTCGCCGGACAGCTTTTCCGCCAGCGTTGCCATGGTCTCCGCCAGAGTGCCGCTCTCCTCCCCGCTCAGGAGCATCCTTCCGCTGAGGCCGGAGAAGATGCGGGCATGGAACAGCGCCTTGGCCAGGCTCTCGCCCTCTCCCATATATTCCCGGCACCGCTCCAGAGCGGCTTTCAGGTCTTTGTGCTCCGTATGGAGCAGCACGCTGTCCAGGGCCTCCGCCCCATCCATGCCGCTGCACAGCTGGGTGGCAAGCATATCCGTCATATTGGCCTTGGCCATGGTGAGAAAAGCGTCCTTTGTCAGGGGAAACCGTGCAAACCGGGGCCGCAGTTTTTCCGGGTCCCGGCGCTGGACTGCCGCAAGCACCAATAGCCCCACGCTTGCCAGAATGGCCACGCACAGCCCCACCCGGCTGAGGACCTCCGCCCACAACACATAGGCATAGCTGGAGGCGGCCAGTCCGCCGGTCACATTGTCGTATACGTTCTGAAACATGGGCATGACCCCGAAAACCAGCACCGCCAGCACACCGCCCAGCAGCAGCAGCAGCGCCGCCGGATAGGTGATCGCACTGCGGACCTTCTTTTCCAGGGCATCCTGCCGGTCGTAGTATTCCGCCAGACGGCCCAAGCCCTCCTCCAGCCGGCCTGAAGCCTCCGCGGTCTGCATCACCGCCAGAGCATAGTCCGGGAACAGCCCCGTTTGGGCGGCGGCTTCTCCGAAGCCCAGGCTCATATTGGGCACCATTGCCTTGCAGGCAGCCTCCAGCGCACCGGTGGAATCTTCGGCATACAGGCCCACGGCCTCCTCCATCCCGCTTCCGGAGCCCAGCAGCACCGACACACCGGCGCAGAAGGCGGAGAGCTCCTGTCTTGTCAGTCCTTTTGTTTTCACGGTGTTTCCCCCCATTCAATAGGTAAACCGCGGCGTGTACCGCGAATCATCCTGCAATGCATTGGTTGGCGTTCCGCTGGCGGCAAAGGTGATGTCCACCCGCTGCCAGGTGTCCGGCGACGCGGCAATCTGCACCGTCACCCAGCCCTGGCTCTCCAGGTAGAAGCAGTTCCAGGCGTGGTAAACATCGTTTTCCACATAGCCCGTGATCAGCTTGCAGGGAATGCCGGCGCTGCGCAGCATGGCAGCGGCCAGAGCCGCATAGTCAAAGCAGATGCCCTTTCCGGTTGCCAGAGTCCCGTCAGGGTCCGGCAGATAGCCGCTCTGGACCGTGGCGGCCTTCTGCTTGTCATAGCGGATGCTATCCACCAGGTATTCATAAATTGCGGATGCAAGCTCCGTATCCGTCTCGCAGCTTTCGGCAAGCTGCTTCGTCAGCGCGACACACCGGGAAGAAGCCGAATAGGCAACCATCTGGCTGGGCCGGAGGAAGGGCTCGAATTCATCCTCCAATGTCACCTGTCGGCTGCCGGACCAGGTGCAGGCATACTTTGTGCCCTCGATCTGCTCCATGAGCCGGAAGGTATAGCTGCCGCTGCCCATGTTCAGGGGGAACACCTGGGCTTCCCGGTCGGGCAGGTCGTAATTGTAGGTCTCCTCTCCTGAAAGGATCTGGAATTTCATCCGCTTTTCCGACTGGGCCAGCACCGCCACATAGCCCTGGTCCAGGCAGGAGTCATCCAGCCTCAGCGCCCCGCAGTCCGTGGCCGCCTCCTCGTGAAACCGGGCATCCCGAAATTCCGGCATGATATAGGGGGTTCCCGGGGCTTCGCCCTTGGTTTCCGCCGCTGCCGCACTGCCGCAGGCAGATAGCAGCAGACAGATTGCCGCCGCAAAGCAGAGTATTCTAAGACGCCGCAAACCAAAGCCCCCTTTCTTAGCTCTATTCTATCCTTTGAAACGAAAATGTGCAAGAGGTTTCTTTTCCCCTTGACAAACGGTCTCCCCCGTGGTATCATTCATTTAACAATTAGGTTAATTGTTAAATATTTCTCAGGAGGTGTGTCCATGGGATTGCAGCAAACCCTGAAAGCCCTGGCTGACCCTACCCGGCGGGAAATTCTGAATCTGCTGAAATCCGGCAAAAAAAGCGCCGGGGAAATCACAGACCATTTCGATGTCTCCGCCGCCGCCATCTCCCGGCACCTGTCCGTGCTGAAGGATGCGGACCTGGTTTATGACAGCCGGGAGGGAAAATTCATCTATTACACGCTGAATACATCGGTGCTGGAAGAAACACTTCTGTGGATCGCGGACCTGAAAGGGGAGTAAATCATGGAACACTACGCTACCAAAATCATTGCCTGCTGCATCACGCTGGGCATCTGTCTGATTCTGCCCATCGGAGGCCTGATCTTCTACGCGCAAAAGCACAGGGGGGAGGGTATCGTCTCTGCCTGGATTGTGGGCGCATTGGGCTTTTTCGTGCCCCAGATGCTCATCCGGTTGCCCATTCTCACAGCCCTGTCCGCAAATGCCGGATTCCTGAGTTGGACGCAGAAGCATCTGCTTCTCTATACCCTAGGGCTTGCCCTGACCGCGGGGCTTTTCGAGCTGGCAGGCCGCTGCGCCGGTGCGGGGCTGCTGCGAAAAAATCTGACCTTTCCCCGCGCCCTGGCCGCAGGCCTGGGCCACGGTGGAATAGAGGCGATTCTGCTCATCGGGCTGACCTACATCAATAACCTGGTATATCTGTTTCTGCTGCAAAGCGGCGGCTTCGATGCTTTGGCTGCGCAGGCAGCCGCCGCCGGGGCAGATACCGCCCAGCTGACCGCTGCTGCCGCAGCCCTGAAGAGCACCTCTGCCGGGTTCTTCCTGTTGGCAGGGCTGGAGCGGGTCCTGACCATGGTCTGCCAGACCTGCATGACCGCCATGGTCTTCTACGGTTTCCGGAAAAAGGATTCCCGGTGGATCCTGGGCTGCCTGGGCATTCATTTTCTGCTGGACAGCCTCACTGGTATCCCTCAGTTTCTTTCATCCCAGGCCCTGACCTATTCCCTTGTCTACCTGGTTCTTGCCGTCATGGCAGCTCTTTGCCTGTGGATTCTGAAAAAAATCTCGCTTGCCTGGAGAGAGGAGCCCAACCATGTACAGTAAGAAAACCCGCGTACACTGCTACGCCTTTACCCTGCTTCCCGCACTCATCGGGCTTGTGCTATGGAGCACAAATCCCCAGACTGTCTTTCCGTTGGCTGTGCTGTTCACCCCCGTGCTTCTGGCACTGACACTGGCTCTGTGCCTGCATCTGACCGAAAAGCTGGAAAAGGATCGGGAGAAAAACAAAAAAATCAACAGCGTTGTCATCTGGATCATTCCCGTATTGTCCAATGTCACCTTCTGGATTTCCTATGCCGTTGCGGTGCAGCGCATGGAAGTGCCCGTTCTGCGCATCCTGAGTTGGCTCTTCGCCGCCATGTATCTGGTACTGGGCAACTATATGCCCAAGTGCCGCCCCAACAGCACCGTCGGCATCCGGATCAGATGGACCGCCTCCAGCGACGAAAACTGGAACGCTACCCACCGTCTGGCGGGGCCATGCTATATGGCCTGCGGCTTTTTGATGATTCCCACCAGCTTTCTGCCGGAAAAAGCGGCTTCGGTCTGCCTGATCGTGCTTCTGGTTCTGGGAAATGCCATTCCCATGGTCTATTCCTATGTCTTTTATAAAAAGCAGCAGCGTCAGGGCGTGACTTTCCGGCCCCAGCCCGCCTGGGAGGGGAAGATCAATAAGTCGGTGGCAGCCATCGGGGCAGCGATCTTGGTGTTTGTGGCCGTGATGCTCTTCACCGGTTCCGTGAAATATCAGTTTCTGGACACCGCCATGCAGGTGGACGTGACCTATTACGGTTCCACAACCATCCCCTATTCCGAAATTGCCGATGCGGAGCTGCGCAGCGAAAATGTGCCCGGCTCCCGCACCTGGGGGCTTGGCTCCTTCCGGCTGCTGGCAGGTCTCTTCGAAAACGAGGAATTCGGCAGCTACACCCGCATGACCTATTATCGCCCGGGCAGCGCCATCGTCCTGAAAACCGCAAAGGGGCAGACCTACGTCCTCAGCGGAAAGGACCCACAGCAAACCCAAGCGCTGTATCGGCAGATTCTGGAACACATTTCATAAGAATTGTTTCTGAAAAGCCCCTATATTTTTCGAAAACTCCCGGGAATCTTCTTGACTACCCGGGAGTTTTCCTCTATAATATTGGGAGCTTTGGAAATTTTTCAGCTGAGAAAGGATTTTTGAATATGGCTAAGGAATATAAAATCACAAGCCTGCGTCTGGCAGACCTGGAAAAGGAACTGAACTATTTAAAGACCACCCGTGAGCGCGAGGTGGCCGCCATGATCGCCGAGGCCCGGTCCTATGGCGACTTGTCCGAAAACTCCGAATACGATGCCGCCAAGAACGAGCAGGCCAAGCTGTACGGCCGAATCGCCGAGATTGAAGACGTGCTGTCCCACGCCGTCATCATTGAGGACGAGAACGAGGCCACCGGCCGCGTGGGTCTGGGCTGCACCGTGGTGGTGGAAGACGAGAACGGCAAGCGCTTCGAGTACAAGATCACCGGCTCTCAGGAAGCTAACCCCATGGAAAACAAGCTGTCTGATGACTCCCCCTTCGGCCGCGGCATCGTCGGCAAGGCTGCCGGTGAAAAGTTCACCGTGAATGCTCCCGCCGGTTCCTTCACCATGAAGGTCATCAGCGTCTCTCGTGAGGGTTAAGCCATGGCAAAGTTTGTACCCCAGGCAGAAATGCCCCTGTCTGACCAGGTGAAGGTCCGGCGGGACAAGCTGGAGGCCCTCCGGGCCGAGGGGCTGGACCCCTTCCAGCAGACCAAGTTTGACGTCACCTCCTCCGCCAAGGAGATCAAAGAGCATTTTGATGCCATGGAAGGGCGCACTGTCACCCTGGCAGGCCGCCTCATGAGCAAGCGGGGCATGGGCAAGGTGTCTTTCTGCGATTTGCAGGACAGCACCGGCAGAATTCAGCTTTATGTGCGCTTCGACGCCATGGACGAGGCGGATTTTGCCCGGTTTAAGAAAAACGACATTGGCGACATTGTTGGCGTAGAGGGCGATGTGTTCAAGACCGAGCGGGGTGAAATCTCCCTGCGGGTCCACAAGGCCACTCTGCTGAGCAAATCCCTGCTGCCCCTGCCCGAGAAGTTCCACGGCCTGACGGACCGGGAGACCCGGTACCGCCAGCGCTATGTGGACTTGATTGTCAACCCCGAGGTGAAGGATACCTTCGTCAAGCGCAGCATGATCCTCCGGGAACTGCGGCACTTCCTGGACAGCAAGGGCTTCCTGGAAGTGGATACCCCCATCCTGACCCCCTTTGAGATCGGTGCTTCTGCCCGGCCTTTCTATACCCACCACAATACCCTGGACATCGACATGGTGCTGCGCATCGAGACCGAGCTGTACCTGAAGCGGCTCAT
>OIYP01000292.1_pt1 | contig 34336 bp, 24 predicted proteins | sample 1588261 | NCBI WGS metagenome assembly OIYP01 (sample SAMN03283293) | human gut metagenome | biome: human-associated habitat; material: feces | host: Homo sapiens | place: Peru | collected 2012
AGTGCCCCTCTCCCTCTTGTTGGTTTGCCCTTTGCTCAGAACTCCACGAAACTATTGGAGTATTATTTGTAGGATAAAAATATTTTGTAAAGTATTAGAGTTTACAATGTACTACAATAATTTGTAAATAGTTTGATAAAAATTAGTTCACTTGCTGAAATACTGTGTGTAATTTATCACGGCATTTCAACGAGTGAAGTATTATTTTTGAAATTATTAATAAAATATTGCGTTCGCTTGTTTTCACGTTCGTATCCTATAGTTGTTCATATTGTGTTGGAGCTTATATATGTTCACTTCGTTCACATATATAAGCTCCAAGGATAGTTTGTTTTAAGGAAAAAAGAATGGCGCAATTCACATTTTATAGGTTTACAAAACTGATTTCTCACGTTCTGTTTTACCTTTTTGGTGTGAATTGCGCCCTTGGATTTGTTAGTGATACGCTATTGCAACAAAGCGTTATTTGTTAGTTTAGAGAATTTCGCTCTCTGCGGAGAGCGACAAGGTGGCTCTGCCCCCTTGACCCCTGCCACCTTTGAAAAGGTGGACGAAACTTTTGCTTGGCTTCGCATCACTCAAACAAAGTTGAGCTATGCAAATAATTACGCATTACGAATTACGAATTAGCAATCGATTTTCCCGTATAGAGCTGATAGTATCTGCCCTTTTCTTCGATAAGCTTATCGTGAGGACCTCTTTCGATGATCCTTCCCTGTTCAAGAACCATGATGCAGTCGGAATTCTTTACGGTCGAAAGTCTGTGTGCGATAACGAATGTCGTTCTGCCGTACATAAGTCCGTCCATACCTCTCTGAACGAGTGCTTCGGTTCTTGTATCGATAGAAGATGTTGCTTCATCGAGGATAAGTGCGGGCGGATCTGCTACTGCGGCACGGGCAATTGCAAGGAGCTGACGCTGACCCTGCGAAAGGTTTGCGCCGTCGCCTGTGAGCATTGTATTATAGCCCTCGGGAAGTCGCTTTATAAAGCTGTGGGCATTTGCAAGCTTTGCGGCTGCGATACATTCCTCATCGCTTGCGTCCAGTCTGCCGTAGCGGATATTATCCATGACCGTACCCGTGAAGAGGTGCGTATCCTGAAGAACGATGCCGAGCGAACGGCGGAGGTCGGCTTTCTTTATCTTATTGATATTGATGCCGTCATATCTGATCTTGCCGTCCTGAATATCGTAGAAACGGTTGATAAGGTTTGTGATAGTTGTCTTTCCTGCGCCCGTACTTCCGACAAATGCGATCTTCTGACCGGGGTCTGCGGAAATTTTTATATCGTGGAGGACGATCTTGTCATCGGTATAGCCGAAGTCAACGCCGTCAAAAACGATGCGTCCTTCAAGCTTTGTATAGGTAACGGTGCCGTCCTCGGAGTGAGGGTGCTTCCATGCCCAGAGTCCCGTTCTTTCTTCACATTCGGAAAGAGTTCCGTCTGCGTTTTCCTTTGCATTGACAAGCTCAACATAGCCGTTGTCGGTCTCAGGCTTTTCATCGATAAGGTCGAAGACACGCTTTGCGCCTGCCATAGCCATAATAACGGCATTCATCTGCTGGCTGATCTGAGTGATAGGCTGGCTGAAATTCCTGTTGAGCGTGAGGAACGAGATAAGCGTACCGAGGGTAAGTCCCGTCACGCCCGAGAGTGCGAGGACTGCGCCGAGGATAGCGCAGAGAACATAGCTGATATGACCGAGGTTATTTGCGATAGGCATAAGAATGTTTGCGAACTTGTTTGCATTTTCGGCGCTTGCACGAAGCTCGTCATTGATGCGGTTGAATCCCTCTTTTGCCTTTTCTTCGTGGCAGAAGACTTTAACGACCTTCTGACCTTCGAGCATTTCTTCGATATAGCCGTTTACCTTGCCGAGGTCTTTCTGCTGCTTGATGAAGAATGTCGAAGACTTTCCGCCGAGCTTTGCCGAAACGAGGAACATTACGCCGACCATTAAAACAGTCAGTATCGTGAGCGGAATATTCAGCACGATCATACTTACAAAGCTCATTAATACGGTTATTACCGAGTTGATGAGCTGTGGGATACTCTGTCCGATGAGCTGACGGAGAGTATCGATATCGTTCGTGTAGATAGACATTATATCGCCGTGAGCGTGGGTGTCGAAATATTTTATCGGGAGGGTTTCCATGTGCGAGAAAAGGTCGTTTCTGAGGTTTCGGAGCGAACCCTGCGAAACGTTTACCATTATTCTGTTATAAGCGTATGAGGTAATGATGCCGACTGCATAAATGCCGATAAGCTTCAGGATAGCTCCTGCGAGCGGTCCGAAGTCGGGTTCAAGTCCTGCAGCCTTGTCATTTACGAGCGGAGTGATATAATCATCGACAAGGCTCTTCATAAAGAGCATTCCGTAAAGTGTTGTTATCGCTGTGATGATGATGCAGATAACAACTATTATAAGGTGTACTGTATAGTTTTTGAAAAGATACGAAAAAACACGTCCGAGGGACTTTGTGTCCATATTCTTCATATTTTTCATATCCATTGGTGGTCTTCCGTGTGGTCCCGGCATAAATTGATCTCTCCTTTCCGTCAGTCAGCCGCAGGTGCGTCAAAGTCGCCGCTGCCGCCTGTCTGTGCATCGTAGATCTCTTTGTAGATCTCGTTTGTTTCAAGAAGCTTTTCGTGAGGAGCGAAGCCGCTTACCCTGCCATCATCGAGGACAAGCACTCTGTCAGCGTCCTTAACAGAGGAAATACGCTGGGAAATGATGATCTTTGTCGTTCCCGGTATTCTCTGTGCAAAGGCTTCACGGATTTTTGCATCGGTCGCAGTATCGACAGCACTTGTCGAGTCATCGAGGATAAGCACCTTCGGGTTTTTGAGGAGCGCTCTTGCGATACAAAGACGCTGCTTCTGACCGCCCGAAACGTTGCTTCCTCCCTGCTCAATATAGGTATTGTATCCATCGGGGAAGCGCTCGATGAATTCATCTGCGCAGGCAAGTCGGCAGACCGCACGGCATTCTTCCTCGGTGGCATTTTCATTGCCCCAGCGGAGGTTGTCAAGGATAGTTCCCGAGAAAAGAACGTTCTTCTGGAGAACTACCGCAACGCTGTTTCGGAGAGCTTCAAGGTCGTAGGACTTAACGTCCTTGCCGCCGACATAAACGCTGCCGCCGGTTACATCGTAAAGGCGGCTGATGAGGTTTACAAGGCTCGATTTGCCGCAGCCCGTTCCGCCAATGATGCCGATAGTTTCGCCCGCATTGATGTGGAGATCGATATCTTCGAGGACGTTTTCGCCGCTGCTGTGAGCGTAAGCGAAATTAACGTGATTGAAGTCGATGCGTCCGTCAGCAATGTCCGTATCGGGAGCTTCGGGGTTAGTGATATCGGGTTCTTCCTTGATAACTTCAACGACACGCTTTGCGCTCGCTTCGCTCATCGTGAGCATAACGAAGATCATCGAAAGCATCATAAGCGACATAAGAACGCTCATAACGTAGGAGAAAAGCGATGTAAGCTCGCCCGTTGTAAGGCTGCCCGCAACGATGAACTTCGCACCGAGCCAGGAGATGAGAATGATGCAGAAGTAAACAACGAACATCATTATCGGGCTGTTGAGAGCGATAAGGCTTTCTGCCTTGACGAACATCTTATAAATGGAGTTGGAAGCGTTTTTGAACTTTGTCGTTTCGTGATCCTCACGGACGAAAGCCTTTACAACACGGATAGCCGAAACGTTTTCCTGAACGCTTGCATTGAGGTCATCGTATTTTTTGAATACGACTTCAAATATCTTTGATACCTTTCCGATGATAAGGAAAAGAGCCGCTCCGAGGAAGATGAGCGCAACAAGGAATATAACGCTCAGTCTGCCGTTGATAGCGATGCACATTATAAGGCTGCATATAAGTGTGAAAGGCGCTCTTACTGCGATTCGTATAACCATCTGGTATGCGTTCTGAATGTTCGTAACGTCCGTTGTCATACGGGTGATAAGTCCTGCCGTGCTGAATTTATCGATGTTGGAGAACGAAAAACGCTGAATGTTGTCATACATAGCATGACGAAGGTTGCAGGCAAAGCCCGTTGATGCGGTCGCAGCATATTTTCCTGCGAGAACGCCGCTTTCAAGGCTCAGAAATGCAACGATTATCATAATGATGCCGTATTTTACAACAGCGGACATATTTCCTGCCGAAATGCCGTCATCGATTATCTTTGCGGTGATGAGCGGAATGACCACTTCAAAAAGAACTTCGAGAGCGGTAAAGATCGGTGTCAGTATCGTGTCTTTCTTATACTGTTTGATCTGTGCCATAAGTGTTTTTATCACAGCACATACCTCCTTTTGGGCATTTTTTTATATTTGCGAGCATAATTTTAAGTCCTCGGCTGATAACAGGGATATCTTCGGCGGGAATGCCCTCGATCAAAGCTTGGTCAAGACTGTCCATATCTTCTTTGAGAAAAACAGTGAATTCGGCAGCTTTCGGCGTAAGCTCAAGCTGTTTCTTTCGGTCATCGCCCTCAACGGAGATCATCTGAAGATAACCCTTCTGTTTCAGTCCTTTTAAAAGAAGCGAAACAGAGGCTCGGGACGTTCCGAGTATATCGCAGAGATCGGTCGAACAGAAATCACTGCCCTTGTTTTCGTGGATATACATTATGCAGAAGCACTGCATCGGTGTAAGCTCCAATTGTTCGCTTGTTGTGCGGCAATGGGCATCTACGACCGCAGATATCTGTCGGATATAGCCCAGAATTTTTTCCTCTTTCAAATTTAACGCTCCTTTCCTTATAAGATCTGCCTGCAAAAACATTTTTTGAGTGTAGTTATATTATATCAGCACATAGATTGTTTTAAAAGCAAATATTTGTAATTTAAAATAGTTTGTTTTATTAACAATTAAAATGATAAACAAAAATGCGCCAAAAATAAAACGTTATAGTTGTTGATTCTGACGAACGCTATTGTTAGAAAATATATATATTTTTGTTTATAAATAGTCATAATTTCGTGATATAATAATCTATAAGTATAACTGCGGAAAGGAGCGTTTTTATGCCGTTAAAACAGATCGAACGAAATGATGACGACCGCCTCAACTGGCGTTATCAGGACAAGACCTATAACGAAATGTTCAAGGCTTGGCGTAAGCAGAGGAAAGATTCTATCGGTTTTTACTATGTCAGCAACCCGAACGAGCTGACCTATCTTGACGGCTACGGCTTCGTCACGGATTATCCCGAAGCGGCGGAGAGAAGCGCCCTGCGAAGAGTAATGAACGTTATCGGCGTTACGATGATGATACTCGGCATGATCGATATCTTCTATAAATTCGCAGTTCCCGAGCTGCTTTCGATGCTCGGCGCAGATATATATTACGACAGATATGCAAAGGCTTTTTACGGGAATGAGTGGCTCATTCTCGGCTTTGACACTTTTTTCAGCATAATAAAAAGAATTATCCCGCTTGCATATGTCTGCCGCATGATGCGTATGCCCGTTAAGGTAATGGTGCCGACAAAGATAACGAACAGAACGCTTTTCGGCTATTCGATCCCCATTATGCTCTTCACCGCAGGCTGCTGTATGGCGGCATCGGGACTTTACGGACGCATTCTCCGCCTGATGCATATCGAAAAGAACAAACTGTTTGAAATGCCCGACAGCAAGGCTGTACTGGTGCTGTTTCTGATACTTCATATCATAATCATACCAATAATAAGCGAGATACATACAAGGGGCGCACTGCTGCAGCTTTTAAGGCAGTTCGGCGACGGCTTTGCCATTGTCGTAACGGCGCTGCTCACCGCACTCATAACCTATAATCTCAATACATTCTGTTATATGTTCGTTTCTGCGTTGGTTATCGGATATTTTACGGTAAGAACGGGTTCGGTCATTACAGCCGTGCTGATGAGGATAACAACGGTCGCAGTTTCATACGGGATATTTGCGATGTCGGAATATCTTGACGAGGATATCAGGCTCATGGTTTCAATGGCGTCTACGTTTGTGATACTGCTTGTCGGCACGATAGGCTTTGTAAAGCTGATGATAAAGGACAGCGGCAGCTTTGCGCTCAACTTCAAGAGCCGCTATCTGACATTCTCCGATAAGTGCGGCATCGTGGCATCGTCCATACCCGTTGTTGTAGGACTTACGGTAATAATCATTCATACTATTATAAATATATCATTTACGGTGAGCCTATGATGAATAACGATGAGTTTTATATGCAAAAGGCACTGGAGCTTGCCGAAGCCGCCGCCTCGGACGGAGAAGCACCGATAGGTGCGGTCATAGTTCGGAAGAGTGACGGCGAAATTGTCGGAACGGGCAGGAATACCCGTGAAAAAGGCAGAACTGCGCTCGGTCACGCCGAAATATCGGCAATTGCAAGCGCTTGTGAAAAGCTCGGCGGCTGGAGGCTCTCGGGGTGCGAAATGTTCGTGACGCTCGAACCCTGCCCGATGTGTGCAGGTGCGATAGCGAACGCTCGGCTCGACAGAGTTGTTTTCGGCGCATCGGATATGAAAAACGGCTTCGCAGGTTCAAGGGCGAACCTCTTTGAGCTTTGCGGAAGCTATACTATTATAAAAGGCGGAGTTTTGAGGAACGAATGTGAAACGGAACTCAAAAGCTTCTTCGGCTCTTTAAGGAAAAGGAAAAACGGTATGAACGGCATCAAGCTTATAAAAATAGGCTCGGCGGAGCAGGTCAGAAACCTCGCCGCTATCGCAGACGAGATATGGCACGAATGGTTTCCGCAGATACTTTCGGCGGAGCAGATAGACTATATGGTCGAAAAGTTCCAGTCGGAAAAAGCCATGACCGAGCAGATGAAAAATGACGGCTACGAATACTATTATATACACCGAAACGGTGAGCATATCGGCTATACTGCCATAAAAAATGACGGGAAAAGGCTCTTTTTATCCAAATTGTATATAAAAAAGGAGTTCCGTGGGAACGGCTATGCTTCGGCGACTTTCAGGCTCATAAAGGAGATCGCCTCCGAGCGTTCGCTCCGTTCGGTATGGCTCACGGTCAACAAATACAACGCAAATTCTATTGCGGTATATGAAAAGCTTGGCTTTAAGCGCATCGGCGAGGGCGTGACCGACATCGGGAACGGCTATGTTATGGACGATTTCTTCTATCAATACGATATGAATTCCGTCCGCAGGATCGGGGAAGAAGACAGGGAGTTCTTCCTCGGTGCGGCGGATACCTTTTACCACACTGACGCAGTGGAAAAGCCTCTCCCGATGAAAAAGCTTGAAGCTATCTTCGCCGAAATGATGCGCTCGGACGTTTATATCGAGGGATTTATCCTTATCCATAACGGCGAAAGGGCAGGCTATGCCGCTGTTGCAAAAGCCTTTCAGACCGAGAGTGCCGCTCTGACCGTCTGGATAGAGGACTTGTATATTCTGCCCGAATTCAGAGGAAAAGGCTTGGGAAATACGTTCTTCGAGCGGCTTTTTGAACGCTTCGACAGCGTGGCGGGAAGATACCGGCTTGAAGTCGAACCCGAAAATGAAACAGCTTACAATCTGTATAAAAAAATGGGATTCCGTGAGCTTGGCTATACACAAATGATAAAGGAGATGAACTGAAATGGCTGTACGCTTTTACAATGCGAGAATTCTGAGCCTTGAAAACGGAATGAATGTCGATTTCGGCGAGGTTCACACCGACGGCGGCATTATTTCCTATGTCGGAGGCAGCGAAAACGCACCGAAAGGCACTTTTGAACGTGAGATAAACCTCAACGGCAACCTTATAATGCCCTCGTTCAAAAATGCACACACTCACTCGGCAATGACATTCCTCCGCTCGTATGCGGACGACCTCCCCCTGCAGGACTGGCTTTTCAAGCAGGTTTTCCCGATGGAGGCAAAGCTCACGGGCGATGATATCTACAACTTTTCTGCGATCGCCTTTGCCGAATACCTCACAAGCGGCATAACTGCGGATTTCGATATGTATTTTGAACCCGAATATATGGCTGAAGTATCGGAGGATATCGGCTTCCGCACCGTAATGTGCGGCTCGGTCGCAGGCTCGGAGGACGAGTGTGACGCCGCCCTTACAAAGCTTGAAACATTATACAATAAGTATAAGGACAGAAGCGAATTCGTCAGCTACCGTCTTGGCTTCCACGCCGAATACACGACACACGTTTCAATAATGAACGGCATCGGCGAGCTTGCGAAGAAGTACAAAGCCCCCGTTTATACCCACAACAGCGAAACTCTCTCCGAAACAAAGGAGTGCATCGGACGGCACGGCTATACTCCGACCGAGCTTATGGAAAGAGCGGGCATATTCGAGTACGGCGGCGGCGGTTTCCACTGCGTATATATGAGCGACAACGATATCGAAATTTTCCGCAGAAGAGGACTCTGGGCGGTCACGAACCCCTGCTCGAACGCCAAGCTTGCGAGCGGCATCGCTCCGCTTGTGAAAATGACGGAAAAGGGCATAAAGCTTGCAATAGGTACGGACGGTGCGGCGAGCAACAACGCCCTCGATATGTTCCGTGAAATGTACCTTGCGGCAGTTATGCAGAAAATTCAGCTCAAAGATGCGGCGGCAATGCCTGCGGACAAGATCCTCCGAATGGCTTGCTGCGGCTCGGCGAATGCAATGGGACTTGAAAACTGCGACGGCGTTGCAAAGGGCAAGAAAGCCGACCTTATCGTTATCGACCTCAATGCGCCGAATATGCGCCCTCTCCACAATATCCCGAAAAACCTCGTCTACAGCGGCTCAAAGCAGAATGTCCTGCTGACGATGTGCGCAGGAAAGATTCTCTACGAGAACGGCGAATTTACGACTATCGACCTTGAAAAGGCTTATTCATACGCTGATGCGGCAATAAAAAGAATGACAAATGATCAGGAAAGGACCCGATAAAATGAGCATACGTTTTCATCTTCCAAGCTTTACAACGCATTTCAGCCTTAACAAGCTGATGATAGAAACTCTTCGGGATCACCCCGAATATTTCATAAACGGACTCGAAATAGCGTCCGTTTTCGGCGGCTTTGACGGTTCGACGTGGAACGGCGGCAGAGGTGTCGGCGGAACATTCGACCCGAGATTTGCGGATTTCGTCATAAAGACTTTTAACGGACTCGGCGTTCCCCTGCGCTTTACGTTCACGAACCCGATGCTCACCGAGGAGCATCTCTCCGACAAAAACTGCAACGAACTGCTGAAAATGGCTGACAACGGCGTAAATCAGGTCATTGTTATGAGCGAAATGCTCGAAAAATATATCCGCAAAAACTACCCGAACTATAAGATAACCTCCTCGACCTGCAAGGAAATAAGAGATATGGACGGCGTTAATGCCGAGCTTGAAAAGCCCTATAACCTCGTTGTCCTCGACTATAACTGGAACAACAGATTTGACGAGCTTGAAAAGATAAAGCCGGAGGAAAGAGGAAGATGCGAGATCCTCGTAAATGCGCTCTGCCAGCCGAACTGTCCCCGACGGGGCGAGCATTACAGAGCGATAGGAAAGGTCCAGATCGAACGCTGCAACGCCGCATATTCCGCAGTCGGAGGAAATCCGCAGTTCAAGGATTTTGAGTGTCCGTTCATGTCAAGGAGCATCTACGATATCACCGGACTTCCGACATTCATCTCACCGGAGGCTATCACCGAAAAATATGTCCCGATGGGCTTTAACGAGTTCAAGCTCGAAGGCAGAAGTGCGTCCGATGTGGATATGCTCGAAACATATATGTACTATTTCGCAAGACCCGAAACAAGGGATAAGGTCCGCTTTGAAATGCTCAAAAAGCTCACGGGCGGCATCAATTATTTCAATATTTTCCGATAAGCTGTCAATGTACAGAAATTACAAAGAAGTTACAAACGGTAACGTAAAGTAACAAAAAAATGCTTAAAATCGGTTTGTTTGGCACGATTTTAGTAAAAAACTATATAATACAGCTAATTTTAAAAAATAAATTTGTGACAGATGTACATTGACAGTTTGCGCTTGAAATGCTAAAATTAAAGCACGATGTTGAGAGCGAATACATAAACGTATAAGCGCTCGAATATCATATTCTATTGATTTCCATTTAACATTTGGAAATAAATAAAGAAAAACAAAACAAAACAAGGAGGAATTTTTCATGAACATGAAAAAGACAATCGCAGCTCTCGCTGCATGCGCAATGGCCGTATCTGCAATGGCTACAACAGTTTCTGCTGAAGAAACAGAAGTAAAGTCCGTACACTATGATCTTACTCTTAAGAGCAAGGTTAAGACAGCTGACCTCGTATTCACAGCTAAGTCTGTAACAGGTACTGCTACAGCAATCACACTTAAGCTCAGCGCTGACGTTATCAAGGCTATCACACCTACAGTAACAGTTGCAGTTGCTGATAAGTCCACAAAGACTTCCTACACATTCACATTCACAGCTGATTCCAGCTCTGCTGATTATGACGGTACAACAACATGGAACTATGTTGATACTCTCACAATCGACCTCACAAAGGCTCAGGCTACATCTATCCAGCAGGCTTTTGCTAACGCAAACAACGAACTCGATATCACTGTAACTCTTAAGGATGCTATCCTCCAGGACGGCATTGATCAGGGCAAGATGAACATTGCTCTCGGTAACGTTATGAAGGATGTCGGAACAGATGCTACTGATGCTACACCTGATGGCACACCTGACTACACAGATCTTACACAGACTAAGTTCCTCGAAAATCCTCTTATCAACCTCAAGATCGCTGGCATCACTGAAGCTGAAAATATCGTAAACGCAAAGGGTACTGTTAAGGACAACGATGTTAAGCAGCCTATGATGACAAATGCTAACACAGCATCCAACAAGGCTGGCACAGCTGATATCTTTGCTCGTCTTGCTACAAAGGGCACAAAGTCCAATGATTCCGAGTATGTAAATGCTCCTGCTGTAATCAACGACATGATCGCTAACTACGATGATGTTAGATTCACATTCAACACAGCTGCAGACAACGTTCTCACTGAAAAGTGGTGCAAGGACAACAGCTGGGCATCCGCATCCCTCTTCCCTGGCTACTATGTAACAGGCATTCCTTCCGCACAGAGCTGGATGGGTGATGACACATACAAGGCATTCCCACAGCACCTCTACAACCTCTTCGGTGATGAATCCACTGGCTACACATATTCTGATAGCTACACATTCAACAACCTCTTCAATGCTGCTCTCGTTGCTAACAACGGTTACACAATGAACCAGAGCTCTGTTAAGCCTTTCGAATACAGCAAGACTTCTGTATCCTTCAGCTGGGGTGACCTCACAAACAATGCTGGTCAGTTCGTATCCCCTGCTAACGCAATCACAAAGCTCCAGCTTGCTACATCTTCTGTATGGTACTGGGATTCCATGGACGTTGTAGGTCTTGAAGTTGCTGCTGACGATGCTTCCACAGATGCTGGTATCGAAGATGAAGGCGCTGACCTCGACGATGGTGCTGATGCTGATGACGATGCTGATATCGATGCTGATGACGATGTAGACGCTGATGACGATGCTGACGTTGACGCTGATGATGATGCTGACGTTGATGCTGATGATGATGCTGACGCTGACGTTGATGCTGATGTTGATGCTGCTGATGATACAGTTGCTGAAAACCCTGGCACAGGCAACGCTCCTATCGCTCTCGCAGTTATCCCTGTAGCTCTTGCTGCTGCTGCAGTAGTTGCTAAGAAGAGAGGCTAAGATCGCACCGTATAAAGACGGTACGAATGTGTGTGAAAACACACTGCGGTAGAAACGCATAGCGCAAATCTCATGAAAGATAACTTTACTGAAATTACTTTCGGGTGTTTAAGCTAAGTTATTCTAACATCAAAATTTAACCGCTGTCCGTATGCAGAACGGACAGCGGTTTTTTGTTTATCTGATCTTCTGCCCCGAACAGGCTGCATCGTTTTACATGGAGTTGAACGAACGGGATCAAGGCGGGCAGAAAATACGGAATGTATTATGTGCGACATAAAATTTCAAAAAATAATGTTTGGAAATATTAATTTTTTTGAACAGATCATCGTGATTTTGCACAACATTTTTCCACTGCATAGTAAAAAATGAACAAAAAGAGGTTAACGTAAACGTTTGAAAAAACAGTTAAAAATTAATAAATTATGAACAGCGGTGCGATAGTGAACAAAAACGGAAATATTATCTTGACAAGCATTGTGTAAATTGTTATAATATTAATATAACTCATTATATTTTCAGACATTGTGTGCAAATTTTTCAGCGGGTTTTAACATAAGCATCACAATCCCTGTTTTTTGAGTACAGACTTTAACAGATGTGCAGTTTAAATGAAAGGTGGTTTGTCTGTTGTCGAGTAAAACTAATTTCAGGAGAATTGTTTCAGCCGTGACTGCGCTGATGCTTGCGGTCACAACCTTTGCGGCTGTCCCCGTTACTGCTGAAAGTACGGAAACGACTGTTGCACAGTCCTCCGGGCAGGAAACATTTACTTACGAAGAACAAAATACTTACAGCGACTATTACGATGAAATATCAGGGTCAAAACGCCCCGATAAGGAAGTGCTCTTTAATTATACGGGCGCTCGTGATGGTGCTGAGGTGAGTGTGGGATCCTATGAGGGAAAGGATAACATAGTCATCTGGAACAGCGAAGCAGGTACACTGGATTTTACGGTAAACGTTCCCGAAACAGGCGCTTACAACATCGGTATGTCGTACTACCAGATCGTGGGCAGTACAACGACTACCGAATTTTCTGTGCTTATTGACGGTGAGACCCCGTATGATTCGGCTACAAGAATCAATATTCCGAGGATCTGGACGAGCAAATACCCTATCGCTCCCGATTCAAAGGACAATGAGATACGTCCTCCGCAGGTCGAGATGCCTATGTGGACGACAACCTCGTTCAAGGACGAAGACGGTCTTTTCAACGAGCCGCTCCTCTTCTATCTCGAACAGGGCGAACATACCATCTCTGTCAACTCCGAGAGAGCTATGGTCGCTATCGAATATATCAAGCTCTACAATGAAAAGGGCTATGATAAATATGTAAAGCCGTCCGATGCTGACCTTGCAAAAAATGCATCGGCAGAGCCGATCAAGGTTCAGGGCGAACGCTATGCATATACAAATTCCCAGACCCTTTTCCCGACCTATGACCGAGGAAACTACCTTACCGAACCCTCCAACCCGACAAAACAGCGTTATAACACTGTCGGCGACGGTACATGGGATCAGTCGGGTCAGGCTATCACATGGGAGATCGATGTTACTGAGGCGGGCTACTATAAGGTCAACCTTAAAACCCGTCAGAACGAACTCCGCGGACTTTTCTCCAACAGAAGACTTTATATCGACGGCAAAGTTCCCTCTGATGCCTTTAGTGAAATAAAGTTTTACTACAGCACAAACTGGGTGTCCGTTGTCCCCGAGGACGAAAACGGCGACCCTGCATATATCTATCTCGACAAGGGCAAGCATACACTCACGCTTGAATGTATCCCCGGCGCTATCGGTGAATATATGCGCAAACTCGACAATATCGTGTATGAAGCCAACCAGTATTATATGCAGATCCTTATGATCACCGGCCCTTCACCCGATAAATACACAGACTATTTCGTTCACAAACAGATACCTGAGCTTCTCGGCGTTTTTGAAAGACTCTCCGTTGAGCTCCGTGAGACCCGTGCCGCTATCGAAGAGATCGCAGGAATTGACGGTTCGGAAGCCGCTGTTCTTGACCGTCTTGCTGACGTTTTTGACAAGTGTATAAAGCGTCCGAACAAGATCCCCGATTACGTTTCTTCAAGCGGTATCAAGGATAACGTTACTGCTGTTTCCTCGTGGATGCGTCAGTACAGAAGCCAGCCGCTCGAGGTCGACTTTATTGAGCTTGTTCCCGCTGATCAGAAGGTCACTTCCGTTAAGAAAAATTTCTTCAAGTCCCTTTCATTCAGCACAAAGGCTCTCATCGGCTCGTTCTTCGAGGACTACACCGTTCTTTCCGATGTAACGGCTGATTCTATCAACGTTTGGGTCGGCATCGGCCGTGACCAGACCAACATTATCAAGCAGATGACCGACTCCCAGTTCGTTCCCGAAACGGGCATTGATGTTTCTATCAACCTCGTTCAGGGTACTATTATGGAAGCCGTGCTTGCAGGAAAAGGTCCTGACGTTGCGCTCTTCATCGGCGGTGAATTCCCCGTGAACCTCGCTATCAGAGGTCTTGTAAAGAGCGTTGATGAATTTGCTGATTATGAGGAAGTTGCGTCACGTTTCCAGGACGAGGCAGACGTTATGTATACCTATGACGGTCACGTTTACGGTGTTCCGCTCACAAGAACCTTCCCGATGATGTTCTACCGCAAGGATATGCTCGCAGAAGTTGGTATCGACGCTCCGCCCGACACATGGGACGATTTCATCGATATGCTCCCTGCTCTCCAGAGAAAGTATATGCAGCCGGGTCTTATCCTTCCTACGAACGTAAACGGTACGGCTGTTTCCCCTGCTACCGAGGCAGGTCACACATTCGCACTCCTTATGCTCCAGTCGGGTACGAACTATTATAATGATGAGCAGACTGCAACGAATTTCGACAGCCTCGAAGCTGTAAATGCATTCGCAACATGGACAGAGCTTTATAACGTTTACCAGTTTGACCAGCAGTATGATGCGTTCACACGTTTCAGAACAGGTGAAGCTCCTATCGTTATCCAGAACTACTGTACATTCTATAATCAGCTCAACAGAGCTGCTCCCGAAATAAAGGGACTCTGGGATTTCACCCACGTTCCGGGAACTGTTCGTGAGGACGGCACTGTTTCCTACGCTGCCAACTCCAACGGTTCGGGCGCAATTATCCTTAAGGACTGCAAGAACGATGCAGCCGCTTGGGAATTCATCAAGTGGTTCACAGAGACCGATACGCTTGTTGAATACGGTCAGAACGTCGAGGGCGTTATGGGTCCTCTCGGACGTTTTGAAAGCGCAAACATCGAGGCTCTCAAAAAGCTCAACTGGTCGAATTCCGACCTCGAAAAGATCCTCTTCCAGATGGATCAGCTCGAAGAAATTCCTATCATTCCGTCATCCTATGTTGTTACCCGTAGTATTATGAACGCATTCCGTGCTGTTGTAAACGATAAGGAAAACGCAAGAGAAACACTTCGTCTTTACAATATCGATATCAACAACGAGATCACGAGAAAGCGCAGTAATCTCGGCTTAGATTCTTAAAGATTGGAGGGTTACCTTTGGCTGAACAGACCCAGAAAAAAGAAATTCTGCTCAGAAGTGAACAGAAACACACTTTTAAGGAGAATTTCCAATATACACTCCATGAAATGAGGAGAAATATCGGATGCTACGGTATGATCGCACCGTTTATGATCTTCTTTATCATGTTCACCGTTATACCGGTTATCATGTCGCTGCCTATGGGCTTCACCGACTTTGATATGGCGCATTTTCCGCCGAAATTCGTTGGCTTTGATAATTTCTACACCCTTTTCGTTGAGGACGATGTATTTATCAAGTCTATCAGAACAACACTTATCTTCGCAGTTTTCACAGGCCCGTTGAGCTATGCACTCAGCTTTATGCTCGCATGGCTCATAAACGAGCTTCACCCCGTGCTCAAGACGGTTTTCACACTTATTTTCTATGCTCCGTCAATGGCAGGCAATATCTACTTCGTATGGCAGCTCATCTTCTCGGGTGACTCCTACGGCTACCTCAACGCTTTCCTCAACTCCCTCGGCTTCACAACGGGAGCTATCCAGTGGCTCACAGACGCAAACTACGTTCTCCCCTGCGTTATCGTAGTTCAGCTCTGGATCTCAATGGGTGCAGGCTTCCTTGCCCTCCGTGCAGGTTTCCAGGGTATCGATAAGTCCATGTATGAAGCAGGTGCTATCGAAGGCATCAAGAACCGTACACAGGAGCTTATCTACATCACGATCCCGTCAATGGGTCCTCAGCTTATGTTCGCCGCTGTTATGCAGATCGTATCCTGCTTCACAGTTGATATCGTAGGACGTATGCTCGCAGGCTTCCCTTCCACGGACTACAAAGTACATACTATTATGACTCACGCCTTCGACTACGGCTGGGTACGTTACGAAATGGGTTATTCCTCGGCAATATGCTTCGTGCTGTTCCTTGTAATGCTCCTGTGTAACAAGCTCATAACCAAGGTCCTCGGCAAATATATGAATAACTAAAGGGGTGAGATCATAATGGCTAAAAAAGAATTAAAGCCTTCTCAGATACAGGCTCAGATCGAGGCTGAGAATGCTGCTGCTCTTGAAGCGCTCAGAAAGCGCCGTGAAAAAGAGCATAGAAAAATGGAAAGATCCAAGGGTACCAACAAGCGTGTCGGCAAGTCTTGGACAAACGATATAGGTATCTTTATACTGCTTGCTTTTCTTGGCTTGTTTATGCTCGCACCTATCTATATTGCGATCATTACTTCGATCAAGCCCGTGCAGGAGATCTTCATCATGCCGCCTAAGCTCTATGCTATCAACCCGACGGGTGATAACTTCAGAGATCTTTTCCAGGTTGCCAACAACTCATGGGTTCCGTTCTCCAGAAACGTTCTCAACAGCTTGTATGTTACCATTGCGGCGACTGTTCTTCACGTTATTTTCGCCTGCATGGCTTCATTCATTCTTGCAAAGTGCAGATTCCCCGGTGTTAAGCTCATCAACAAGACGGTCGTTATTGCGCTCCTCTTCAACAGCCAGGTAACCTACATTATGCAGTACATCGTAATGGCTAAGCTCGGTATGATCAATACATACTCCGCACTTATCCTCCCGATCGTTGCTTCTTCAATGGGTCTTTACCTTATGATAAACAGCGTTGGTACTATCCCCGACGCTATGATCGAAGCGGCAAAGGTCGACGGCGCAGGTCTTTTCAGAATTTGCTGGCAGGTAGTTATGCCGAATATGAAGCCTGCTATCATGACAATTATCATCTTCCAGTTCCAGGCTGCTTGGAACTCAACGGGCGGCAACCTCGTTTATGATGAGGCACTCAAAACTATCCCGACCGTAGTTCAGCAGATCGCAGCAGCAGGTATTGCAAGACAGGGTGCTATAGCAGCGTCCGCAGTCGTTCTTATGATACCGCCGCTTGCAGTATTTATCGCAGCGCAGAGCAACGTTATGGAAACAATGGCTCACGCAGGTATGAAGGATTAAAAGAAATATGGAAAGGGTGATAATATGTCAAGCTTGAAAAAGCTTATCTCATGTCTTTCGGCGGCAGTGATGACGGTTTCCGCTCTCGCGGTCAACGTTTCCGCTTCCGAAGCATATAGCCCTTACAGCTATGACAGATGGGGTGATCCGATATCCTCTCAGGTAGGATACACTGCGGATTACTTCGTAAGCGGCGACGATATCGGCTGCGGCGCATTGAGCGAACCTGCAGACCTTTTCGTATCGCATGACGATCTTATGTACATAGCTGACAGGGGAAACAACCGAATAGTTGTTACCGACCTCGACTTCAAGCTCGTAAGAGTTATGGAGAATTTCACCTATAACGGTGAAGAAACAAAGCTCAAAAAGCCTACGGGCGTTTATGTTGACCCGTATACAGAGTATGTTTATATCGCAGATAACGAAAATGAGCGTGTTATCAAGTGCGATATCAACGGAAATATCGATAAAGTGTTCGGCAAGCCCGATTCCGAGCTTTACGGATCGGATCTTACATATAACCCGAGCAAGGTCATTGTCGATAAGGCTGAAAATGTCTATGTTGTCGTTAAATCCGTAACAAAGGGTGCGGTAATGTTCGACAGAGAGGGCAAATTCCTCGGATTCTACGGTGCGAACCGAGTTGAACAGACTGCCGAGGTTCTTGCGAACGCATTCTGGAACCTCATTTCGACCGAGGAACAGAGAGCAAGAACAGCTAAGTCCACTCCTATCGGCTTCACAAACTTCGATATCGATGAAAAGGGCTTCATCTACACGGTAACAGAGTCCACAGAAACAACAACAGACCTTGTTAAGAAGCTCAATCCTGAGGGCAACAACATTCTCGACTCCCTCGGTATCGACAACGAGTTCCAGTTCGGCGACAAGAGCCCGACTTACTACTCGATCTACGCAAAGAACTCAAGCCTTACCGATATCGATATCGGACCTAACGGCGAGCTCAATATCCTCGATTTCCAGCACGGACGTATCTTCCAGTATGATAAGGAAGCTTGGCTTCTCTTCATTATGGGCGGCTCGGGCGAACAGCTCGGCACATTCCGTTCGGCGTCCGCTATCGAGAGCCACGATAACCATATCTATGTTCTCGATTCCCGTAAGAATTCCGTTACAGTATTTACAAGAACAGCATTTGGCGAGATCGTTACTGAGGCGTCCAACCTTTACAACGAGGGTAAATATGATGAATCTTATGAACCCTGGAAGGCTGTCCTCAAGTATGACGGAAACTACCGCCGTGCTTATATCGGTATCGGAAACGCTCTTTTCAACAAAGGCGAATACAAAGAAGCAATGAAATACTTCAAGATCTCGATCAGCAGAAACCGCTATAACAAGGCGTTTGAAGGCTATCGTGACCAGTGGCTCAAGCAGAACTTCACGCTTATAGTCATTATCATCATCGTTATCATCGTTGCATGGTCGGTAACGAAGAAGATCTTAAAGAAGAAAAAGCAGAATTCAAGCGGAAAGGGCGGTGCATAAAATGCTCGATTTAACAGAAGGTCAGTTCGTCAGACACGTTATAATGCATCCGTTTGAAGGCTTTGAGGACCTTCGCTGGAAGAAAAAAGGCTCTATGAAGATCGCCTGGGTCATCGTATTCCTCCTCTTTTTCCAGCAGGTCGCATACAGCAGACTTTACGGTTTCCAGTATTATTCCAGTTACGATAAAATATTCAATATAGTCCCGTATATTTTCCGAAGCTTTATAATTTTCCTGGTTTGGGTCGTTGCCAACTGGGCAATGTGTACCCTCTTCTCCGGAGAGGGTTCGATGAAAAAGATCTTTATATACAGCGCCTACGCATTGGTGCCGTATATATCGGGTTACCTCATCGGAACACTTCTTTCCCACGTTCTTATCAAGGACGAATATATCTTTATCCAGCTCTTTGAAATTGTGGGATTCTGCTGGTCGTTCGTGCTTGTCATCTCAGCGATGAAAGCCGTCCATCAGTTCTCGTTCGGAAAGACGATCGCACTGATATTGCTGACGATCGTTGCGATGATAGCGATCCTGTTCCTGCTCGTTCTCGTTCTTACACTGTTCCAGCAGGTAATAATCTTCGTTCTGTCTATCTATACGGAGCTTTCGTATCGTTTCCGTGTATAGTATTTTAAATCGAAAAGTGGTGAAATAAATGCGAATCAATATAAAGAAGATACTTGCCTGCGTCTGCTGCGCCGCAATGATGACTTCGATGTTCACGATACCTGCTTTCTCGGAAGACGAGGGAACAGATGCCGCCGAAACAGAGGAGGCTGACGCTGAGGAAGAAGCTCCCGCTGACGAGGACTATGTCCCCCGTACAGAGGAAGAAGCTCTCGCAGCTGCCGAGCTTGTTACCGAAAATGACAAGCTTGCACTCTATGTCAACAAAAAAGAGGTAACTCTTGCACTCGTTGACAAGAACACAGGTGAGATCTGGTGGTCAAATCCCATCAACGCCGATGGTTCTTCGGGCAAAAAGGCTCAGATACAGGAGCTTAAAGCAGGTATGGTGCTTACATACGGCGAACCTTCCAAGCGTAAAACTACAACTGCAAACAGCAAGGTAAAGGGCAAGGCTAAGGTCACAACATCCAAAGACGGAATAAAGATCACATACAAGTTCAATTCCGCAAAGATCACAGTTCCCGTTACCTATACTCTTGAAGATGATCATCTTAAGCTCAGTGTCGATACTTCCGAGATCAAGGAAGAGGACGGCGACAAGCTCACAACGAAGCTCTCGTTTATGACGACCTTCGGTGCTGCAGCTGCCGATGAGAACGGATACTTCGTTATCCCCGACGGCAGCGGCGCACTTATCAACTTCAACAACGGCAAGACAGGTCTTAAGACCTACTCGGGCAAGGTCTACGGCAGAGATATCACTCCCGTAAGCCAGACCGCTCCCGCAGTTACACAGCAGGTCTACCTCCCGATGTACGGTATCGTCAAGGGCAACAGCGGTATGATGGTCGTTGCCGGCAAGGGCGATACAGCCGCTACTATCAATGCTTACGTTTCCGGTCAGAACAAGACCGACTTCAACAGCTGCTACTTTGATTTCGAGATAAGAACAAGCGACGAATATCAGATGGGCGCAAGCAACGACAGCCCGCTCAAGGTATTCGAGAAGAGAGGTATCCTCGTTCCCGAACTCGAAGTTTGCTACTACCCCGTTTCAAAGTCCGACAAGAGCGAGGTCGATTACGTTGACATCGCAGAGAAGTACAGAGATTACCTCACAAGCGATTACGGCGTAACGGTTTCCGATTCCGTTAAGGACGTTCCTCTCTATGTTGACCTTTACGGTGCAGTTCTTAAAAAGGAATCCGTTCTCGGTTTCCCTGTAACAATGCAGCACGCAGCTACAACGTTCGATGAAGCAAAGGATATCCTTTCGGAGCTTTCTGCCGACGGTGCGGACAATATCGTTGCCACATACAACGAGTGGACGACAGCCGACATCAAGGAAAAGGTCTCGGATAAAGCAAAGCCTGCCTCAAAGCTCGGCGGCAAGTCCGATTTCAACAGCCTTTTGAGCTTTGCCGAAAGCAACAATATAAGCATTTACCCGAATGTTGAGAACCTGACGTTCAAGACGGGCAACGGATACTGGACGATCACCGATACAGCGATCCGTGTTTCAAATGCTTATTCAAGACAGCTTACTTATGACCCTGCTTACGGCATCGAGAACAAATTCTATAAGTCGATGTCACTCCTTGCTCCCGAGGCTTATGAGAGAATGTTCAACAAGCTTGCAAGCAGCTACAGCAAATATGGCCTTAAAAATATCTCCGTCGGTTCGGCATCGACCGTTATCTACGGCGATTACGGCAAAAAGGCTACTTCCAAGGAAATGATGAAGGGCATTGTTCAGACAGGTTATCAGAAGCTTGACGAACAGGTCGGTTCAGTCCTTGCAGACGGTGCAAATGCTTACGTCCTTCCTTACGTTGACAGGATCACAGATGTTCCGCTCAATTCCAGCAAATTTGACGTTTTTGATGCAGATATACCGCTCTATCAGATCGTTATGCACGGCATCAAGTCATATTCAACACCTGCTGTAAACGGTCAGGCAGAGATCGGCGACGTTATTCTCTCGGCTGTTGCATCGGGCAGCTCGCTCAACTTCGACCTTATGGCTGAAGAGGCAAATGAGCTCAAGGATACACGCTATGACGTTTACTACTACGCAGATGCTGATTACTGGAAAGAAGATGCTGCAAGCGTTTACGGCTTTGTGAAGGAGATCCTCTCCGATGTTTCCTCCGAAACTATCACAGGCTATGAAATGCTTGCAAACGGAAACACTGAAACAACCTATTCAAACGGTACAAAGATCACAGTAAATTATACAGACAAGACTGTTACCAAGGGCAGCAAGACTTACAGTCTGTATGATTACATTGGGAAGGAGGTCATAGGATAAAATGAAACACAGACTATCCTATGAAAAGAAGAAAGGGCTTTACGGCTACGGCTTTATCGCCCTGTGGTTCATCGGCGCTCTGATGTTCTTCATCATACCCGTATGCAAATCATTCTTCTATTCATTCAATGACGTCAGCCCCGAAACAGGTTATCTCGCAAGGAGCTGGGTCGGAATTGCCAACTACAAGAGAGCATTCATGACTGACCCATCATTCAGAAAGTACCTCGTTGAGGCGTTGAAGGATATGGCACTCAACCTTCCTATCATCGTTATATTCTCAATGTTCGTTGCTATCATCATCAACCAGAAGTTCAGAGGCAGAGGCTTCGCAAGAGCCGTATTCTTCCTCCCTGTTATCATCGCAACGGGTCCTGTTTATGCGATCATCACAGGCGACCTTAACACAAACGGCAACAACAGCGCTGAACAGTTCTCCACAATGTTCGAGGCGGACATGGTCGACCAGCTGCTCGAATTTGTCGGAATCTACGGCTTCGGTACGCAGTTCACGGAAATGCTGACAACGGTAACGTCGGATATCCTCAACCTCGTTTGGAAGTGCGGTATCCAGATCATTATCTTCCTTTCAGCACTTCAGGGTATCCCGACTTCCGCTAAGGAAGCAGCATCTATCGAAGGCGCAACAGCTTGGGAATTCTTCTGGAAGATCACTCTTCCTTACGTTTCCCCGATGATCCTTGTTAATATCGTTTATACCGTTATCGACTCCTTCACCGACCCGACGAACGAGGTCATGGCGCGTGTGCTTGAAGTACAGCGTGACTGGCAGTACGGTTACTCGGCATCAATGGCGTGGAGCTATTTCGGAATAATTCTTATTGCTCTCGGAATCATCTTCGCAATCATGAATAAGCTCGTTTGGTACGATGATTAAGGAGGCGGAATAATTGGCAAGTTTAGCAAAACGCTCCGGCGCACCGTCCGAGCAGAGAAAGATCAAAGAACCTAAAATGTCCGGAAAGGAGAAAAGGGAACGCTTTAAAAAGCGTCTTGAATCCCTTACTCCCGAGGAACAGAAATACTTAAAGAGAAAAAAAGTTTTTGATGCAGTATGGCCTATCGCAAGAGGACTTATCGTATTCGGTCTTTGCTTCATCATCATCTATCCTCTCATATTTATGGTTTCCGCAGCATTCCGTCCCCGTGCGGAAATGAACGATCCGACGATCATGTGGATACCCAAGCACTTCATTCTTTCAAATATCACCGATGCATGGAAGGCTATGGACTTCGGCAACACGCTCGTCAATACGCTCGTATTGAATATCGGCTGTTCGATACTCCAGGTTCTTACCTGCGCACTTACGGGTTACGGCTTCGCACGATTCAAGTTCAAGGGAAAGAACATTCTCTTCTTTATCGTAATACTTATGATCCTTGTGCCTTCACAGATCATTCTTATTCCGCAGTATATGTTCTTCCGTTACTTCAATCCATTCGGAATTTATCATGCGATCACAGGAAACTACATCAACTTCATCAACAGCGGTGTTACAATGTATTTCCCCGCACTCACAGCGAACGGTATCCGTGCAGGTCTTTTCATATTCCTGTTCAGACAGTCGTTCAGAGGACTTCCTAAGGAACTCGAAGATGCAGCATACCTCGATGGCTGCTCGCCTTTCAGGACCTTCGTTCAGGTAATGGTTCCCAACGCAGGTGCTACATTCCTTACAGTATTCCTCCTTTCAGTTGTTTGGTACTGGAACGATTACTATGTTTCCACATCGTTCTTCACCGACAACAAGACCGTTGCACTTATGCTCAAAAACCTCGATGCAAGCCTTGCAAGACTTATCTTCGGCAACGAAACGCCGAATGTCCGTGAGCTTATCGTATGGATGGAAGCAGGCTGTCTTATCTCTATCCTGCCAATGCTTATCCTCTATATCTGCTTGCAGAAAAACTTCACAGAAGGTATTGCACGTTCGGGTCTTACAGGTATGTAATTTACCAAAGCTATTCAAAACCGCTCTCGGGCTTTCCGAGGGCGGTTTTTGTATTTGTACAAAAATCGAAGCGGTTAAGCTTGTTTTTTTGTGGAAAGTATGTTATAATTTGATTGAAATAACCCCGCCTTGCTCGGGAAACATCGGAGGATATTATGAAGAACTATTCGGAATTATTATGGTATAAAGCACCTGCCGCAAACTGGGACGAGGCTATGCCTGTCGGAAACGGCCGCATCGGCGGTATGATATTCGGCAGAACGGACGATGAACTTATCCAGATGAACGAGGACAGCATCTGGTCGGGCGGCTTCCGCTGCAGAAACAACCCAAAGGCGAAAGAAAACCTCGGAAAGATACGCAAGCTTATCGCAGACGGCAGAATAACCGAAGCACAGAAGCTCTGCGAGGACGCTTTTTACGGCAGAAACGAGCAGCAGCGCCATTATCACCCTATGGGCGACCTGCATATCCTCCAAAGCGGCTGCGAAAATGCCGAAAACTACAAGAGAAGCCTTGATATTTCCACAGCAGTCGCAAAAACCGAGTGGACAAGCGGCGGAGTAAACTTTTCCCGTGAGATCTTCGTTTCTGCGCCGGATAATGTTATGGTTATCCACTTCACAGCGAGCGAAAAGGCGAAAATAACTTTTGAAGCTTTCATCGACGGTTCTGACGATGACTATGACAAGAACGAAGCATACGATGCATCGACCTTGCTCTTCACAGTTACGGACGGAATACCCTATGCGACAGCGGTAACAATAAAAACAGTCGGCGGCAGCGGAGAAACCGACGCTACAAGGATAAGAGTAAACGGTGCGGACGAAGCAACTATAACAATAGCCTGCCGGACGGCTTTCCGCACGGGTAATTATGAAAAACAGGCTTTGAATGAAGCCAAGACAGCGCAGCGAAAGTCATACGAAACGCTCCTTGAACGTCATATCGGCGACTATAAAAAGCTTTATGACCGTGTTAACTTTGAGCTTTGCGACAACAGCGGTGGAAACTCCGCTTTGCCAACGAATGAAAGACTTGAAAAGTTCAAAAACGGCGGCAGCGACAACAAGCTTGCCGAGATGTATTTCAATTTTTCACGCTATCTGATGATAAGCGGCTCCCGTGAGGGTACTCTTCCGCTCAATCTTCAGGGAATATGGAACAAGGATATGTGGCCTGCATGGGGCGGAAAATACACTATCAACATCAACACCGAGATGAACTACTGGGGTGCAGAGATACAGAATCTTCCCGAGTGCCACACTCCGCTCTTTGACCATATCGAGCGAATGAGAGAGAACGGCAGAATAACCGCACATGAGATGTACGGCTGCAAGGGAATGGTCTGCCACCACAACACCGATATCTGGGGCGACACAGCTCCGCAGGACAGGTGGATGCCTGCAACGGTATGGCCGATGGGTCTGGCTTGGCTCTGTCTGCACATCTACGAACACTACAAATTTACGCAGGATAAGGATTTCCTCGCCGATAAGTACGATACGCTGAAAGAAGCAGCTGAATTCTTCGAGGATTACCTCATTGAGAACGATAAGGGACAGCTTGTGACAAGTCCGTCAACTTCGCCCGAGAATACTTACCTCACCAAGACGGGCGAGCAGGGTTCACTCTGTCAGGGTCCGTCAATGGATAGTCAGATACTTTACAGCCTTTTCACGGCGGTTGCGGAAAGTGCCGATATTCTCGGCATTGATAAAGATTACGCCGAAACGATGCTAAAGATCCGTACACGTCTGCCGAAGCCCGAGATCGGCAAGTACGGTCAGATAATGGAATGGGCGGAGGATTATGACGAGGTAGAACCGGGACATCGCCATATCTCGCAGCTTTTTGCGCTCTATCCGGCAGATATGATATCGCTCCGCAAAACGCCCGAGCTTGCAAAGGCTGCAACCGCAACGCTCGACCGCAGACTTTCCCACGGCGGCGGTCACACGGGCTGGTCGAGAGCGTGGATAATCAATATGTGGGCAAGGCTTGGCAGAGGCGAAAAGGTCGGCGAGAATGTCCGTGCGCTCCTCTCTAACTCGACATCGATAAATATGTTTGATATGCACCCGCCGTTCCAGATAGACGGCAACTTCGGCGGTGGTGCAGGCATTGCCGAAGCGCTCGTTCAGAGCCACAGCGGCGAGATAAACGTTCTTCCTGCGCTCCCCGAGGAATGGGAAAGCGGCTCTCTTTACGGTGTAAGAGCAAGAGGCGGCTTTGAGGTTGATTTTGAATGGGAAAAGGGTAAGATAACAAAGCTTTCCATAACTTCACTCGGAGGAAATCCTTGTACAATTGTCGGCAATGGCATCAAGGTCGTATGTGACGGCAATAACGTCAATACTGCGGAAAAGAACGGTGCTGTTTCGTTCGCAACGGAAAAGGGAAAGACATACTGTATTGCATTTTGATGAAATTGTGGTATAATATGATCAGATAAAAGGAGGGAAAGCCGATGGCACGAAATGTAATTTCTGCAAAGCTTGATATAATCTTTAAGAAAATTTTTACGGAAAATGAGGATATGCTCCATTCATTTGTAGCAAGTATGCTTGAAATTCCGCAGGAGCGCATCAAAGAGATAAAAATAACAAACCCCGAGCTTCCGCCCGAAACCCTTGCAGGAAAATTCAGCCGTCTTGACCTGAGCTTAAAGGTGGATGATAAGCTTGTTAATGTCGAGATACAGGTCAAAAACGATGCGGACTACCGTGACAGAACGCTTTTCTACTGGGCAAAACTCTACTCGTCCGAACTGAAAAGCGGCGAGGACTACAGTGAGTTAAAACAGACCATTACAATAAATATCATCAACTTTAATATGTTCAGTACGGACGATTATCACACCGAGGTCGCCGCAATGATAAAGGGCACGGGCGAGGTTTTCTCCGATAAGTTCAGCATACATTTCTTTGAGCTGAAAAAGGTCGGCAGAAAGCCAAACCCCGATAACAGCCGTGAGCTGTGGCTGCAGTTCATAAACGCAGACAGTGAGGAGGAATTTGAGATGATCAGTCAGACTAACGTTCCTATTATGAAAAAAGCTGTAAATGTTATCTATGATATGTCCGAGGACACAAAAATAAGAGAGATAGCCCGTCTGCGTGAAAAAGCACTCCATGATGAAGCATCAGCGCTTAAAAATGCCAAGGAAGAGGGTAAAGAAGAGGGCAGAGCGGAAGGTAAAGCAGAAGAAAGAGCAAATGCCATAAGCAGAATGAGAGCATTGGGCTTTACCGAGGAGCAGGTCAGAAAGATGTATCCGGAAAGTTGAGTATGGTAAAAATCACTTATGATACATCAAAGGAAACAAGGATAAAGGAGATCACACTATGAGCAATGACAAAAGATTTATCAAAGTTTATTCCAAGGGTGCAATGGAGGGCTGTGAGATATGGGTCGACACCGAAACGGGTGTGAACTATTTCTACCATTTCTCTGGCTATTCGGGCGGACTGACCCCGCTGCTTGACAGTGACGGCAAGCCTATCGTAAATTCCCGTTCGGAGATAGACGCACTCTTAGGGCGGTAAATCGTTTACAATTCTAAACATTTTATGACTTATACCTTTAAGTCTGAAAATTACAGTTGATTTTCCTTTTTAAATATTGTATAATAAAAAAGACTTAGGTTGTCAAAACAATAACGAAAGGCGGTCAAACCAATGAACGTAAAAATCATCAACGGCGTTTCTATGCCGAACATTCCCTGGCAGGAAAAGCCTGCTGACTGCAGAGATGTAGTTTGGAGATATGACGCTAACCCTATCATCAAGAGAGATCAGATCATGGTAAAGAAGGCTAACGGCTACAGAGAGCCTTCCAACTCCATTTTCAACAGCTCCGTTGTTCCTTTCAAGAACGGTGACTACGAATTCGCAGGCGTTTTCCGTGTTGACGACAGAGAAAGAAACATGGAACTCCACGTTGGCTTCTCCAAGGACGGTATCCACTGGGATATCAACGAGGAAAGAATCCACTTTGAGTGCGATATCCCCGAAGTTGCACAGTGGCAGTACGGCTACGATCCCCGTGTATGCAAGCTCGAGGGCGAAGACAGATATATCGTAACATGGTGCAATGCTTACGGCTGGAAGCCAACTATCGGTATCGCTACCACAACTGATTTCAAAACATTCAAGCAGGGCGAAAATGCTTACCTTCCTTTCAACAGAAACGGCGTTATGTTCCCAAGAAAGATCAACGGCAAGTACATGATGATGAGCCGTCCTTCCGACAGCGGTCATACACCTTTCGGTGATATGTTCATCAGCCAGTCCCCTGACCTCGTTTACTGGGGCGAGCACAGACACGTTATGGGACCTTCTAAGGGCTGGGAATCCACAAAGATGGGCGCAGGTCCTATTCCGATAGAAACAGACCGCGGCTGGCTCATTTTCTATCACGGCGTTCTTACTTCCTGCAACGGCTATGTTTACAGCTTCTCCGCTGCACTCCTCGATAAGGACGAGCCTTGGAAGGTTCTCAAGAGAGGCGCTTCCTACCTCATCAGCCCACAGACAAGCTATGAGCTCATCGGTGATACAGACGCTGTAACATTCCCATGCGCTAACCTCGTTGATGCTGACACAGGCAGGATCTGCATTTACTACGGCTGCGCTGATACCTGCACAGCTCTCGCATTCACAACTGTTGATGACGTTATGGACTTCCTCGATCACAACAGCCAGGTTTGATCGTTATAATTGCATAAAATATATGACCGCTTTCGGCAAATGTTGAAAGCGGTCGTTTTATAAGACGTAAGGAGACATTATGAAAGAATATACATTTTCGGTGATAATTCCTGCGCATAATGAAGAAAAATATATCGGCAAATGTCTTGAAGCAATACAAAAAGCCGCCCAAAAAGTTAAGCCCGAGCAGGTGCAGACTATCGTTGTCGCCAACCGCTGTACAGACAGTACAGCCGAGATAGCGGCGGAATACGGCGCAGAAGTTGTCACAAATGAGGATAAATGCATAAGCAGCATAAGAAATGCAGGCGCAAGAGCCGCAAAGTGTGAAATTATCGTCACGATAGATGCCGACAGCATAATGTCGGAGGGTTCACTTGCAGAAATACGGGAAATGCTCGGAAGCGGAAAGTATATCGGTGGCGGAACAAGGGCAAAATTTGAGCGAATGTCTGTTGGGATATTCTTTTCGGCGGCTTATGTTGCGCTGAACCTTGCTCCTGTGATGATAAAAAACAAAGCCGCACTGTCGGGTGGAATGTTTTGGTGCTATAAAAAGAATTTTGATGCAGTGGGCGGCTTTGATGAAAGCCTTGTTAGTCTTGAAGACCTTGATTTTGCCGCACGGCTGAACCAACTCGGCAAAAGCAGAGGTCAGCGCTACGGAACACTTAAAAAGTCGTATATCGTGACTTCGAGCCGAAAATTCGATGAGTTCGGCGACTGGTATCTTATCAAAAACCGCAGTCTCACAAAGCGGATTTTCACGGGCAGGGACAGAGATGCCGCAGACAGCTTTTACTATGATGTCAGGTAATATGGTGCTGCTGTTGCATAATATTTGCGGCAAAAATCACATTTCCCATAGTTGTTCAATAAACATAAAACCTGTTTTCAAAGAAGTGTATTCTGTGAAAACAGGTTTTTGTGTTTATACTAATTCTCGATCGTTCTATAGACAAAATCGACAGATAGAATAAGTTCAGTCAAGGAAAGCGACCGCAGACAGGCTGTCGCCTGACAAGGGAGCTTGACGCAGAATGAACTTATTATAGCCGAGAGTTTGTCTATAGGTTGATCGAGAATTAGTATTAGTATAAAATAATTTATGCGGTAAGAGCATTTTCAGATGCGCTGTTCATTCTTCGGAGTATGGGTTTATCGGCGTGATATAAACCGTGCGGTTGTTCGTGAAGATGACCTTGCCCGGTTTTGCGCCCGAAGGCTTTTTCACGAACTTGATGTTGACATAATCAACGGGGACTTGCGAAGAGTTTTTCGCCTTGCTGTGGAAAGCCGCAAGACCTGCCGCATATAAAATAGTATCATCGGGCGGAACTGTGCCGTTCGTGCGGATAATAACGTGCGAGCCGGGGATATTCTTCGTGTGAAGCCAGATATCCGTCTTGTCGGCAAGCTTTGTGGTGAGCTTGTCGTTCTGAATGTTGTTCCGTCCTATTAATATAGTATAGCCGTCGGGCGAGGTGAATTCTATCGGCGGTTTCGTCTTGGGCGGCTTGCCTTTGAGCTTGTTTGCACGGAGATAACCCTGCTCCGCAAGCTCCATTCGCAGCTCGTTTACCTCGTCCTCGCTCTTGGTTCGTGTTAAAGCGTCAAAAACGCTGTCGATGTAAGCAAGCTCGTCCTCGCCCTGAGCGATACGCTCGGTGAGGATTTTCTCCGCAGTGTCAAGCTTTCTGTACTCTGCGTAGTATTTCTGCATATTTTTACTCGGGGTAAGGCGCTTATCAAGCTCGATCTCAACGGTCGGGCAATTTTCGTCATAGAAATTCTCAACCGTGATCCTGTCCATACCCTTTTCAATGCGATATAAATTCGCAGAAATGAGGTCGCCTTTCAGCTTCAATTCGTCACGCTTTGCGGATTCGGCAAGTTCAAGCTTCTGCGCCTCTATTCTTCGTGCGATACGCTCGGTAGTGTTCAGCAGAAGCTTATAAAGGTCTGCCGAACGCTGCTTCATACGGGAAACATTATCACGCTCGGAGTAGAAATAGTCGAGTGCGGCGCAGGCGGTCGGGAGCGTTTTCGTCGTCATAAGCGAGCCGTACTGCGAAATATCCATGAACGCAAAATCTTTGAGCATACCGTCATGGTCTTTTATAATGGTATAAGCATTCGTGCCGTCTGAAAGCTCATCGGCGGTCTTTTTCAGTTCGGCGCAAAGCTTGTCGAGAATACCGTCGGTAAGCTCACTTTTGCGTATCTGGTCGCCGTTTGCGGCAGAAAACACCCATTCACGGGCAACGATAGGTGAAACGCCCTCAAATACCTTTACGAGAGTTTTCGCAAGGTCGGCATCGGGCATTGAGTCGAGTGCTTCGGAAAGCTGTGCCTTTGTGCAGGTGCGGAAGTCAAGACGCTCCGTCTTTGGCGGCAGAGTGTAGCTCATTCCGGGGAGAACTGGACGCTCGCCCGACATTTCAAGGTCAACACGCTTGATGCTGTCGATAATTTTGCCATCAGCGTTTATAATAATGGTGTTCGAGCATCTGCCCATAATTTCTGCGGCAAGAGTGACCTTTACCATATCGCCAAGCTCGTTCATAGCTTCAAAATCGAAGTATAAAACACGTTCAAGTCCGTCCTGACGGATATCAAGCAGCTTGCCGTTGCCGAAATGCTTTCGCAGGAGCATACAGAACATCGGCGGAACTTTCGGGTTCTCGACCGTTTCCTTTGTGATATGAACACGGGCAGAGTTAGCCGAAGCGGAGAACAATAGCTTCTCCATGCCGCCCCTCGTGCGCATAGTTATGATTATTTCCTCACGGGAGGGTTGAGCGATCTTGTCAACTCTGCTCCCGATGAGCGGCGAAAGCTCGTTTTTCACGCAGCTTAAAAAGATTCCGTCAAGTGCCATTTTAACCTCCGAAAAACGGGGAGACCCCGTGTGCGAATTTATACAATAATAAGCCTTGCCCGATCGTATAACAGATCGAAGCAGCAGTATTATTGTACCATAAAAAACGTTCTAATGCAAGAATGTAATGTTTGAATAATGCAAAGTTTGGTTTTCCCGGTCAATTTGCGGAGGCTTTTCCGAATTTTTTGCTGCGAATTGTGAAAAATAAAAGAAAATTCCAAAAACCCCTTGACAAATCGGTCGGGTGGTGTATAATATAATTAGCACTCAGGGATAAAGAGTGCTAACAGAGTGCTGATACAAGTGCTAAAGATAGAAAAGGAGTGAACGTTTTGCAGGACGAACGCAGGCGAAAAATTCTCGCCGCCGTTGTTGATGAATATATTACAACGGGCGAACCCGTCAGCTCAAAGACGATCGCTTCAATGCCCGATATAAAAGTTTCACCCGCAACGATCAGAAACGATATGGCGCTTCTGGAAGAGCTTGGCTACCTTGAACAGCCGCACACCTCCGCAGGCCGTATCCCGACTTACAAAGGCTACAGACTTTATATTGAGCAGCTTATGCCCGAACAGAGCCTCTCGGACGAGGATAAAAAAATGCTTGACAATATCCTCGATGTTGAGATCCCGACGGCTGATGCGCTTATCGAAAAAGCCTCTACCGCACTCGCACAGCTTACAAACTGTGCCGCTGTTGCAAAAAATGTTGCACCGAAGTTTTCCGTTATAACAAAGGTCGAGGTCATACCGACGGGACGAAGAATGTACGTCCTGCTGATGATAACCTCATCGGGAGATATCAAAAACAAGGTCTGCCGACTGGAATTCGACCTCACGAATGAACAGCTTGACTTCTTCTCAAGCTTTATGGCGGAAAATCTTGAGGGCGTTACCATTGACGATCTTTCGGACGAAACGCTGAAAGAACTTGCAGCGGCAATGGGAACCTATATGGTAACACTTACACCGCTTTTAAAGGGCGTGAGCGAGTTGGCGGATTGCTTCAGAGATAACGAAGTCGTTGTTTCGGGCGAAAAAAATCTGCTGGCAAGAACGGACATTGACAACAATCAGATAGCTCATTTCTTCGAGCATAAAAACGAAGTTGTGAAAATGCTTGACGACAGCTTCGGCGACTTGCAGGTCATGTTCGGAGAGGACGGAGGTTTCGTTATCGAAAACTCCAGTATGATCGTTTCAAAGATAAAGAAGGGCGGCAAAACGGCAGGTTCGCTCGGCGTAATAGGTCCGATGCGTATAAACTACGCAAAGATAATCCCTTACGTTGAGTATCTTTCCGAGAGAATAACGGAAATGATATCCGATGATGAACCTCCCGCAGAGGTAAAAGCGGAAGAAAAGCTTCTTCCCGATACCGAAAGCAAGTCCCGATAAAGAAAGGAGTCCTGCCCCAAATGGATACAAATAAAAACAACGAAGAGCTTGAAAAAGAGCAGGCGGAAGAAGCTTCCGAAGAAAATACACAGACTGAAAAGACCGAAGAAGCTCCTGCCGAAGAGAGCTCTGCAGAGCAGAAACGTATCGAAGAGCTTGAAAAACAGCTCGGAGATGAAAAAGACAAGTACCTCAGGGTGGCTGCCGAATATGACAACTTCCGCAAGCGCTCCGTAAACGACCGCCTTAACGCCGTTGCAGACGCACAGGCAAAGGTCATCACCGAAATTCTTTCCGTCATCGACAATTTTGAACGTGCGATGGACGCCGAGTGTTCCGATGAGAACTACAAAAAGGGCGTTGAGATGATATTCAAGCAGTACACGGGCATACTTGACAAGCTCGGAGTTACCGAGATCAAGGCACTCGGCGAACCGTTCGACCCGAATATCCACCATGCGGTAAATCAGGTCGAGGACGAAAACTTCGGCGAAAATACAGTTTGTCAGGTTTTCCAGAAGGGCTATAAGCTCGGCGACAAGGTCATCAGATGTGCGATGGTCGTTGTCGCAAATCCGTAAAAGAAATTTTCAGAAACAACTTGTTTATATAAGAAAGGAAGATTTATATGTCAAAGATCATTGGTATTGACTTAGGTACAACAAACTCCTGCGTAGCAGTTATGGAAGGCGGCAACGCCGTAGTTATCCCCAACACAGAGGGTGCAAGAACAACTCCTTCCGTTGTAGGCTTCACAAAGACAGGTGAACGTCTTGTAGGTCAGGTTGCAAAGCGTCAGGCTGTTACAAACGCTGACAGAACGGTTTCTTCTATCAAGCGTCACATGGGTTCCGACTACAAGGTAAAGATCGACGATAAGGAATTCACTCCTCAGCAGATCTCCGCTATGATACTTCAGAAGCTCAAGGCTGATGCTGAGGCTTATATCGGCGAACCTGTTACAGAGGCAGTTATCACAGTTCCTGCATACTTCACAGATGCACAGCGTCAGGCTACAAAGGACGCAGGTCAGATCGCAGGACTTAACGTAAGAAGAATCATCAACGAACCTACCGCAGCAGCTCTTTCCTACGGTATCGATAAGGAAGACGATCAGAAGATCATGGTTTACGACCTCGGCGGCGGTACATTCGATGTATCTATCATTGAGATGGGCGACGGCGTACAGGAAGTTCTTGCAACAGCAGGTAACAACCGTCTTGGCGGCGATGACTTCGATAAGAGAATCATTGACTGGATGGTAACATCATTCAAAAACGAAACAGGTATTGACCTTTCATCAGATAAGGTTGCTATGCAGCGTTTCAAAGAGGCTGCAGAGAAAGCTAAGATAGAGCTTTCGGGCGTTACAACATCATCAATCAACCTCCCGTTCATTACCGCAGACCAGACAGGTCCTAAGCACCTTGACTTAACACTTACAAGAGCTAAGTTTGACGAACTTACAGCAGACCTTGTAGAGGCTACAATGGGTCCGGTTCGTTCGGCTCTCTCTGATTCAGGTTTACAGATCAGTCAGATTGACAAGGTTCTTATGGTCGGCGGTTCTTCAAGAATTCCTGCTGTTCAGGAAGCTGTTAAGAAACTTATCGGCAAAGAGCCGTTCAAGGGCATTAACCCTGATGAGTGCGTAGCTGTAGGTGCTGC
>OIYP01000295.1_pt1 | contig 34059 bp, 26 predicted proteins | sample 1588261 | NCBI WGS metagenome assembly OIYP01 (sample SAMN03283293) | human gut metagenome | biome: human-associated habitat; material: feces | host: Homo sapiens | place: Peru | collected 2012
ATGGTCTGCACCGCAAGTTCACTTTGCGGAGACGGTAAACGGTGCTCAAAATTTGTGACCTTATCTGCCAGAACCTGCCGCTGGTACAAGTTACTTTCTATCTGATGGACAAGAACATTTCGAGACCAGCCATTTTCTGCTGACTTTTTGATATACCATTTGCGTTCATCCATATCAGTAATCTTATCCAGAAGAACAATATTGTGCCCCCATGGAATTTGTGCAACAACCTGTTGCACAAATTCTCTGTCTGGATAAGTCTCTGCGAATTTTGCCATATACTTCAAATTGCGAACAGAATAGCCTTTGCTTTCTGGAAAGGCGATCCGAATATCTGCTGCAAGATTATCAATAAATTTGTTGCCCCATGATTTATGCTCATTGATCACGCAACCAATGTCATAGTAAAGAAGGAACATGTCTGCATTCACATGAATTGCCGCACGGTATTGTGCCGCAGTAATTTCACTCTTAATATTTTCAATAACAGAAAGATACTCAGATGTATTCTTTAACACACTTATCTCCTCGCTTTCGCATAATTCTTATCATTATTTTTCTCACTTAATATATTCATATGTAATTTTGTATAAAACCGCCTTCCCAGACAACTTCCCATTGCTTTTTCAAGGTTATCCGTCATTCACCAATTTCTGATTTCCAAAACCAATCTCTTGCAGTTTCCTACATCTTGACTACCGATTCAATCTTTCAAAGGTATAAATACGATGTAAATTATTTGTTCCTATCTATAAAAAATGTCCCCGCTTCCTATATCCGCCTTCGGAAATATAGAGTAGATAATCCATACGCCAAAGTTCCAACAAAAACCGGTATGCAAAAAATAGCAGTCTGTATTCCACTTATAATGCCTGTGTTTTTCATGTATATAAATACACCAATATAGCTGATAAATGATATAAACAGAGTCACTCCACACGAACTTAGTTTGATTAGTTTGTTTCTTTCGTCTTTTTCCTCAATCAGGACCTTCTTATAACTATTTTGGCTTCTTGCATTGATCATCATTCCTGTACCACCGCTCAATAATACAACCAATAATATAAGACTTACGTTTTCCATCCGTGACAGAAAGACATTTACTCAACAAATTCCACTTCGACCACAAGGGATGTCTGCCCGGGATTAAGCTTCCTTACCAGATCCGAAATTATTATTTGAGCAGATGTTTTTGCACTCTTATAAAATTTTGTATTGGATTTCATATAATTCTTCAATTTTTCATACCCAGCACTTCTCAAATTAATTGCAAGATCAGTACCTACAGATATGCTCATATTGCAAATTCCATTTTGCCAGAATAATCGGTTTGCCTGTGTTATCCTGCAATTAGTTAATTCCGGTCTCGGAACTCTCACTAATACATATTGGCGTTCGTAATCTATGATGAATTCGCTTGCTTTCATATCTACCGTAAAAACTCCGTCACCGTAAAACTCCATCCAGACCGCAATGCCGTCATCATTGTCTTCTTTTGATTCAATCACATATTCCACATCACTTACCCTTAAGACCTCAAGCTTAGCCTCTTCCTGAACGGAGGCAATGTCTATGGAAATATTATTTTTCACATGATACTTTTTTTCCGAAGCTTCAAATGCTGCATCATATATTTTATTGTAAGTTTCCTCTGCCGCCATGCTTTCTGCATTCATGTATGCTTCTTTCGCTGATTTTCCGCCTTTCCGAATAGTACCTGCCATTACGAGCGCCCCAATCATCAAAAGAACTACCGCCATAGTGAAACAAAGATTACTAAGTGAGAGTAACCTCTTCCACGGAATCTTTTTCTTATTTTTTCCTGCACGGGACAACGGCTTTTTCTTGTCAGTATCATTTTTATTCATCTGCCTGTTCCCCCTCTCTAAAGCTGACAATAATTTCTTTCCTGTTTCCGGTTGCAGCCTCTGCAATACTTTTAATTTGCTTTATTGCTGCATTTTGGGCTTCCTCTGTCAAAGCCGAATAATTCATCATTGTCTCCTTAATCGAGCGATCCGTTTCTGTGCGGGTGTTCATGTACTCCGTGAAACCATCTTTTGCACTCTTCGACCAAGGGTGCTTCTGATATTCAGCAAGTTTTTCCGTTCCCCCTTCATCAATGTAAATTTCAACATTTATGGGAGCCAAAAGAATTTCTATTGTATTGGCATCTATAGCATTGATTTCTGCATTCTTAAGATCAACCGAATATGTTGCCACACCCTTTAACAGGAACAAAGCCGCATAGTCATCTCCAAGGGTGTTAACATCTTTTAGTTTTACCCCTGCTTCCAGAACCTCTAGGTTACCAATCTGGCTGAACCTGTTTATCACACTACTTATATCTTTTGCACTCTCCCCTTCCTCTCTGCCTGCCTCCTTTCCCGCAGCCACTCCTTTCGTAACGCCATCATAAGATCCTATAACGTTTCCCACCAGTGTTCCCGCCTTGTCTCCAATACCTGCACCTACCTCTTTCGCATGATTGTAAGCCGGTACGGCATACCCAAATACAGCGGTAAAAGCTGCCATCATAAGAACGATAGAAAGGATATTGGTAATTATTTTCTTATGTTTTCCTTTTATAAATTTTTCCATGTCTGTTCCTCTCTATTTATCTTTTATACGTATGTAAGTCTCTCTTTTAACTGTATTTCCGTCCAATTCATTTGTAATAGGTATTTCTACCGTTTCCTTTGTTTTACTCTTTGTTTTATTCCAACTGCTTTCAATCCAGTTAGCGCCTTCTCTCACAATAATATGCTTTCCATCCGTTATTTCATATACCATTTCCAATTTCTGCTCTTCTTTTAATCCGTATGTTCCGTTTATTACAGACTTTCCGTCAATTTTATATGTCACCGTACCATACACATCAGTTACATCAAGAGTTACATTACATAACTTCTTTACCGGATGTTTGTCCAATATCTTCTGAACATCAGATACATATTTGGAATACTTCATTGTTTCCGTATAAATTTCCGTTTTTCCACTGTCTTTAATGTAATAGCCGTCGTTGGCAGATACTGCTATTTTAACTTTTCTCGAGCTTTCTATCACATCTCCGGCTCCAAGATATCTATTATTTGTCAGATCGGCTGTCTCTATGGTTACTTTCCCATTTTCTATATCCCGGCTTGAAAATGCAACAACATTCACTTTGCTGACTGTAACTTTCACGGTTTTATATATGGTACTGCTGTTTTCTATGTATAAAGATATGTTTAATTGGCCTGGCAACTTTTGTAAGTACTGAATATCCGTTTCTTTAACAGCATCCCATGTCTCTTTTTTTATTTCTACTTTAAGTGCCTCTCCTTCCAACAATGCCCCACCGGAAGCACTGATCGTAAGGTCTTTTTTGGTTCCCACCTCTTTATTAAAAACTTTTTTTGACTTCTTAGCATTTTCCAGCCTGAGTGCCTGCTCCTTTACATCCACGGTATTAATTTCAAATTCTGTATATGTTCCAACTGATTTATCAATGGTCAGCGTTACCGTCGGCTTATACTGCTGCTCTGTAAAAATATCATTGACATCTATGCCGTCCACGTTAATTTTCTGTATCTCTTTGGAACCGACTTTGTATATGGTTCCGTCTTCACAACTACACGTCCACCCGTTTTTACATTGAAATGTCATTTTAATTTCAGCACCCACCAGTGTTTCCACACTCTCTCCGGACAGTTCCTCTCCATCCAGGAAATAGCTAATGGTTCCCCCTTTTTCCGGCTGTGGTAATGTTACCCGAACCTTTTCCTCCTCACAAACAATACCGGCAATCAGTGCCTCCACATCGTCAACATCCACTTCCCCTTTTCTGTCACCCGAAATCCAGTATCCCTCATCAATATGGGTTATTTCATATTCAATCTTGCCCCCGTCAGAAACATCGATACATCCGTTTACTATAGCTCCCTGATACACATATTGGATATCAGCATGTTCCACCTGGTATTTTGTCGAATCAAATCTCCGTTTTGAATCTTTTTTACGAAGTTCTACAGAAAAACTGCTGATATCTTCATTTGCCGAAAATTCCTCAAAGCTTACCGTTCCTTCCTCTTCATTGTTAACCAGGCAGACCGGTTCTGAACCGACAAATACATACATGTCAGGATCATACCGGTAAATCACTGTACAGGAATCCACCGGACTTATGCTTATGGAAGTTTCTGTCGTATCTTCTCCGTTAACATCCCATGTTCCGGTTAATTCCTTTTCCACCCCATTATTATCCTTACAGTAGTCATCTAATGTAATATTTCTTGATATGTATTTTCCAATGGGAACAATAGAGATTTCCTTCCCCTTAAAATCCGCAGGAATACGAAATACTCTTCCATCATCAAATGCATCTGCTTCTAATTTCCCCTGCTTTTCCCCATTTTCGTCAAACTCCCATATTTCAAAGCCACTGAACTCATACGCATTGGTATTTGGATTATTAATTTTTTGGATGTCTGCATAGATGCAATCATTCACATTAAGATAAGTCCCGCCTAAGTCAAGAGGACTTGTCATTGCAGAATCCCCAAAATACTGTACCGTAATATAGCTGTTGGTTGCAAAAGTTACATATACAGCATCTGTGTTATCTAATGTACTGTAGTCTACTTCATCCGTGTAAAAAAGTCCTTCCTCGTTAATTTTTCCATCCTCTGCTATTTGCTCGTATCTGGTGTAATTTTCATCCGTTTTTATCTCTGACGCCTTCCACATCAACGTCTCTATGTATGCATTAAGCTGATTATCTATTTTCTCCTCTTTTCTGCCACATCCGGCAAATATTAACATACATAAACAAATTACCAGCATCCTATACTTTCTCATATAAGCCGCCCCTCCGCTGTTTTATCTTTTTGCAAGCAGTCATCATTTTTCATCAACACGCGATTCTTCTGCAATCTTCAGAATTACGCTTCATCATAATCAGCATACCACATTGCCAGTATCAAATCCATACGCTATTGCATGTTTTGTACTATTCAGTCGACGTTAAATTGATATTTTTTGTTCTCTCTTGTCGTAAATATATGCTTTACGCATATACTTTTTCAGTATATAATTTATATATGCAAAATGCATATGCACATTGCTTATATATTTTTCTGAAGTATTCCCTTATGCTTAGAGCAAAGGAGAGATGAATCATGTTTAAGACAGACAATACAAAAATCGGCAACTATTTAGCCGCCCTAATCAAAAACAGCAGGTACAAAAATGGCCGCCAGTTCAGCATCGCCTATCTTACCTTACGCGATGGAGCAGCTAATCCGGATGATATCCAGAATATGCAAAACCGCATCTGCCAAATTAAAAAAGGAAAAAAGGGAGTCCAGATAGAAGACCTTCCCATTTTTTCAGAACTGCTTGGTGTTTCCATTGAGAATATTCTCAGTGCCGGCACCGCTCTTGTCCCTGCATCAACAAGAAAGTCAAACTACTCCATCGCCTATTCCAAGGACCCTGCCGAATGGGAATCCTATATAAATTTAGAAAATAAGCCCATTCTGAAGCCCGATGAATTTGATAAAACCGCCATTGACTATGCCTTGGAAGTCGGAAACTATCCTTTTCTTAAATATCTTATGGAAAAGGAATATATATGGTTTACCAAAAAGGATGAAGCAGGAGACTGTGTCGGTTTCTGCGCCGGAACAAGTATAAAGTTCGATTTTCGAGAACGCACCGATTATTTAGATTGCCGCTTGGAAAGAGAAGATGATTTACGTCTGAAGTTGATTTCACTTGCTCTTAAAAATGAAGATTTTGAGATGCTGGATGCACTTCATGCCCGTGAAATACCTCTTCTTTATACGATTATCTATGATACCTTCCGAATCTCGCACCCAATTACTTTACCTATGTCCAATAATACAAAACAGTTGATACAAAATATAGCCATGAGTAAAAGAAACGTTATTACTTATTTTTTCAATGAATTTGAACTTAAAACATGCCATGATTCAAAAAACACTTTTATTTTTCCATATGTAGATAAAATTTTGGATGCATTAATCAAAGGAAAACGCTTTTCTGAATGTAAACATTTTCTCAGAATAGCTATTGCACGTAATCAAGAGATACAAAAACTTGTTCAAAATCTGTATAATAAAGGTATGGCAATGTGCAGAGATTACTTTTCAGACTATGAAAAAAAAGAAATTTATAATGAAAAATTTTTCAAGAAGGAAACCTTGTATGGATATTATTTTTTCCCAGAATCCGGTTTCATTGCCTTCTCAACCCCATACTATATTCAAACGGTTACCTACTTTGTCACCAATATTGCTAAAGTCACGCAAAACTCGTCAGACACTGAAGTTCAATGTCTGATCAATGAATTGAATAAAACCTATGATTTCTTTATCAATTATTTATCTGAAAAGGAGGGAAAACAGGATGAATCCCATCTTTAATTACGATAACGGCGATTATATCTGGCCCACTTCCGACAATATGGGCATCGACTCGAATGGTGACCTCCTTATGCGCATGGGCGGCAATATGTCCTTAGATATGAACACCGGCGAAATGCATTTCACTTCCGGCTGGATGGATGACGATGATGATGATTTTTAGAGGAACGGCACGACCGTTTCAAGTTTTATGTAAACGTAAAAAACTGCTATAAGATTTGTGAATAGTTACAAATGGGCAGAACCGTTTTCAGGTTCTGCCCATATCTGCACTATGAAGAATCTTCCATGCACACCAGATAAAATTTGGGAGACGCAAGTCTTACACTTGTAGACACTTCTTGCATTAACCATTTTTTACTTTTATAACCAAATGTTCGTTCTTAAATGTGGCAGTTCCCTTTATTACGGATGCCATATTCATAATCGTTTGCGGGACCTCTCCTATTCTGCCTTCAAAGATTACGTTATCATCCTGATCATAAATTTTTATTAGATTACTAACATCAAAGTTATTCAAAAAAGCAGAAAATTTGCCCATAAATGCTTTCCTCCGATTTTCTTAATAATATCTTTGGTAGTCTTCGATCATAATCTGTTCACGCTCACGTACAATGCTTTTGGCCTCATGGTTGCCGATATAAATAGCTGAATAAAGGTACCCCCCAGCATTCTTAAAGCGGTGAAGTGACTCTTCCTTTTATTTAAAAACTATTCAGGCAATAACATTCCTTTTTGAATTAATGAAACAATATCTGTATCATCTAATGCAATCTTTCCTGTTACAAATCTCAGATAAGTATACAGAGCATTTATCTCTTGACGATCCATATACATATTGAATGCATTAGTCCCCAATCCCCAAGAGCACCAAAAGCGAATCACAAAATCCGCCTCTATATCTACATCAACATAGCCATTGCGATATAGTATTTTCCCCGGAACATCATAAAGTCTTTTTGCAATTCTGAGATTGAACTGCAAATCCGGTTCAATAAACTTCACTGTACAGTCTTCTTCAAGTGTGCCATCAAGCAACTGTCCAAGAATCTCTTCTAAATATAATATTTCTCCTGACGTCAGCATTTCCCCGCTAGGATCATAATTCAAATATTTACTATTAAGAGATAATTTAACATCACACCAATTATCACCCATTTCTTCGTCAGGATTCGATTCGCGCCACCCATTTATTTTAAGTTGTACATCTACATCACAAAGATTCAAACGTAATCTCACCGGCACACCTCCTAAAACTTTGTTTATTCGGAATAATTGTTTGTCTACATTTTATATTTTGTTCCGAACAAAATCAACCTATTGTTCGGAACAATAGGTTGATTTCATCTGCTTACGCAACATATTCTTTTATGGCATCCTCTACTTTCTGGTACCGGGGCGAATTGAGCACCGACAGCAAAGACTCGTAGGGGTCTTTTTGTGTCCTGTCCGCTGCCACTTTCATGGCATTCTGGGAGAACCCGGACAAGAGACACAGACCTTCTTCATTGTCCACCTTGGGAATGGTGTCCGTTCTGCCGCACACATTCCAGAAGATAAGACGCGGCATCCGGTAGCCGTTTTCTTCGTATTCTGCGGCAATGCTGTCAAACAGAGTGTCATTTACGGTATTCCGTCTTCCGGAATACCAGTCGCAGTTTCCGACAGCCCAGTCAAATTCCATGTCGGAAATGATGAGCACCTGTTTGGGCAGTTCTTCCCTGGGCACCTCCCGGCTTTTTGCCATGTCAAGGATCAGGTTAAACACAGCTTCAATGTTGGTGTTTGCCACCTCGTCATGGGCAAACATGATTTCCATTTTGTCCTTCAGACTGGTGTTGTCTTTCAGGTCGATGAACTGTGGATGTTCACTGAAGGTAATTGCCTTGTTGTGAAATACCCCTTTTAACTGCTCCGCAAAGTAAATAGCAAGGGAGTTGCAGACCTCAATGGCACTGACAGAGCTGCTGCCGGAAGCAAAGGAAAACATGCTGCCGGAGCCGTCCGCCACCACAATGGCATCCTCCAGACCCCAGTCGTTGGCAAAGCCGTCGGCCAGGATTTTCTTCCACATCAATTCTGCCAGAAGGTCATCCTTCAGCCCTGCTCCGCTGGGAGCGTTTTTCATAAATCGATGCACGATTTCATAGGGCATCAGACCGCCTGCATTCAGTTTTCCTTCTCCTGAAAGAACGCTTTCAAGGTATGCTGTCCTTCTTTCTAAGTCATGCCTTGCAAACGCCCTGTCATAGTTTAGATTTGCCTTGGCGGGCACCTGTTCATAAGTAATCCCCTCCCAGTCGGAGGCGGACATTTTCGTTTCCACTACGTTTCCGTAGGCTCTTAACCGGGACAGTGTCCTGCGGTATTCCTTCTGCGACATTTTAAAATGGTGGCAGAGTTTTCCCGCATATTCCCTCGTTTTAACAGAAGACGTGTTGATGCTGGGAAGCCACTTTGCCAGTAAAGAAATGGGTTTGCCACATTCCATGGCTTCCAAATCTCTTTTTAGCTGCTCCTGATAAAAAGCTGCCACGTCGGCGGCAAGGGGCGTATCCAGCAGTACAAGTGCGTCATCAAAGCGTCCATATTGCGGAATAAGGGGTAGAATTGCCTGCGCAATCCTGGGCTGGGATATGGCAAGGTATCTCAGTCCGATGCGGAAAGTTCTTCTTTCTCCCATTCCTTCCAAAATATCCCTTAAAAAGAACAGCCACTTTACGGCATACTTGGGAGATTCATGAAATGCTTTTATGTACCCTTCTATGATTTCGCTCTCGCTTCGGTTTCTCAAAGAAGAAACCCTGAAATTCAAATCTAACAGTGCTTTTGTCGTGGTTCGGTAGCCCACCGCACCGTTTTCGGTTACGGATGTATTTCCGTAATTTTTAGCGAAACGGACAACATGAGCTTCTGTGGTATCCACTTCTGCAATCTGCTGATCCATATGTGTTTCATCATACCAAAATGCTCTTTTCATTGTTATCTCCTCGTGTTGTCCGTATTTTTCTACCAGACGCAGATAAACGAATCTTCCCATGGGGAAAAATTTTTTTCACGCGTATTTGTCCAATATGTTTTGATTGCTGTATGCGTCTGTCTGTTGTTTATGTCCTTATGATACCCTGTGAAATGCCGGATGTCGAGCAACCGGTGGTTCACTAAGCTGCAATGTTTTTTCCGAACTGGCAGGAAGAATCCACAGGCGTTTCTTCCACTAAAAGTTCTGACGGATTTACCTGATACAGCATTGCCAGCGCTATTAAATTATCGGCCTGTGGAAAGCATTTTCCGTTTTCCCATTTGTACACCGCCTGGGTCGATTCAAAACCCATGTATTCCACGACCTGTTTCACGGAAATCTTCCGCTGCCTGCGGATTTCTTTCATCCGTTCTCCGCTTGCTACAATGTCAAAATGTGGTCTCTCCATATGGTATCTCCTCCTTTTCGTGATGTGTTCTGCGAAAGCCGGCTCCTTATGCCGGTATATTTTTTGTACGTTTTCCTTTTTTTCGCAATTCATCAAGTGCTCTTTCGGCTTTTGGCTCGCTGATATTCTTTGCAACTCCCATATGCTTTTTTCTTCACGCCAGTATGTCCTGCAGTCCATCGTATTCTGTCATATGCATGAACCTCTGTAAATCCACCACACTCCGGTTAAACAGCATCAGCATTTGTCTGCCGTCCTTCCTCGGATAGAGTCTGTCGGCGTGAAAATGTCCGAACGCCCATCGTTTATAAGAAAGACCTTCCTCTATTTCACCCAGGTATTGCTCCATCCGCTTATCCACCGTCTCCTGGCTAATATAAGGCAGAAACAAATCCCACGGTTCGTAGGATATCGGACAGGTATGGGATATCACCAGGTCAAATTCCTGTTCCTCCGCCTTTATCTTTCTGCCTGTGTTCATTTCTTCCTCCGACAACTGCTCATCCTCAAACCATGTCCATCCACGGTTTAACCGGTACCATTTGTCCACACTGTAAGCTCCCGGAAGTGAAAATGTTTTGTAACCGTCAAATTCATATACAGCGGGTCCGTCGGATAAATATTCTATCTGCGGGAATTTCTTTTCCACATAAATTTCACCGCCGTATTTCTTTTTTACTTCCCATTTTTCCGGGTGCATCTCTATTACCTTCTGCACTCTTGCCTCATGATTTCCCCTGAGGCAGATGTAGGTAAACGGATACCTGGAAAGTGCCTTCTTAAACCTTGCGTCCTGCTGGCCCTGCAGCGCATAATTTGCCCCCACATCCCCCAGCAGAATGATATGGTTGTTTCCGGTATCCAACTGCAAACGTTCTTTATTCTTTTCGTAAAAATTCCGGATTACCTCCGGTTTGCCGTGAATATCGCCTAACAAGAACCATCTTTCCTTTTCCATAACGACCTCCGTTTTCTCTATAATTCAAAATTTATATTCTGATAAAATCGATACTTAAGTACCTATTTGCGCAGCCATTTCGTAAAGCCTAACTAATATCTTCCAAAATATGTCCATAGAAATCGGGATAGTCTGTATGTCCCAACAAAATCATCTTATTAATTAGCTCTTCCATAGCCTTAAAAAACAAGGTTTCATCACACTTTCTTATTTTGCAAAAAATGATAACATATCCAGTATCCTGCCTATGCATTTCCTTGTAGAACCAAACTCTGAGTTTATGCTTTATAAATAGTTCATCCGCAAAGTACTCTTTTCTGTCTATGTAGCAAAAGTGCCTATACCAGAAGGAAGGCTGTGCAATTGAAATGTAATTCTTATGTTCCGTTTTCATAAATCCTCTCTCAAAATCATCTACTATCATTCTGCTATCATTTTAAGTGAGAATACCCGATTTGTCATTGAACGCATAGTTTAATTTTCTCTACAGGAAATGGAAGCTAAAATGAAATACCGCCTGCAGTATAATTCATGGATACTGCGGCGGTATTTTTTCTCTCAAAATCTCCATAATGAACTTACCGACATAAAATAGTACCGCCGGGAAGCAATATATCATCTCTCAGGCGGTACAAAAATCAGAAATGTTCCTTATCCGGCAAAAATACAGTTACTTTTCACCGCCTGTAACATCATTTACCTCCTCTCAGGCGGTACAAAAAAACTGCAAAGATAAAAACTGCTACCAAAATAGTAATTTAGCACCGCCTGTAAGTCAAATTACATACCGATAGGCGGTACATAGCAAAAAACGCAGAGCTTTCTTACAAAGCCCTGCGTTCGCATTACCATTATAAGCTTTTACTTTCCGAGCGGCTTGCCGGTCAGTTTTTCGTAACCTTCGAGATAGATGTCGATGGTCTTCTGTGCCACATCCTCGGGAAGCTTCCAGCCCTTTTCGGGATTGGCTTTCAGCCAGTCGCGGGCGAACTGCTTATCGAAGGAAGGCTGTCCGTGGCCGGGTTCGTAAACATCGGCAGGCCAGAAACGGGAGCTGTCGGGGGTCAGCATTTCATCGCCCAGTACCACATTGCCGTTTTCATCCAGACCGAATTCAAACTTGGTATCTGCGATAATGATGCCTCTTGTCAGGGCATATTCCGCACACTTCTTGTAAAGAGCAATGGTGTAATCCTTAATCTTGGTTGCGTATTCCTCACCCTTGCCAGGGAAGTACTTTTCCAGATGGGCAATGCTCTGCTCGAAAGAAATATTTTCATCATGGTCGCCAATCTCGGCTTTGGTAGAAGGGGTGTAAATGGGTTCAGGCAGCTTGTCGGACTCCTTTAAGCCCTCGGGAAGCTTGATGCCGCAAACGGTTCCGTTCTCCTTGTAGCTTGCCCAGCCACTGCCGGTGATGTAACCGCGGACGATGCATTCGATGGGAAGCATCTGCAGTTTTCTGCACATCATGCTGTTTCCGTCAAATTTCTCCTGCTGGAAAAATTCCGGCATATCCTTTACATCCACAGAAATCATATGGTTGGGAATAATGTCCTCGGTCATATCAAACCAGAACTTGGACATCTGTGTCAGCACGGTTCCTTTTTTAGAAATGATATTGTCCAGAATTACGTCGAAACAGCTGATACGGTCGGTTGCTACCATAATCAGACTGTCCCCATTGTCATAAATCTCGCGTACTTTACCTTCTTTGATTGGCTTTAATTCCTGCATGTTTTTTCTCCTTATATTTGAGTGATATTATAATAAACACTTCCATATATGTGTGTATCACTTTTTATGGTCGGTTGTCAAGGTGTAGACGGAATTCCTTTTCTTTTTACTCTGCATGTAACAGAATGGGAAAGCAGTTCTTTACAGAAGCTATGCGGTTTACCCGTCGTGAAAACATACAACTCGGATTTTGCCCGGGTCGCCCCCACATAAAACAGACGACGTTCCTCTTCGTAGTTTTCCCGTTCCTCCCGGGATACCTTCTCCGGGTTTTTGAGCATCTGTGCCGGCAGAATGCCGTCCGTCACATCCATCAGATACACCGTGTCATACTCCAGCCCCTTGCTGGCATGTATGGTGGACAAAATAAAATTGCAGCTATAGTCCGTTTCTTTCCGGGTAAGAATATCCTGCAGCTCCCGCAGTCTTTGCAGAAGCCCCGCCATGGAGTCCTCCCGGCTTCCCAGAATCTGCAGAATTTCTATCTTATCGGCTTTCAGCCCGCATCGTTCTAAATATTCCTGATACCCCATGTAATACAAAATACGCTTCACGGCTTTGTCGCCCCGTTCCGTCAGAAGCTGCTGCATATGCATGCGCGTATTCTGCACACTGCTCATGGTATAATCACTCAGCCCATGGTAGCGCACTGCCGCATTCCACACGGAAATATCCTGCGTTTCGCTGATTCTGGCTATCTGCAGAGCATCCTCTTTCCGGATGAAGGTATTGATTTTATAGTAGACCTGTAAAAAGGTTTCGGCATCCTTCGGATGCATGGCAAGCTTCATGATGTTCAGCACATCCAGCACCGTGCGGTGGGTAAAAAAGGAGATTTCCGCGTTCCGCATACGGTAAGGAATTTCCTTCCGCTCCAGCAAATCAATCAAAGGAAGGGCGCACTCGTGGTCCCGGTACAGCACCGCCACGGTGTGGGAAGCGCCGGTCGCGCCGCCTGCCTGGGCGGCGGCGCAGTTTTCCGCCACGGCTGCCAGGTAGCGGTACTGGTCGTCCCTGGTTTTCACCGCAATCTCTTTTACAACTTCCTCTCCGTCCTTTACCGCCCGCATGTGCTTTTTGTGGCGGAGCGTATTTTTCTGGATAAAGGTATCGGCAGCATTTACGATACCTGCGCCGGAGCGGAAGTTTTCTTCCATTAAAAGCACCTTGGCGCCGGGGTGGTTTTTCTCAAAGGAAAGCAGTGCCTCCGGGTACGCCGCGCGGAAACCGTAAATGCTCTGGTCCTCATCTCCCACCATAAACAGATTTTCCGTTCTGGATGAAAGCAGGGCTATAATGGCATGCTGGATTTTGGAAGTATCCTGCGCCTCGTCCACACACAGGTACGGAAATTTATCCTGATACAGTCTAAGCAGCTCCGGAAACCGTTGCAGCATGGTATAGGCATACACCATCTGGTCGTCGTAGTCCATCAGCTTCTGTTCCCTTAGCCAGGTGTTGTATTCTTTATAAATAGCGGAAATTTTCATATCGGCAGTTTTGTCCAGTTCCCGGATTTCCGCTTCCGTGAGCAAGCTGTTTTTGATGTAGGTAATCAGCGTCCTCACCGTCTGCAAATCACTTTCCGTGGCATATGTCCGCTCCGTCTTCTGATAGATTTTCGCCAGTGTGTCCGCAATAACTTTTTCATCGTTCAGAAGGGCAAAGGGCGTCCTGCCCGTTTTTCTGCCGTAAGTATGTATGATGCCGGCGCAGATGCCGTTAATGGTCTTAAAGGTCAGTCTGTCCGCCATATCCGCTCCGAACAGGGAGGCAAAGCGGGCTGCCATGTCCTCGGTCGCCGCCACCGTATAAGTCACCGTCAGAATTTTCTCCGGAGCAATGCCCTTTGCATAAATCATGTAGCCGAGGCGGGTCACCAGCACTGTGGTTTTGCCGGAGCCGGGCACAGCAAGAAGCAGTACCGGGCCTTCCACACTCTGTACTGCTTCCTTCTGCTGTTCATTTAATTTTTGCGGAAATTTTCTTTCAAATTCCTGCCATTCCATGTATCATTTCCTTTACTGTCTGCTGATTTCCGCTGCGATTTCGTCCTCGGTAGCTGCCATCGCCTGCAGGGTCAGGGTAAGCAGTTTTTCCAAATCCCAGCCCAACTGCTCTGCGCCGCGTTCAATCACTTCCCGGGAGCAGCCTGCTGCAAAGCCCTTGCTTTTGTATTTCTTTTTTAAGGATTTCAATTCCATGTCCTTGGTGCTCTTGGAAGGACGCATCAGGGCAGCCGCCCAGATAAGTCCGGTCAGCTCGTCCGCCGCAAAAAGCACTTTTTCCATCTCATGCTCCGGCGCTACGGAAAGTGTGGTGCCGCAGCCTACGGTAATGCCGTAACCATGAGAAACCACACTGTGAATAATGTCCTCACCCACGCCATGGTTTCTGAGCAGTTCCGGTGCCTTCAGGCAGTGTTCCTCCGGGTACAGTTCAAAATCCACATCATGAAGCAGTCCCACAATGCCCCAGTGCTCCGCTTCCTCACCGTATCCTAACTCCTTTGCATACCATTTCATAACCGCTTCCACCGTCAGTGCATGCTGGATATGAAACGGGTCCTTGTTGTATTCTTTCAAAATAGAAAATGCTTCTTCTCTCGTAATGTCAGCCATATGTGTTTTCTCCTTTTTATTACCGCTTACAGCACCTGCAGTTTTTTCCACACCGCATCCGCCAGCGCCCGATGCCCTTGGGCATCCATATGCTCTCTGTCAGCCGAAGAAGGCTCCGCCACATCCGATGCCGCCAGAAATTCATAGCCGTACAGCTTTGCCAGTCTGCCGTACTCCGTTTTCAGTTCCTTAGAAACCTCTACGGATGCCCTGTTAAACTCCGGGTCGTATTCCTTTTCCCACACGCCCTCGCCCAGATAAATCGGGGACAAAAGCAGCACGGGAAGGGATGCATCATAACTTTTTATCTGTTTCAGCAATATCTCCATTCCTTTTCCAATCACATGGGAAGAGGCGTTGTACACCGTTTTGCAGTCGTTGGTTCCCAGCATCAGCACCACCGCATCCACCGGGTAATGGGTTTCCAAAAGCGGCAGGAGAAAATTGCTTCCCTTTCTGCCCATGCGGACACTGTCCTCAAAAACCGTGGTTCTTCCCACCAGACCTTCTTCAATAATTCGGTATCCGTCGCCTTTTGCTTTTTCCTGCAGAAGTCCCGTCCACCGCACGTTCTCCGGAAAACGGCTGCCGTCCGCCGGATTGTATCCATATGTATTGGAATCGCCGAAACAAAGTATATTTTTCATGGAGTATGCCCTCTCTGCTTTTTTTGTTAAGAGAAATCATACACTCCATATCCTACTATGTCAATAGGCATTGTCTGATTATGCACCGTTTGCCTTATTGTTTCTTTCTATCAGCCGTTATAGGTATTTCCTAATTCCCTTATAAAAACTTTGCAAACACGGAGGCAAACAACACCGTCAGAATACCGGAAACCGCAATGGCAAGGCTGCTCATGGCGCCCTCTATCTCGCCGATTTCCATGGCTTTTGCCGTACCAATCGCGTGGGCGGCGCTGCCGAAGGCAAGTCCCTTGGAAATGGGTTCTTTGATGCGGAAAATCTTACAAATCATTTCACCCATCATATTGCCCAGTACTCCCGTAACGATAATTACCGCCACCGTAATGGTCACATAGCCGCCAAGTTCTTCCGACACGCCCATGCCAATTGCCGTGGTAATGGATTTGGGAAGCAGGGTCACATATTCTTCATGGGAAAGTCCCAGAAGCAGAGACAACGCCAGCACCGTCACCAGACTTGTCAGCACACCGGACAGAAGTCCTATCACGACCGCCTTGCAGTTTTTCCGCAAAAGCTCCCACTGTTCGTACAGAGGAATGGCAAGACAGACAGTTGCCGGTGTCAGCAAATATCCTAAGAACTGCGCACTTTCGTTGTAGGTTTCATAATCCACTTTTCCCACAACCAGCACCGCGATGGAAACAAGAATGGAAATGAGAAGCGGGTTAAAAATCCCTAACTTGAATTTTTTCTTTAAAAACATACCGAGCAGGTATGCCAGCAGGCTCAACGTAATGCCCGCAAACATGGAATTTTCAAAAAAACTATTCATGACTCTCCCCCTTCTTTCTGTCCCTGCGGATAACCCACTGCGACAAAAGTCCCGTTACCACCATAACCGTAACAATCGTTACCACCGTAATAATGCAGACCGGCACAAGCACCGGCTTCAAAATCCCCCAGCTTTCCATAAGACCCACGCCCGCCGGAATAAACATAACCGGCATGATTTCGATTAAGAACTTGCCCGCGTCCTTCACATCCTCCAATTTTACCAGACCTGTTTTCAGGCAGATAAACAAAATGACCATGCCGTAAATGCTTGCCGGAATGGGCAGCGGCAACGCATATTTGAGCAGTTCCCCGATAAGGGAAATCGCCAGAATAATCAGAAACTGTTTTACATATTTCATTTTCTTTCCATGTCTTTTTTGTGAAAAAAAGACCGCTCCTTTGCATCTTAAATCTTCGGCGTCGAAGCGCCATTCCCTATTTTAGTCACTTTCTCTCTTTTGTCAATTCTGATTTTCCGCCGGTCTCCGCGAGTCCGCGTTTCTGTTCGTCAAACCTGCTGTCCATCTTGGCTGGTCCGTTATTCTGTATGTCAAGCCTGCTGTTCATCTTGGCTGGTCCGTTATTCTGTATGTCAAGCCTGCCGCCGGTCTCCGCCATCTGCCTCCGGTAGGCTTTCGGGGAAACGCCGGTCATTTTTTTGAACTGCCGGTTAAAATTGGACAGATTGTTGTAGCCGCATCCGGTTGCGATTTCTGCAACATTTTCCGTGGTATCCGTAAGCGCCGCACAGGCTGCCTGGATGCGCAGGTGAATGAGATATTCAATGGCGCTGCAGCCTACCACCTTCTGAAAAGTATTCATAAAGTGACTGATGCTGATGGCGCATATGCCCGCAAGGTAGTCCACACTGATGGTTTCTTCGTAATGAAATGTCATGTATTCCAGTGCCGGACGAATCAGCTCCGAGCTGCCTGTCTGTTGCCCTCTTTCCGATATATTTTCCTTTTTTTCAAAAAAATAAAGCAGCGCAAACAACCGGCTTTTCAAAAATAAATCATGGTAGGCATCGTTACATTCCGCCAGGGCAATCAAATCCTCCGCCAGTTCTTTCACCTTCGGATAATCGGCATCTTCCCTTCCGTACTTCGGCTTCACCTGCAGCAGCCCGTTTCTGAGCGGTTTTATATAGGAAAGACTGCTTCGGTCGTTCTGTTCCGCTCCCACCATATTCGCATGAAAAACGAAAGCGCGGTACTTCAGTCCTTCCTCTTTATCATGGTATGCCGCATGCAGCATGTTGGGTGGAATAAGCACCACGTCCCCACTTTCCACCGGAAAATGCATATCGCCGCAGATAAATTCGCCCTTTCCCTCCGTCACCACATCGAGCTCCATTTCGCTGTGCCAGTGCATGGGCACCGTGGGAAACGCCTCCGGAAGCCGGCAGTTATACAAACTATAGGGCACAGTTACCGAGCTGTGATGCCGCTGTTCCATCAATTCTTTTTTTTCCGTCAGCTTATTTCTTCCCATTGGTTACTCCCTTATCCTGCCGTCTGCTGCCCGTTTCTTTGCTATCTGCGTTGCAAATTGCTTTAATCATACGTATATTCGTAGAATAGTATCAGTTATTTGTAATATAGGAATTGAATTCCCTTATTTTCTCAAGTATGATACCATTATAAGATATAAAACGCAACTATGTAAATGCGGAAGGGAAACTTCCCATTTACCGTATTTTTAACATGCAAGGAGGGTTACACCATGAGATTTGTAAACGAAGGCAATGCACTTGTCTGCTACCACAACGGCGAGATGCTTCGTATCGAAGCATGGGGCAGGGATGCTCTGCGTGTCCGTTCCACCATGCAGCATAAACTGCAGAACACAGACTGGGCGTTAAGCGAAGCACCGTCTGTAAAAGAGGCTGTTGTTACCATTGAAGAGGAAGACCACTGGGTAGGCGACGGCACCATTGACAAGCGCCAGTTTGCCACCATTACCAACGGCAAAATCAAGGCTGTGGTAAACTTTGTCGGCATTATCAGTTTTTATAAGGACGACGAACTTATTTTACGTGAATATTTCCGTATGTATGACGGCACCATTTCCAGGGAAAGCCGCTGCTTAAAGGTGATCAACCGTGAATGGAAGGGCGTTACCTGTGGCACCGAATACACCCTGAACGTAAAATTTGAAAGCAACAAGATGGAAAAGATTTTCGGTATGGGTCAGTATCAGCAGCAGGACATGGACTTAAAGGGTTGTGTTTTAGAGCTGGCACAGCGCAACTCCCAGATTTCCGTACCTTTTGCCGTTTCTTCCTTAGGCTATGGTTTCCTTTGGAACAACCCGGCAGTCGGCCGCGCTACTTTCGGTAAAAACTACACCGAATGGATTGCCAATTCCACAAAGGAAATGGATTACTGGATTACCACTGCCGACACCCCGAAGCAGATTTTGGCAAACTATACGGATGTGACCGGGCATGCCGACATGTTCCCAGAAGACCTGATGGGCTTATGGCAGTGTAAGCTGCGTTACCGTACCCAGGACGAGGTACTGACCGTAGCACGCCAGTATCAGAAGGAAGGCATCCATATCGACCAGATTGTCATCGACTTCTTCCACTGGACCGTACAGGGCGACTGGAAATTCGACAAGACCTACTGGCCCGACCCCAAGACAATGGTAGACGAACTACATTCCATGGGCATCAAGGTTATCGTTTCCGTATGGCCTTCCGTTGACAGAAGAAGTGAAAACTTCTGGCCTATGCTGGAAAAGGGTCTGTTAATCCGCACCGAAAGAGGCGCTCTTCAGACCTACGATTACGAAGGCGACTGCGTGGAAATCGATGTATTCAATCCGGAAACCCGTAAATATGTATGGGAAGTATGCAAGCGAAATTATTATGATTTCGGCATCGACGCTTTCTGGCTGGACAACTCCGAACCGGACTACGGCGTATACGATTTCGACCACTACCGCTACTGCGACGGTCCTGCCATGTCCTTGAGCAATATATACCCGCAGCTTTACAGCCGTGTTTTCTATGATGAAATGAGCAAAGAAGGAAAGCCTGTTGTCAACCTGCTCCGTTGTGCATGGGCAGGCTCCCAGAAATACGGTAACGTGGTATGGTCCGGCGATGTGCCCAGTACCTTTGAAGCTTTTGAAGACCAGCTTCAGTGCGGCTTAAACATGGGACTTGCAGGTATTCCCTGGTGGACTACCGACGTAGGCGGTTTCATGACCGATGATGTAAATGACCCTGATTTCCGTCAGCTTCTTATCCGCTGGTACCAGTTTGCCGTATACTCAGCAGTTCTTCGTATGCACGGCGACAGAGGCCCCTACAACATTCCGCCTCTTGACACCAGAGATTTCGGCGGCGGCTATCTGCACACCGGTCAGCCCAATGAGCTTTGGAGCTACGGCGAAGACAATTACAAGATTATGAAGAGCTACTACGATATCCGTATTGCCATGCATGACTATATCAAGCATCTTTACGAGGAAGCACACACCAACGGTTCTCCTTTAATCCGTACCATGTTCTATGAGTTCCCCGCAGATGAAAAATGCTGGAACTTACAGGATCAGTACATGTTTGGAGAGAAGTATCTGGTAGCGCCTATTCTCCACTTAAATCAGTTTGAACGCGAGGTTTACCTCCCCGAAGGCGACTGGAGGCTGACTTCCACCGGCGAAACCTACAAGGGCGGTCAGACCGTTACCGTGGATGCCCCCATCGAGTACATGCCGGTATTTGAAAGACTGTAAGAAGGTTTCATAAATGATTTATGGATATTCAGGCTAAAACCTGCAATGCCCGGCACCAAAAACGTGCCGGGCATTATTTTTTCTCCACGGCACGTAGTCTTTTTTCTCTTTTTACGTGCCATACGACTTTTTCTCTCTACAGCACGTAACTTTTTCGCTCCTCTTACGTGCTGTACGACATTTTCTCTCTACAGCACGTAATTTTTCTGCTCCTCTTACGTGCCGTACAGCATTTTTCCTCTACAGCACGTAATTTCTGTGCTCTCCTTACGTGCCATATGACTTTTTCTCTCTACGGCACGTAATTTTCCCGTTCCCCTTACGTGCCGTACAACTTTTTCTCTCTACGGCACGTAAACATGCGCACACAAAAAGAGCCCTGCCGGATAATTTCAATTAGGATTGCCCGGACAAGGCTCTTTTTTTCCTGCGATTAGCGCAGCTTATTCTTTATCTCATTGTCAATCTTTTCCACGAATTCGTCCAGAGGAAGTACGGTGGTATCGGCTTCGCCGTGCAGTCTGTAGGCAACGGTCTTGCTTTCCTGTTCCTTGAAGCCAAGTACGATTAAGTAAGGCACTTTTTCAACCTGACCTTCACGCATACGATAGCCAAGCTTCTCGGCTCTGTCATCCAGTTCTACTCTCACGTTTCTGTCTTCCAGTGCCTTGACAACTTCCTGTGCGTAAGCATTCAGGGTATCGTCATCGGACTTAACCGGCATAACCCTTACCTGAACGGGTGCTAACCAGGTAGGCAGGTTGCCTTTGGTTTCCTCCAGGATATATGCCATAAATCTGTCAAGGGAGCCTAAGATTGCTCTGTGCAGAACAACGGGAGTCTTCTTTTCGCCATCCTTGTCAATATAGGTCAGTTCAAATTTAGCAGGCAGACAGAAGTCGAGCTGGCAGGTGGAAAGGGTGTATTCATTACCAACGGCAGGCTTTACGTTTACGTCTAACTTCGGACCGTAGAAAGCAGCCTCGCCGATTTCCTCAGTGTAAGGAATGCCTAAGTCATTCATAACCTTACGAAGTGCGTTTTCTGCCTTCTCCCACATCTCATCGTCATCATGATATTTTTCTTTGTTTGCCGGGTCTCTTAAGGAAAGAACGCAGCGGTAATCGGTGATGCCGAAATCCTTGTATGTGCTGAAAATCAAATCCACAACCTTGGTAAATTCATCCTCAATCTGCTCCGGTGTTACAAACAGGTGGGCATCGTTCTGGCAGAAATGTCTGCCTCTTTCAATACCCTTCAAGGTACCGCTGGACTCATAACGGAAGTCATGGGCAATTTCACCGATACGGATGGGCAGATCTTTATAGGAATGCATTCTGTGAGCATAAATCATCATATGATGAGGACAGTTCATGGGTCTTAATACAAAGGACTCGCCGTCCACTTCCATAGCCGGGAACATGTTTTCCTTGTAGTGGTCCCAGTGACCGGAGGTCTTGTAGAGATTTACGGTACCGACGCAGGGAGTCATAACATGAAGGTAACCTAACTTTCTTTCCTTGTCACGGATATAGGTTTCCAGTTCCTGCCAGATGGTGTAGCCCTTCGGTAAAAACATGGGAAGACCGCGGCCTACCAGATCGTCTACCATGAACAGGTTCATGTCCTTGCCAATCTTTCTGTGGTCTCTTTCCTTGGCTTCTTCGAGGAGCTTAATGTGCGCTTCCAGCTCTTCTGCGGTAGGGAAGCAGACACCGTAAATTCTCTGCAGCACTTTGTTCTTGGCATCGCCCTTCCAGTAAGCACCGGAATGTCTGATGAGCTTGAAGTTGCGGCAAAGCTTTACATTATCTACATGAGGTCCGCGGCAGAGGTCGGTAAAATCGCCCTGCTCATAGCAGGTGATGTGACCGTCTTCCAGGCCGTCGATTAAGTCTAACTTGTACTCGTCATCCTTAAACATTTCCCTGGCTTCTTCCTTGGAAATCTCCTTGCGGATAATCTTTTTGCCGGTCTTGGCAACCTTCTTCATTTCCTGCTCAATTTTGGGAATATCTTCGTCACGGATAACGTCATCGCCCAGGTCTACATCATAGTAGAACCCTTCTGCTACGACGGGTCCTACCCAGAATTTTGCCTGAGGATACAGATGCTTGATTGCCTGTGCCATTAAGTGGGCGCAGGAATGGTTTAAAGTTGCAAGCTGTTCGTCTTCTTTAAAGTTTACCATTGTTTTTCTCCTTTTTTTCGGGAAGCCGGTGACATACTTCAAAAACTATACCGAGCAAAATTATGCCGGATAATTTTCAAAATAAAAAGCACCCCTGGGTATTGCTACCTAAGGGTGCATTATGCACGGTTCCACCTTGATTTTCACTCTTTGCCTGTAACGCGGCTATACGGTAACGCTTACGACTGCTCTCCTGATGCATACACCTGCTCATGCAGTTTTCGCATGCTTACGGTGTCTGCTCACGGCTATGCAGCTCTCGCGTACAGCTTCGGAATGGTTTTCCTGTATCTTCTCCAAAGCCGCTTCCACCTTTGCGGCTCTCTCTGTATGGCACCGGGTACAGTACTCTTTCCTTCATTGCTTTTCTCATATGGCTTATTGTACCACGCACTTATTTTTTTAACAACTGCTTTTACAGAATTTTTGCTTCTATTTTTTATTTCTTTTTAACTCTGCACACCGGACACAGCTGCCGCCTTCATGTTTTTACACTTTATGCCTGCGTTACTTCTTTCTTTTCCAAAATCTTCATGAACTCGTCGCCGGTAATGGTTTCTTTTTCATAAAGGTACTGGGCAAGCTCGTCCAGCTTCCTGCGGTTTGCCTTTAAGATGCCGATGGCTTTTTCATGCTGCTGCTTTACCAGCTCCACAACCTTCTTGTCGATTTCCTTCTGGGTATCGGCGGAGCAGGAAAGGGAAGTATCGCCGCCAAGGTACTGGTTCGTCACGGTTTCCATGGCTACCATGTCAAAGTCTTCGCACATGCCGTAACGGGTAATCATAGCGCGGGCTAACTTGGTTGCCTGCTCGATATCGTTGGAAGCGCCGGTGGTAATCTCGTTAAAAATAACTTCCTCCGCGGCACGTCCGCCGGTAAGGGTGGCAATCTTATTTTCCAGTTCTACCTTGGTCATCAGGTTCTTGTCCTGCTGCTCCACCTGCATGGTGTAGCCGAGGGCGCCGGAGGTGCGGGGAATAATGGTAATCTTCTGCACCGGAGCGGAATGGGTCTGCAGGGCAGCCACCAGGGCGTGTCCGATTTCATGGTAGGAAACCACCAATTTTTCATGGTTAGACAGTACGGCATTCCGTTTCTGGTAACCGGCAATAACCACCTCGATGCTTTCTTCCAAATCGGCTTCGTTCACAATGGTGCGTCCGTTTCTCACGGCACGGAGGGCTGCTTCGTTAATAATATTGGCAAGCTCTGCACCGGAGGCGCCGGATGCCATTCTGGCAATGGTGTGGAAATCCACATCTTCGCCCACTTTAATCTTTCTGGCATGAACTTTGAGAATGGCTTCCCTACCGGCTAAATCGGGCAGTTCCACAGGCACTCGTCTGTCGAAACGTCCGGGACGGGTCAGCGCCGGGTCAAGGGACTCGGGACGGTTGGTTGCAGCTAAAATAATAACGCCGTTGTTGCCTTCAAAGCCGTCCATTTCGGTAAGAAGCTGGTTTAAGGTCTGCTCTCTTTCGTCGTTGCCGCCAATCTGTCCGTCACGCTTTTTACCAATGGCATCGATTTCATCAATGAATACGATACAGGGAGCTTTTTCCTTTGCCTGGCTGAACAAATCACGTACCTTGGCAGCGCCCATACCGACAAACATTTCCACAAATTCCGAACCGGACATGGAGAAGAACGGGACGCTCGCTTCACCGGCTACGGCCTTTGCCAGCATGGTTTTACCGGTTCCGGGAGGGCCTACAAGCAGAATACCTTTCGGCATGGAAGCACCGGCCTCCGTATATTTCTTCGTGTTGTGCAGATAATCTACGATTTCCTTTAAGTTGTCCTTGGCTTCGTCCTCTCCTGCCACATCGTCAAAGTGGATGCCTTCCGTGGACTGCACATAAACCTTAGCATTGCTCTTGCCCATACCGAAGGACATGGCGTTTTTGCCGCCCGCATGCTCGATAAGCTTTCGTCCCATAATCTGTCCGATGATAATAAACACAATAATGGGCAGGAATACAGTCAATAAGCCGCTTAAAAGGGGCGAAGTTTTCTTTTCAATATTTTTGGAGAAAGTAGCTCCCGCCTCATAGAGCCTTTCCGTCAGATTCGGATCGTCCATGGTGCCCGTCTTGTAAATCCGGGTTTCCGCCTTGTCCGTAAACAAAATCTGGGAATCGGAAATTTCCACTTCCCCGATGTTTTTATCCTCCGTCATGCTCATGAAGGTGCCGTAATCGACTTCCTTTACACGGTTTTCCATAATCATGGGGGTGACAAACATGTTGAACAGGAAAAGTATCAGTAAAACAATTCCGTAATAGTAAAGTAACGGTTTCTTGGGTGATTTGACTTCTTTCATGTCATTTCCTCTCTTTTTGCCTGCTTTGCGCATACATTCTTCTTATGTATTATAAAACATGCAAGATTTGTTATTCATGCTTTATTTCCTATACTATAACACATACCATACGGAATAACGATTAAAAAAGTATAAAATAAATTTAAAAGTTTACAAAAAAACAGGGCTGAGAAAACTCAACCCTGCTTATATTTGCAGCCATTATTACTTAGACTTCGGTTTCACAATAACCTTATAAGTTGCCTTTGCGGAGCTGCCGTCAATACAGGAAACTGTTACCGTATAGGTACCTTTTTTATTTGCGGCAAGGGTGATGTACGGATATCCGTTGGAAACCGTATATCCGACTGTAAGTCCCTCTTTGTTACTCTTGACATCTACCGCATAGCTAACGGTACCGTACGATGCGCCATATTCATAGAGTCGGACGGTGCCATATCCTCCCTGTTCCAGAGAATAGGCTTTGGAGTATCCTATTCTGACCGTTTTTACCTTATCACAGGACACCACCACATAGGTTGCCACCAGATTACTTCCGTCGGTGGTTCTTGCCGTAATGGTAACTTTATAACTTCTGTCCGACATACCTGTCACACGCCCCTGGCTGTCCACCTTGGCTGCACTGGGATTGCTGGATGTCCAGGTAAGCTTCTTAGCATCTGCATTGACCTTGCCGCTTGCGGTTTCAAAGGTCGGAACTAACTTCAGGGTAGTTCCCTTCGCTACATAATTGCTTCTTCCACCCTGCGGGGAAATCATCAGGTTGGTGGCAGGATTCTTTACCGTTACCTTAATGGTGGCTTTCTTGTTTGTGCCGTCCGTGGTTGCTACCGTAACGGTTGCCGTACCGGTGCCTTTGCCGGTAGCCTTTATGGTAAGCTTGCTGCCGCTTCCTGTGACCGAAACCAGTCCGGGAGCGCTGCTGGTTGCACTCCAGTAAGGAGAACTGCAGTTTACCGTTACAGTTGCGGAAGTTGCTGCACTCTTATTATTACTGGTACGGAAAATGTCCACACTCTTTTTATCCACAGTCAGCGTTGTGTTCTTTTCCTCTTCTATAATCGAAATAACATAGTTTGCGGAGGCACCGCTGCCGTCCGCGGCGGTTGCCGTAACGGTGATATTGCACGGTTTTGCATTCTTTGCTGCTTTCACCACACCGTTTACCACGGTAATACCTTCCTTGGCGGGAGAATAACTCCAGTTCACCTTCTTATTGGCTGCCGTAGACGGGAACACATTGGCAGTCAGCTTGACAGACTTGCCCTGTCTTACACACATGACGTTTCCGCTGCCGGTAATAGTCACGGAAGTAACTGCCTGCGGCTTCTGCTTTACGTTTACGGTAATGGCAACTGTCTTGCCGCTGCCATCACCTGCTGTACCGATTACCTTGGTTTTTCCTGCCTTTTTACCGGTTATCACAATATTCCCGTTTCTTGTGATAACAGATACAACACTGTTATCCTCGGGTATCCAGAAAAGTGCTGCTGCATTAGTCTTTGTTTTGTCCTTCCTTGTTACCGTTACATCGGCTGCCTGAACCGTGAATGCCTCGCCTACATTTACGGTAACATTTTTGTTTTTTGCCGTAATGCTTGTGACCGGATTTTTGGGTGCCGCACATACTGTGAATGTAAAAGTCGTATTAACATTACTGTTTGCCATCTTGGCAGTTACCCGGTAATTGCCGATAGCTGCTGTTTTACTTGCGGTAATCTTACCCGAAGCATTGATGGAAACACCTGTCACCTTCGGGTCATTGTCGCTGGCTGTGTTGTTGCTGTACCGTTCCAGGCTCCATGTTACTTTCTTATCCGGTGCATAATCCGGTGCACAGGTGGCTTTGAGGGTAAGACTGGTACCCTGCGCCAGTGTGCTGATACCATTGGTTGATGTAACTGTAAGGGAAGATACCTTGGGCTTAAACGTAAACCTGCCGCACACTACCGGGCTTACCAGTCTGTTGGATCTTTTCATTGCAATGGCATACACGGTGACATTTGCCTTATTTCCAATTGCAATACCGCCGTTAGTATCGGAGTACTCCAAAGCATTGTCTGACAGCACACCGTTTTTATAGGTTACGGGCTTACCGTCTGTGGAGTAGTAAATGATACAGCCGGGGTCCGGGCTCTTTATGGCTACCCTGATAGATGTACTGGTATAAGTTCCCGGCTTGGTTACGAATTCCGGCTTCTTCGGCGCAGCTTCGTTGTTTGTCAGTCCCAATGCCTTGGCTAAATCAATGCATCCTTTTCCGAGTCCCTTTCCCGTTACCTTACTGCAGCTGCTGTCCATCTTCTTAAGCAGGGCATCTACCTTTGCCTTACCGGAAAGATTGGACGGAAGAGTTGCCCAGATTACAGCTGCCGCACCGGCTGTTACCGGGGTAGCCTGAGAAGTACCGCTCATGCTTTTGTAAGAGGAAGCACTGTCCTTGTAGGTGGAATAAATATCCACACCGGGTGCGCTGTAACGGACACCGGAATCATAGTTGGAGAAATAAGCCTTACCCATGCTCTTATCGAGCGCCGCTACGGAAATGGTACTCTTATAAGCCGCAGGATAATGTGCAGAGTTACTGAACTCGTTTCCTGCTGCACAGAATACGGCAATACCCTTTTCATAGGCTCGCTGGTAAGCATCTGCTTCTACCTGGCTGTATAAGGCACCGCCTAAGCTCATATTGATAATATCGACTTTATTATCTACTGCCTGGTTTACGCCTTTAATAATGGTAGAAGAAGCGCCGCTTCCGGTATCCTTCAAAACCTTAATGGAATAAATACTGCATTCCGGTGCTACACCGACACCGCCTTTTCCGTTGTTCAGTTTTGCTCCGATAATACCGCTGACATGGGTGCCGTGTCCGTGACCGTCCGCCGTACCGTAACCGACATCAATGGTTTTTACCGCCGATACGTCATCATGTCCCGCTAAAATACCGGTATCCAGAACCGCTACCTTGACCTTTTGGCCACGGTATCCGGCTGCCCAGGCAAGCTGGGAGTTCAGCACACTGTGCTGCCACTGATAGCCTCCGTTGGTCGTGGTCAGAAACGGGTCATTGTAACCGTCTGTCCCCAGGAATCCTTCTTCTTCCTGACCGTCGGATTCCTCTTCCTCCACAGCCGCAAAATCGTAGGTCTGTTCTTCCACGATTTCCTCTGCGTCCACATCCTCTATGTAACGGTAATAGTTGGGCCATGCGGCAGGCAATGCCATTTCTTCCAGGGAAGAAGCATAGACCGCATCCTTTACACTTGCCTCCGGCAGGGAGTCATCCGCATTTAAGGTAATGACTGCCACTCCAAAGAAATAATCGGTCAGTGTACCGTTAAAAGCCTGCGCATAGGCATTCGCCTCTTCTTCGGTTTCCGCTTCCACCAGAATTTCCGATTCTGCATAGTCAACGCCTTCTTCTGCGCCTCCCCACTCCTGTGCGTAATTTCCGAGAATTGTCTTATCGTCCATTTCCGTTGCAGTCAGGGCATATTCTTCCGTGAGTCCCGGGAACATCTCCTCTAACTCATCGGAATCCTCCGGTACATTGCCCGATACATCGCCTGCGGAAACATCTTCATTCTCGCCGGGCTTATCAGCGTCTTCTCCGGGTACTTCCGTACCGTCTCCGCCGGATACGTCAGCCGGTGCTCCCGGCTCCCCGGCATCCCCGTCAGATATGTCAAACTCTACGGTCTGCGCGGGTTCCTCCGCCAGCACGTAACCGGTTTCGCCAAAGGCAATGGTAAATGCCAGTGCAAGTGCAAGACTTCTTTTTACAAATTTCTTTCTCATTTCTTCCTCCCCTAATTGATGGTTAATGTATTGTTGGTGGAAAGGGTGGGATAATTGTTTTTCTCACCCAGTGCAATCAGTTCCTGCGGATCCTTTGTGGTCTCATACTCTGCCACTCCATAAGAAAAATTCACTAATTCTATTCCGTACAGCTCCGCAATTTTTTTGGCTTCCTCTTTCGTATCCGCCAGAGCAATCATGGAAACCTTTTCCCCCATGATTACCTCTTCTGTCGAGGAATGGTTTCTTCCGGCAGCTCCGTCGTCCTCTGCCGAGGAATGGTTTCTTCCGGTATCTCCTTTTTCCTCTGCCGGTTCCATGGCTTCCTCAGTTTCTTTCGGTTTGCTTTCTTCCTGTACGTCAGTGTCCGCTTCCGGCTCCCCGTCCGTTTTCTCCGGCTCTGCAAGATACCCGGGGTCTGTTTCTGCCATACCGGAATTCCAATCATTGGCGTCCGGACTGTCCTGCGTTCCCTGCCCGGTATCCCGGCTGCCGCGGCCAAGTAAAATGATAACTGCAATTACCAGAAAAACGGCAATTACGCCTATCACCGCATACATGACTTTTTTATTCACCCTCGCTGCTCCTCCCTCCTGAAAGCAATTTTTCACACTTGATTTTATTGTATAAAAGTTGGAGAAATATGTAAATAGATATTTTTTGCACTTTACCAGCCTTTTTCATATAAAATAACAAAAAAACAGAGCGAAGTCTCCTTCACTCTGCCTCTTTTTTCATTATTCTACAGTGATAGTATATACGCATTTTGCGGTACTGCCATCCAGACAGGAAATCGTAACAACATAGACTCCCTCTTTATTGCCGCTGAATTTAATCTTGTGGGTACTGCGGTCGTACTCTGCTGTAAGTCCGGGTTTATTTACCTTCACATCAATCATATAACTGCAGTCACCGCCGTTTGCCGCTACTTCCTTTACTTCCTTTTCAAAGGTATCGCCCACATTTACCGTCAGGATGTCATCGTCATCAATAGAAATGGATTTTACCATGTCACAGGCATATACGGTATAGGTTGCCTGAACATTGCTGCCGTCCGCTGATACTGCGGTAATGGTAACGGGGCCTTCCAGACCGCTGTTACCGGTTACCCGTCCGTAGGAGTCAACATCTACTGCTGCCGCATTGGACGTTCTCCAGTAGAATCCCTGATTGTTCTTTGTTGCACTTCCGTGATTATTGGTAACCGTTGTGAGCATCTGCATGGAGGTATCATAGGCAATGTATGCGCATCTTCCGCTTTCGGGCGAAATTCTCAGGCTTGATGACGGGTTCTTCACCGTTACCCGGATGGGGATGTTTTTATTGGTGCCGTCCAGTGTACCGACGGTAACGGTCGCCGTTCCGACTGCCCTTCCGGTTACCTCCAGATAAACATAATCCCCCCGTTTTTCCGCCTTTACAATGCCGGGTGCACTGTTGCCTGTAATGTTCCAGAGATCGGCAGAATCGCTTAGGACCTGAATGGACCTTGTGGTGGAAGAACCGTAGCCGTTATTGATACGATAGAGGTCTACCCGGGTATCCTGCGTACGGATATTGGTTTTGTTATAGTTTTTCACTTCCACCGTAAAGCTTGCTTCCGCTCCGTTTTCATCCAGAGCTTTTGCTGTGATGGTATAGGTACCGGGTTTTGCCTTTCTGTCCGCCTTTACCACACCGTTCTTTACGGTAACGCCGTTACCGGCAGGATTTACCGACCATTTGACCGCCTTGTTGGAAGCATTGGCAGGCTCCACTACCAGATTTAATTTAATGGATTTATTGCAGGCTAAAGTATAGCCTGTCTCCGTTGTCTTACTATTGGTTACATACAGTTTTTTTACGGGCTGCTTTACCGTGATATTTAATACCACCGTCTTGCCGCTGCCGTCCGATGCAATACCGGTAATCTTGGTCTTGCCGAATGCAACGCCCTGCACATAAACGGAGCCGTTTGCCTTGCTGCTTACAACGGCAATGCTCTTATCGGCGGAGTACCAGTTAATATCTGAGGCTGCTGCGCTTTCCGCTACGCGCATGCCTTTTTTCTTGATGGTAATGTTGTTTACCAGGGCAAGTTGTCCTGCCCAGACGGTGATGTTTTTATTCTTCACCATAATGGCTGTGGTAAGATCCTGGGCTGCTGCCTTTATTTCCACCTCCATGGATGTGGAAAGTCCGTTTTTAAGCGTTGCCGTTATCCGGTAAGTTCCGGGAACTGCTTTCTTTGTCGCAGAAATTCTGCCGGAGCCGCTGACGGAAACGCCGGTGAACTTGGACACATTGGCAACCCATTCCTCTGCTCCGCTCTCTTCATTCGTCTGCTTTACCTGCAGCGTCCATTTTACGGATTGTTTCACCCCATAATCCGGTGTCTGTACGGCACGGAACGCAAGTCCCGTTCCCTGGGTCAGATATTTTGCTCCGGTAACGGATTCCACACGGACGCCAAACACTTCCGGCCGGAAGGTATATCTTGCCGATGCCACCGGGCTGGCAAGCTGATTGCTGTTTTTGATAACCATGGCATAAACCTGCACATAGTTCTTTCCACCTATTTCAATGGGACCGGTATATTCTTTCGCATTGTCGGAAAGCACACCGTTCTTAAAGGTAATAGTCTTGCCGTCGGTGGAATAATATGCCGTACAACCCACTTCCACGCCGGTCAGCTCCAGTGTAATGGTGTTGTCTTTATAGGTGCCGGCTTTCTTGGAAAAACCGGGCTTCTTGGGCGCTGCGTTGACATTGGTAAGCGCCAGTGCCTTTACCAGATTCACATAACCCCTTCCTAAATCGGTGCCCTGTGCCTTGATACAGCTGCTGTCCATTTTCTTAAGAAGGGCATCCACTCTTGCCTTGCCGGTTCCTTTAACGGTGGGCAGGATTAAGGCTGCTGTACCTGCCATGATGGCGGATGCCTGGGAAGTACCGCTCATGGATACATAGGAAGAAGGGCCTTCGTTGCTGGCGGAATAAATGCCGACGCCGGGTACGCTGTAACGCACGTTTTTATCGTAATTGGAGAACGGCGCTTTGGTCATGCCGGTATCCAGTGCCGCTACGGCAATGGTTGTCTTGTAAGCTGCGGGATAAGTGCAGACATTGGAGTAGCCGTTGCCCGCCGGGCAGAACACGGCAATACCGCTTTCATACGCCTGCTTGTAAAGACTTTCCTCCATGGCACTGTATTCCGTGCCGGCAAAGCCTACGTTTACAATATCTACATTTTCTTCCATTGCTTTATAAAGTGCACTGATAATGCTGGCGCTGTCGGTTCTGCCGGCTTCCCTGCTCACCTTGATGGAGTACAGGGTACATTCCGGTGCGATACCGGCGCCGCCCTTTCCATTGTCGAGCGTACCGCCGATTAAGGCTGCAATGTGGGTGCCGTGACCGTTGTTGTCCTCTGTACCGAGGGCATTGTCCGCGGTGCTGATGTCGCAGGTAATCACATTCGCCAGTTCTTCGTGGGCGGTATTGATACCGGTATCCAGAATGGCAACCTTTACGCCCTGTCCACGGTAACCGGCATTCCATGCCTGTGTGGTATTCAGTACTTCATGATACCACTGGCTGTTGTCCGCACGGGTATTCAAATACGGGTCACTGTAATCTGCCGACTGGGTATATCTGTAATAGTTGGGCCATGCGGCGGGAAGTCTGGTGCCTTCTGCTGCGGAAGCCTGTACGGCATCGTACACACTGGCTTCGGGAAGGCTTTCATCCGCATTCAGTTCCACGAGGGCAACCGTACCGAAGTAGGAAACCAGTGTACCGTTAAATGCCTCTGCGTACTGCTCCGCTTCTTCCTTCGTTGCCGCTTCTATTAAAATCTGACCTGGAACATAATCTTTTCCTGCGTCTGCTTTTGTCCACTCTGTCCGGTGACTGCTTAAGAGATCTTTTTCCGCATAAGCTTCTGCGGAAAGAGTGTACTCACCGGAAAGTCCCGGGAACTTGTCCTCCGTGTCTTCCGAAGCAGGCGCATCACTGCCGGACACATCTTGTGCCGGTGCATCGTTTCCGGTAATATCTGCCGGATTCTCTGCGTCATTGCCGGTTACATCCACCTCTTCTCCTGCCGTTTCTTCTGTTTCTGCATATTGGGAAATCTCCGTTTCATAAGCCTGCAGCGGCTCTGCTGCCAGTGCGCTGCTGCTTTCTCCAAGCGCCATCGTCAGCGCCAGCATCCATGCGATTCCTCTTTTGCCGAATTTCTTCATTTCTACGCCCACTTTCTTTTTGGTAAAACTTTTCTGTGTTTTGTTTCTTTTCCGAGACTTCCGTTTGGAAAGCTCTTCTTTCATTGTAGGGATAACGGTAAATTATGTAAATAGCTTACGCTGCCCAAAATTCTTAATTTTTTGTGTAGATGCCCTACAGTGCGGACTCTTCCTGCACAATGTCTTTTTTCTTAATCAGACGGCTCTTGTACTCTTCTTTTACTTCGTACTTGCTGACGCCCTGTAAAATCCGGATTTTCTCGCCGGTGGCATCGTCCTGCAGATAAAAATCAAAGGTCTTTTTGTCTGCATAGCTTACCATGTGCGATGTAAAATGCACGTTGGAAGGCGCCTGCGCCAGAAGCTGTTTGATTTCCTTCTTCTGCTCCTTGTCTGCCTTGAAGCCGTTCATGCAGACCGGGCATACGAAATAATAGTCCGTTCCCATGGGAATTAAGGGGATGTAGTCAAAATGTCCCCATTTGGAATCCCTGATAATTTCTCTCGGATAGGTGTGTCCGCAGTTGCAGGCTACCGGCTGTCCGTAACATCCTTTGTTTTTTCTGAAATGCTGTACTCCATAATAAAAAATCATAACTTCTCTCCTTTTCTCCCTCCCGGGAATGTTTTAACCCATATAGAAAAAATGTACCATATTTTGGCACGCTTTGCAATTATTCCGGCATATCTTGTAGAATTATATAATTTGTTTGCCGCCGGATTTCCGGTAGGCACCGGGCGTGCAGCCCACCTCTGCCTTAAACAGCCGGTTGAAGTTGGAAAGGTTGCGGAAGCCGCAGGCAAACGCTGCTCCGGCAATGCCCTCCCCCGCTAAAATTCTCTCACATACCATCTGTATGCGGAGCCGGTTCAGATATTCCATGGCTCCCATGCCGACCGTTTCCCGGAAACGCTGCATAAAATAACTCTTGCTTAAGTGTACGCTTCCGGCAATTTCTTCTATATTTAAGGGCTCCGTATAATGCGCCGTCATGTAGGCTATGGCATGGTGCACTTCTTCGCTTTTAAGGACAACCTCTTCGGTCTTTGTGGCATCCGACTGCCGCAGGCACCACAAAAGGCGCAGCAGCTCGCTTTTCATCAGAATATCG
>OIYP01000298.1_pt1 | contig 33825 bp, 21 predicted proteins | sample 1588261 | NCBI WGS metagenome assembly OIYP01 (sample SAMN03283293) | human gut metagenome | biome: human-associated habitat; material: feces | host: Homo sapiens | place: Peru | collected 2012
TTATACTGGCAATAATAAAAGCTTTGTGGGATTCGACATCGAATATATCTGTGTTAATGGAAACATCATTGCTTGCTATTATGTCCTATTTGTCTGTATATGCAATTATAATTACTGCAATAACTTTTATAAATTACGATATAGTTTGGCGAAAAGCCAAATTGCAAGGCTTTACTGATGATTTACAAGGAATGATTGATGTAATGATGATTTTTAAGCTTTCGGATAATATATTGATTCCCAGCGATAATGCAGAAAACACTATAGATAGTATCAATGAAAGCAACGAATAAGAATGTCCATGATAATTATCTGACAAGTACTTAATGGCCAAAATGTGGAATTTTGTAAGGAGCAAATGCCAAATGAGTAAATTTAATATAAATACATATTTTGATTTGATTGAATGCAAAAAAATCGATGAAGCAATTGAATATAGGGCGTCACTTGTTCCGGAATACATATATAAATATGTTGCGTTGTCAGATGATATTACAACTAATAATTTGAAATTTTCAACGTTGTTAAATAATCAAATATGGGTTTCTTCTATCCAATGTTTAAATGATCCCTACGAATTTTCTGGAATGTATATTAATAAAGAAGAATTACAAAAAAAAGAGATGTCTGCTGATGACATAAATATTGTTACATCATTTATAAAATCAGCGTTTGTAGCATCATTTTCTGGTAATAAGGTTAACAATTTACCACTGTGGGCACATTATGCAAATAATCATAGAGGATTATGTCTGAAATATAAGGTTAATGATAAGAAATCAATTAAAAATATAATATATGAGCCGAAACGAATTGATATTACAAAATTGTTTACACGTTTTATTGAATGTGCATTCGCTGCCGAAAATCCGACTCACAAAAGCAACGATATTAAGTCACTTGAACTTGAACGTGATATGTATGCAACTATAATGCAAGATATCTATTTAATTAAGCATAATTCATGGGAATATGAAAATGAGTATCGCATTATTCTTCCAAAAGTAAATTTAGATAATAAATCCAAAGGAGAAAATGTATATTCAAGTGATTTTGGATTGCAATTGACAGAAGTTTATTGTGGTATAAATTGTTCTAGGGATGATTTACAAAAGATTATTTCAATATGTGAATCGTTAAATATTTCTTGTAAATTATGTAAGATAAGTTCAGAAGAATTTACTGTTTTTGAATAAACTGAATTTTTCAACAGAATTATAGCAGTTCACAAAAGGATTAAGCTTAGGATATGAAGAATTAGAAAATAGAGTCTGAAGGTTATGATTTATAAAATGTGTCCTAAGTTACAACGTAGCCCATAAAACACGAATTGCTAAAAAGTTGCTAATCAGAAGCATTTGAATAATGCTTCTGATACCTTATCAAAGGTGTGTGGTGTAATTGAAAAAATTAAAAACTTTAATAATCTTTTTTAATGCATTATTATTTCTAACAAGCTGTTCCCACAGCAATTTTTCAGATAATAACTTGGAAAATGAGAGCAGAACTACAGACAGCTTTGTTGCTGAGACGGTTTTTAACGAAACTACGGAAGCTATTGCCGATGAAGATGCTGTTAATGCAAGTTCTACGGAATTAAATGAGGATAATAACGAATTGGAGGCGGATTTTCAGTATTTTATCCCTCTTAAGGAATATTTAATAAAATTAAAAGATGATGATACGCTTCTCTTATATTATCCTAATTTAGTGATATACTTGTTTGATTATGATAATGACAGCAATAGCGATGCACTGGTATCAGAAGGGTCGTTTAACGGTACACTATATTATATTATTAAAAATATAAATGATCCGCAGCTTATTTACAGCTTCAGCTCATTTGATGAAGCGAATCTGTTATATGATACAAAAGGCTCGCAAATTATAATAAAATACATTGAAAACTATGGCCTTAATACCTACGCTACATCTGAAACGAATTTTATTTATCTTGGAGATAAGATCAATGAAATAAAGCACGTTCATTTTTCGGGTACGTCAAAGCCCGAAGAGTTTTATATTGAATCACAAGGTAAAAAAATAATATGTACCGAAGAAGAATTAAACGATTCAATAAGCGAAATAGAACAAAATTTAGAGTTTTTTTCAGATTTTGAAACGTTAGAAATGACTATTGCAGATGATGAAATAACTATAATAGACTTGGATTCATTTTATTATTAATGAAAAAACAGCCATAAGGACTTGTGCATATAACAGCATAGGTCCTTTTTTATTTCTCTAAAATGAATATTCATATTTAATTTACAAAATATTCAAGCACGCATCTTATCATAAATCCCATTGCCAAACAATGAATTTACACACTCATAACCACTTACAGCTCATCATAACCTGTCACAAACTATCATATCTATCACCTCTCCGTTCATAAACTCCGATTTTCACGATTTGATATAATAGAAATATCAAAAAAAGAACGAAAGGGATAGAACAATGAAGCTGAAAAAGTGCGTGGGATTTCTTATGGGAGCGGCGGTTATGCTTACAGGCTGTATGAGTACATCGACAGATGATGAGCTTACACCGCAGGAAAAGGAACTGAAAGCCGTGCGGAGCTGGTTTGAAAATGATATTACCGATGAGGACGGGTTTTCAGACCTTACAGACTATCAGTATTATTCCCGAACGATCGGGCTTGAAATGAATGATCTTCTTTCACCGGATATGTGGGAAGTGTATTATTCGGATTTAATCAATCTCAATAAAGAGATAGACGGCACTTCTGTTTACCTCATAAGGCTCAACCCCGACAAGCTCCTTGAAATCTGGGCAGAGAACAGCAATATGACCGCCGACGGGATATGTTCGGAGCTTGGAACGAACCGTGATGAGCTTTACTATAACTTCGGCTATTCCGCAAACTCTGTCGGATATGCCAAGAACCATAAGGAAAACAAGGTCAGCTATTCCGAAACCGAAGAGCGTATCTTCGGTGCGGACAACGGAGAAAACAGGCAGACGGTTTTCAGCACACATTTCTTGAAAGTAAACATTGCAGGCAGGTACGGCGTGACATACGCAGGCACAGACGAGAGTTTTGATATAAAACAGCGTGACCTGCTGAAAAGCATAACAAAGCCCAAAACATATAATTATTCGGACTATTCACCGCAGGAATATTCTCCTGCATTTGTGATAAACGGAGTGGGAATAAAGCGTATCCTGCCCCTGTCACTTCCAAATGGCTGGGCAAATGCCGCAGATGCAGACGTTACCCTTATGTTCAATATGTCCCCGTTTTCATACGGCTGTACCGATGAAGACAGGATAGATATTTTCGCAGAGGAAACACCCGAAAATACCGATGTTCCGGCAGAACATATTGAAGAAACGGAAGGAGTGACGGAATAATGATAGGCGATGACGCTTGCAGCACCTTTGTGGCACTTTTGAAAAGCATTCTGGATATTGTCAGTTCTATCGAAAAGGAAAAGAACAGGGCAAATGCCGCCAAGAAGCCCGATGTTCCAAAGATAAAGGTGGGGAAATTATCAAAACAGCATTTTGAAAAGCTCCAAAAAGCAGGAGCGGAATTCAAGTATATTACTGTGCCTGCCGAAAAGCTTTCAGAAATAGAGAAAACCGTCAGGAAAATGGGCGGCTCATATTTCAATGCACAGGTTGGAGATAACAACAATGCCGTGCTTGCAGTTCCCGCAAGCCAGCTTGATCTTCTCAATATGGCTATGAAGCATATTGTGGCAAACGACATTGCCGAAAATTCGGACAGGATAATCGTCAAGGACGGAAATGACCTTATTGATGCCGAAGATATGGGCATAGTTGACCGTGTGATGAACAAATACGATATTCCCGTCATTTCCTTTAAGACCGATGAGGGCAAATATATGAATGTTGTTCCAAAGGAATATGAGGGACAGTATTCAAAGGCATTGGCGGAAGCGGAGCAGGTCAAAAAGCAAGTCGGGAATATCGAGGTCACACGATACGATCAGACCGCACCTCTCGATGCTCTCGGCTTTGAAGCATATACCGTTTCGGAAGATGAAGCAATGGAGCTTTTCGCCGCCGCAAAAGCAGATAATCTTGAAATATCACTTGTCCCTTATGAGGATAAGGTCGCTGTAATGTATAAATCGGATATTTCGGAGCAGATCGGCAGTGCAAGGGAAGAGTACAAGAAAAGCTTGCAGGAATGTGAGGACTATCTGATTGAGGTTTATGATAATGTTATTACCCTTGATATGCAGAAGCTTAATATCGAAGAGCTTAATACTTCGGACAGCTTTTTTATGCGAGTACCAAACACATCAGGGCAGGACTATATCCGTATAAGCAAAGCTGAAGCCGAAATGATAAACGGCGGGAAAACTCTTAAATCGGAGCTTGACTTTGATAAAAAGTATCCCGTATATGATGTGAACGGAAAAGTGAAAAGGGCTGAAAGCGGAAGTGAGCTTACAGGATATTTCAATACCCGAAACAGACATATCAATAAAGATACAGCCGTGTATAAATACGGCACAGAGGTTGGAGAGCTTCGCCGAATCGACCTTTTCAATGCAAAGAAAAATGAGCTTATCAGCGTGAAAATGGGAAGTGCCGAGGAAATGCGGACAGCCCTTAAAGAAAGAGGGCTGAACAGCAAAACGGTGAACAAGCTCATTGAAGATATAAACAATAAGCTTACCGACAAGCAGAAAGAAACATTTTCATATACAGCGGAAAAGTCGGAGATCGTGTATGCGGATATTCCGAATATCGGCGAGTATCTTGCACAGTCACAGCTTTCGCAGAAAGTGATCGGCAGGGCTGAATGTATCGGAGAAATTCCGAGAGATAACGGAGCAAAGTGCTGTATTCTCGATAACAACACCAATAAGTTTGCGGTAATTCCCGTTATGCCTGCAAAAGAGGTTCAGGTTATGCTTTCGCAGATGGGATATTCGGAAGTGTCCGCAAAGGAGATCGCAGATAAGGTCACAGCTTCTTACCGAGAGAATGATGTTGGCTATGGAGAGCAGTTTATCAAGATGCTGCCTGCTGCAGAAGATCTGAAAAGATATGATGCTTCCAATGCGGAGCTTCGGGATATGGGATATTACAATAATAAGGACAGCACCATAATCATAAGAGATGATGCCGAGAATTATCGGTATATGCAGGTCGAAAGGAACACTCCTCTTGCGGACGCTGAAAAGGCTTTCCGTGAAGATTTCGGGCTTGTTGACGATATTTCAGTTGCCTGTGCAATGAAACAGCTCATATCCGATAATTATGTAAATGATGCTCACACCTTTGAACATTCTGAAGCAGTCATAAAACAGCTTTCGGGAAATATGGCAGAGATAACCGCAAAGAACAGCGGAAAGTCGGAGATAATGCCTATCGGAAATATCAATGCGGAAAAGCTTGCCGAGCTTGGCATATCCGAAAAGGGTGCGGCAGATATAAGCAGATCATTTGAAAAGAGCATAAGGGACAGCAAATTCCCCGACAGGCAGACTTTCGGCGGACTTAAACAGTTTGCACAGGAGAAGTTCAAGGCACTTTCACAGGCTGTTAAGGACAAGTCCAAAGCCAAAGACAAGAGCGGACAGGAGCTGTAACTATGGCGAGCAATATGGGAATACCCGAAAAGAAAACCGATACGCTTCTGTATATCATAATCGTCTGCTGTATTATTGCCTTTCCCGTTATCGTGCTTGCAGGCTATACTCTTGAAATGACTGCAGACAAAAACGGAAATATTCAGATATTTGAAGCCATAGGCAGTATAAGCGAATATATGACAGCTTCAAATCTGGGCAATGCGTTTACGGCTGTATTGAAAGGTTCGGGACTTACAAGAAATTCTTGTGTTTTAGCCTTTTTCGCAAGCCTTATAGCCATAATGTACCGACTTGTGGGAAACGGCAAGCGTTATCACAGACGTGGCGTAGAACACGGCTCTGCGAGGTGGGGAAATCGGCAGGAGAAAGGGATAATTGCCGATACCACAAAGGCAGGCTTTTACAACAACGTTATATGTGCAAGTGACGTATTTCTTGTTCTTGACCGCAAAGTCAGGGAGAAAAATGAAGCGGCGGAAGAAAAGGATAAAAAGAAGAAAAAGGGCAGTCGGAAAAAGAAAAGTCCAAGCAAGCTTACCGGAACGGATATATCCATAAAGGACGTAATGGGTGCAGGCAGAGAAGCAGAAAAAATAAAGCCGATGCTTAATCTGAATATGATAATTCTCGGCGGTTCAGGCACGGGCAAGTCGAGATTTTTCGTAAAGCCGAATCTGCTCCAATGCAATACTTCTTTTGTTGTTACAGACCCATCGGGCGAGCTTGTGGAATCCTGCGGAAAGATGCTTATGCGGCACGGATATGAGATAAGAGTGTTCAATCTGAACGATATGAAGCACAGCTCAAACTACAATCCGTTTCATTATCTTCGTGACAGCACAGGCGAGATAAACAGCAACAATGTCATTAAAATGATAAACGTGTTTATGACAAATACAAAAGCGGAGGGAATGTCCGGGGGAGAGCAGTTCTGGGACGATGCTACAAGGCTTCTGCTTTCATCACTTTGTTTCCTGCTCATTGAAACGGGAACAGAAGAAGAACAGAACTTTACAGGCGTTCTGGACCTTATACATAAAGCAAAGGTAATCGAAGGCAGGGAAGAAGAAAAGTCCGAGCTTGACCTTATGTTTGACAAACGCAAGGAAGCCGCTCCGAAAGCATTATCGGTGCAGTATTACGAGGAGTTCAAGCAGGCGGCAGGAAAAACAATGCAGTCTATCCTAATTTCCACCACAACGAAGCTTCAATATTTCAAGCTTGAAAATGTGAGAAATCTTACACATGCGGACAATATCCGTCTTGAAACTCTGGGAGATAAGCCCACAGCATTGTTTATCGTAATTCCGTCAACGGACACCACATACAACTTCTTGGCAGCTATGATGTACACACAGCTTTTTGATACGCTGTATGACAGGGCGATAAATTATTATCACGGCAGACTGCCTGTTCACGTCCGCTTTATACTCGATGAGTTTGCGAACGTGGGCAAGATACCCGACTTTGAAAAGGTCCTTGCGACCTGCCGAAAGTTTGAAATATCGGCACAGGTTATTCTGCAAAATATCTCACAGCTGAAACGGCTTTATGAGAAGTCATGGGAAGAACTGCCCGGAAACTGCGATACCCTTATATATCTTGGCGGCAAGGATCAGTTCACAAACGAATATCTTTCAAAGGAACTCGGAAAGGAAACCATTGACCAGTTATCCATTAATCAGACCAAAGGCAAGCAGGGAAGCAGTTCTTACAATAATGCCATTATGGGCAGAGAGCTTGCGACCATTGACGAGCTGACAACTATGGACAACAATAACTGCATTGTTATGGTTCGTGGGCTTTATCCGTTCTTTACAAATAAATTCAATCTTTCCGAGCATCCGAGATATTCGGAGCTCGGTGAGGAGTGGAAGCCTGACACGGAAAAGGGTGAAACGGCTTCCGACAATCCTTATGTATATTATCTCGACAGATATGTTGAAACACAGTCTGAAACGGAATTCATTGATTTCAGCGAATTTATTGATACGGGCGATACGTTAAATGCGGACACCCTGAAGCTGAGGTTTGTAACTTCGGATGATAATGGTGCGGAAATAGAACAGTTCGACAGCATAATGTCGGATATACCGGCAGAAATACGTCAAAGGCTGGAACACTGCACGGAACTGTACTGCACAGCCTGACTTGGAGTGATATATGGAGAAAATATCAGTGCTTACGGAACGTGAGATAAAGGAAATAAACAGACTTATGGAACGAAAATCGGAAATAATCCTTGAACCGAGAAAAGACGGGTATTTCATTTATGAATCAAGGAAAAAGCTGATAATGCGTCCCGAAAATAAAACTGAATAACGGCACACCAAACGAGCGGTGTGGAACAGCGAATGAGAGCTATAAAGCGGCATTTTGTATGCCTGCTTTGTAGCTCTTTTTTTATTGTCATCAAAGCGAAAGTGATTCGGCAGAAAAGTAATTTGATAGAAAAAAGAGTGCGTGAAAATCACAGGAGCTTTGTATATATAAATTCAATTCTATATTTTTTCAAGGAGGTTTTGTGTGATGAAGATCACAGAAGCAATCAACAGTTTTCAGAACAAGGCAAACGAAGTCGGAGCAAAGGCTATGCTTGCCGCTTCCAATGCTGCAGGCAGAGCAATGAACACAAGGCTCGGAAAGGCGGCACTCGTTATCCCTGCCGCCGTATCGGCTTGTGCGATGAATGTTTATGCCGCAGGCGACGGAGCAGACGCACAGGGAATGATCGATGCAATTATGGGCGTACTCGGTCCCGGTGTTATCGCACTCGGCTCGCTTGTAGCGGTAGTCGGCGGCATTCAGACAGGCGTAGGCTTCAAGGACGATAACGCAGACGGTAAGACAAGAGGATTTCAGACTCTTATCGGCGGTGCGATAATTGCCGCTGTCGGAGCTATTATTCCTGCTTCCCTTTCTCTTGGCGGTTCTTAATGCACATAAAAAGAACCGTAATGAATAAAGCGAGGACGGTTACGAAAAGAGCCGTCCTTTGCTGAATAGGAAAGGAGGAGCATAATGGCAGATCAGAGCTTTTTTGAAATTGCCTTTGAAGAATCACAAAACCTTTTGCAGACGGAAGCAGACGGTTTCGCTGCCGTTTTGCAGAGTTTGGCAGGCTTTGATATTGTCAGTCAGGCAGGAGATGCAATAAGCATTTTTGAGGGTGCAGGCACAGCCCTTTTAACCCTGTTTTTCTGTATGGAAGCCTTTACATATTGCGCGTCCATAGATTTTAACGGCGGTATCGAGGGAGCTATCAGAGTGGCTATGAAGCTGGTAGTAAGTGCCTTGATAGTACAGAATGTGGACAACATTGTCGGGATAATATCCGGACTATTCCGAAGTGAGGTGGATTTTGCATCTGCCTTCGATGGAATAGGAGCGGCGTTTGGAGATGCGATGAATCAGGGTACTCCGCTTGAGGGCGGTTTGCTTGATATAAACTATATCGTTTTAACGCTGCTCTATGTCATAATCATAATTCTTATGTTCGTTATGTTCTCACTAATCGTGGTAACGGTGCTTGGTGTCGTGTTTGAAACGGCGATTTTAACAGCTATTTCTCCCGTTGCACTTGCAACACTTGTGAATACACAGGCACGTTCGGCAGGAATTTCGTTCATAAAGAATTTTGCGGCCGTATCAATGCAGTGGGGAGTGCTTGCAATATGCTTCAAGGCATACACGATTATTTCCGCAAATCTGGCACTTGATTTCTCGGCAGGGCTTAATGGTGCAGGACTTTTAATGCACATTTTCAAGTACGCAACTCCCGTTTTGAGTGTTGTAATGCTTGCAATAACCGTTGCAAAGTCCAGCGATATTACAAAGCGAGCTTTGGGAGGTTAATATGCGAGTATTGAGCTTATTTGACGGAATATCTTGCGGAATGGCTGCTCTTGAACGTGCAGGGATAAGTGTGGAAAAATACGATGCTTTTGAAATTGACAAGTATGCAATAAAGGTCAGCGAGAAAAATTATCCTCAGATAGTACATCACGGAGATGTGTTCGGCGGAATTTATTCAGATTTCAAGGGATACGATTTGCTTATCGGCGGTTCTCCCTGCACCTATTGGAGCATTGCGAAAACAGGCAGAGAAGTCACTCCCGACGGTATGGGAGGAAAGCTTTTTATGGAATATGTCCGAGCTTTGCGTGAAAGCGGGTGCAGATATTTTCTTTATGAAAACAACAACAGCATACACCAAAACATAAAGGACTTTATTTCCGAACAGCTTGGAGTAAAGCCCATTATGATAAATTCGGCACTTGTTTCCGCACAGCAGAGGAAGAGATGCTATTGGACAAATATTCCCAATGTCAGTCAGCCTGCGGACAAGGGTATCCTGCTTAAAGATATTCTTGAAAGCGGACTGCCGTGGCAGGACAAAAGCTATTGTATGACCGCAAGCTATGACGGTGCTGTTTTATGGAACACATTGCAGAGAAGTCAGCGGAGCATGATAGCCGAGCCTGTGGGTGTTGCACAGCGTGGACGGTATATTCAAAGCGGAAAACGTTCAGAAAAATGTGCTGGCGGCACAGAACAGTTTATCGAAGCCCGAAAGGACGGGAAAAGCAATTGCTTAACCACCGTTCAAAAGGATTCTATGGTTGCAGAGCCTATCCCGTTCAATATATATAACGGCGAGGGAGAAAAATCCCGAACCTTTATGGCAGGCTACTATAAATACGGCGAAGCAACGCTCATAACCAACAAGGGCTTCAAGGGCGGAACTACCGCAGTAGCACAGCCTGTCCGTGTAGGCGAATACGGAAAAGGCGGTCAGGGACAGCGGATATATTCCGTTCGTGGAAAATCCGTAACGCTGTCCGCAAACGGCGGAGGTCAGGGAGCAAAGACAGGGCTTTATAAGATCGACCTGCCCGACGGAGATTATATTGTCCGCAAGCTCACTCCCGTTGAAGCGGAACGCTTGCAGACGCTCCCGGACAATTACACCGAGGGGATATCCAATACGCAGAGATATAAATGCATCGGCAACGGCTGGACTGTTGACGTTATCGCCCACATTCTGAACGGGCTGAAAGAGGTGATTTGATGATAAAGGCAGATATTCCGCAGGACGTTACGGAGTACAAGGAGCAGTTTTTCTTTGGACTTACCATACGTCAGTTTGTATGCGGAATCGCAATGATCGCACTTGCTGTTCTCACATTTCTTATCGGAAAGAATTTCATTCCCACAGATATTCTTATGTATATCGTTATTATCGAGGTCGCTCCGCTTGCGGCGGTGGGCTTTATGAAATACAACGGTATGCCTTTTGAGAAGTTTGCTTCAACCTTGTTTGAATTTTATGCGGGCAAACAGCGAAGAGGAATGACCTATCTCCCGGAGGAAGTGCAGATACACGATGAAGTGAGAAAAATATGGCTGAACGGGCTTGAAAAGGAACGTGCGGCTGAAAAGAAAGCAAAGAAGAGGAGAAAGTAGCCAATGAATAACGGAAAAATGATTTTTGTTACGGGAAGTGCAATGAGCGGAAAGTCAAGATTTGCTGTATCGCAATTTTCGGAAATGGACAGGGTGCAGTATCTCTGTACCGACAAGGATATGGACGATAAGACCCTGAACCGCATTTTCTACAACGAAAGAAGCAAGAATTTCCGCTGGGATATTATCCGTAATTTCAGCGTGGACAAAAATCCCGTCAACTACAGGGAATACAAGTGCTTTGTGCTGGATAACCTTGCGGACTGGATATACAGAAAAACTATTGAGGAGTTTGCTGTAAGAGTTGACTGCTCCGAAAGAGAAATGCGGCTTTATGTCAAGGAACTTATGAGAGCAATAAACACACTGGTTTATGAGATAAAGAACAGCGGCGGCACCATTGTTGTCATTTCCGCAGAAACAGGCTTTCAGCCAGCACCCTTTGATGTTACGGACAGCATCTATCGTGAAGCTCTCTGCACGGTAAATCAGAGAGCGGCAAATATGGCTGACGAAGCATATTTTTCATTCAGCGGTTTGCAGATAAAAGTTAAATGAGAAAGGAGTGAAAGTAAATGGGTGAAGAAAGCATTGTGACCTCTGTAACCGAGGTTACGGAAGTATCTGCTCCCACAGAGAATACGGGAGAACAGACAGCAGTTGAAAATACTGAAAATGTACCCGAAAGTACAGATGTTTCCGCTATGGAAACCGAAATATCGGAAAATGTTCCACCGGAACATTTTGAAGAAACGGAAGTACCCGACAATGCGGAAATGAATAATGATGACATTATTTCAAGCATCGTGGCAGATGCAGTATCGCAGTCACTTGAAGAAGCGGGAGTTTCCAAAACTGAAACGGAAATGATACAGACGGAAGTAGCTGTTTTTCCCGAAGCGGAGATAATTCCCGAAACAAGTGCAGAGGTTATTGAATCTGTTGTTACAGAGAAAATTCAGACCGAAGCCGTATCGGAAGAAATTCAGGAAACCGAAGCAGTCACCGAAGCTGTAACGGAAACTGTTCAGCCAAGCAGTTCTGTTGGCAGTTTTACAATTCAGAATCCTGCATTTATAGTCATTCCTGCCGTTATCGCACTTCTGGCAGGTGCTATGGCTTTTGTAAAGAAAAAGTCAAAAAAGACTGTTGCAGATGATGAAGATGCTCCAATGTCCGCAAGGGACAGAGATGCCGTTCGTCTTGCCGCAGACAAGCCCGATAAGAGAAAGGGCAAAAAGTCCAAAAAGAATAAGTCAGGAAAGGAAAAGAAGAATTTATCCAAAAAGGTGCTTTCCACTGTCCCTTATCAGAAAGTTCTTTCCGACGATATTTTCTATCTCGGAAAGAAAATGTACTCAAAGGCTTATACCTTTGATGATATAAACTTTAATCTTGCGGACGAGGAACAGCAGTATATGTATCTTGAAAGATATATTGAATTTCTCGGTATTCTGGACGATACCGTTGACTGTCAGATATGCTGCTGGAACAGCAGGCTCAATATGGAGGAGTTTAAAAAGGCTACACTTATGCCGCAGAAAGCGGACACACTTTTCGATTACCGCTATGAGTTCAACAGCAAGGTTCTTGAAGCAAATATCCGCAAGGGACAGAACGCTGTTCAGAAGCATATGTACATAACACTTACGATAAAAGCCCCCGATGAGGAAACAGCGGTCAGACGTTTCAGAACGCTTGATATAACCGCTACAAATACATTTAATCGTATCGGGAATACAGCTCTTCGTGCATTGACCTCGCAGGAGCGTATTGAAATGCTTCGTGATTTCTTTGTGGGAGCTGATGAAATGACTGTTCCCGTTCTTACAGAAGAAGATTTTGCAAAGGGCAGGGAAAAGCTTTATTGCAGTCCCGACTATTTCGACTTCAAAAAGGACTACTTTATGTTCAATGACAAGTATGCCAAGGTGCTGTATATCCGAGAATATCCCTCAACGGCTACGTCGGATATTCTCACAGGACTTCTCGGAACGGGCATTGAAATTATGGTAACGACAAACATTGAAACATACGACAGTGCGGAAGCGAGAAAGCTTGTACAGCATCAGATCACTGCTGTTGATACGGATATGGCAAAGCGAGAGGTAAAGGCGGCACAGCACGGAAACTTTTCATCACAGATGCCTCAGAGAATAAAGAATCAGCGTGATTCAATGGTAAGCGTATTCGACAAAATCACCGTCAAGGATCAGAAGCTTTTTATGGTGAACACGCAGATACTTATAAAAGCAGATACCTTTGACGAGCTGAACGAGAGCGCTGAAGTTATCGAAAGCACCCTCAAGCGTTCGGGCTGTATCAAGGGCGAAATGGCTTGGGAGCAGGAACACGGTATGGCAGACTGCCTGCCGCTTGGCTATCAGAGAAAATTTGACTATCTCCGCACAATGCCCTCGGAGTCTGTTGCAATATTTATGCCGTTCAATGTCCGTGAAGTGCAGATGGAACACGCAACATACTATGGAATGAACGTGCTTTCCCATAACCTTATCCTTTTTGACCGTGTGACAGGGCTTATAAATCCGTCGGGCTTCTATCTTGCGGCTTCGGGCGGCGGCAAGTCCTTTAAGGTCAAAACGGAAATTACCAACATCATCACAGGCGATGAAAATGCGGACGTTCTTGTAATTGACCCCGAAAGAGAATACTGGAAGCTGGCGGAAGCGTTCGGCGGAGAGGTAGTTCGTTTCTCCAACGGCTCGACAAACTACATCAATATGTTTGATTTCGATTTTCGTCTGCTTGACGATCCCGAAGTGGATATTATCGCAGATAAATGCCAGCTTGTAACATCATTCATTTCGTGTATGGACGCAAAGCACCCTCTTAACGCACAGGAAAAGTCCTTTGTTGACCGCTGTGTGCAGAAAGCATACGCAAAGTCGGGAGTGCTGAAAACTCTTGATCCCAAAGATATGCCAACCCTCGGCACATTCCTCGAATGTATGAAGGAAGAAACCGAAAATGTGCCGAAGGAAATGAAAGACAAGCTCATAATCACCATTGATATGTACGTCAACGGTTCGGCAAAATACTTCAACAATCAGACCAACGTCAATACGAAGAACCGTTTTATAGCATACGATATTCGTGACCTCAACGGCAATCTGAAAACACAGTCAATGCTCCTTATCCTTGACTACATCTGGAACAGACTTGCGGAGAACAAGGAAAAGGGCAGAAAAACTTACATTTTCATTGATGAAGCACATCTGCTGTTTGCCGATGAATATTCACTTGACTATTTGCAGATGCTCTGGAAGCGTGCAAGAAAGTACGGCGGTATTCTTACGGGCATCACGCAGAACGTGGACGATCTTCTGAAAGATTACAAGTCAAGGAATATGCTTGCAAACTCGGAGTTTATCGTGCTTCTGAAACAGAACCCCACAGATGCGGCAAAGCTTCAGGACGTTCTGAATATCAATGACAGCGAGATTCAGTTTGTAAATGATGTTCCGGCAGGACACGGACTTCTCATTCTGGGCGGCAAGACCAAAATACCGTTCTATGACGAGTTCCCCAAGGATACGAAGCTGTACAGTCTTATGACCACAAACTTCTCCGAAACGGCGAAGATGCTTCATCAGGACGAGGAAGAAAACAAGAATACATAATTATGCGAAAGGGAGTTGTTTATGGCAAAGGTTGATAGAAAAGATAAGTCAGCTAACGCAGGCGAAAAACACTCCCTTTCTTCTTTTGATAAGAAGAGGGGAGCAATAGCTTCTTTTAATGCACGGACAAACAAGAATAAGAAATATCACGTTGCCCGTGTTCAGAGGAAAGATGAAAATATCGTTTCGGGGACGATTGCCGCAAGCAAGGGCAAATCAGCCGAATCGCCCGATAATGAGGTCAAATCCGCAAAGGCTGATGCACCAAAAGCATTTCAGCCAAGTATGGAGAGGAACGACAGCCTCAGTTTTCATTCGGAAAACAAACCCGAAAATGCGGTATCGGAGCATATCGGAAATTCTCCCAAAACAGCACAGCGTATGAAGCGTGCCGCCTTTCTGGATCAGCAGAATAAAGCAAATATAAAGATAAATACTGCAAGGGCTGATTTCTCCGAATCGGAACGTTCACCCGATAATACATCGGATAAAAATACTGTTTCTGCTTCAAATGAAAGCGGGGACAAAAAGCCTTATGAGCATAAATATGTTTCACAGCCTGCGGAAAGCAGTATCGGAGAGATGAAAAAGGCGATCACGCCCGAAATGGCTTTGCGAATGAAACGGGCGGCTTTCATCGAACAAAAAAACAATGAAGCTATAAGGCTGAATCGTGCGGCTGTTGTGAAAGATGAGGATATTCCGCAGGCTGATGAAGAGGCCGGACAGTCTGAAACAGTCTCCGATGTTCCGGTGGAACATTTAAAGGACGAACAGGGAAAAGCTTATGAAAACGAGTATCTCGGAAATTCCGAACACGCTGTTTTTGATACGTTTGATGCAGATGTTAGAGCATATAAGGCTCAAAAGGCGTACAGCGGATATATCGAAAAGCAAAAGGGGAATGCACTTGAAAATATTGTCAGCGAAGCTGTCGGAGAAAGTACGCAGAACGTCATAAACAGTGTGAGCAAGATCGGACAGGCTGTATCACATTCCGATTCCGTCAGCGGTTCGGTGCTTGATGTTTCATCAGCACTTGCGGCTGTTGAAGCAAAAAAGCTTGTAAAAAAACTGGCTGAAACTGACTTGAAAAAAGAAAAGCGAGCCGAGGAGCGTATGAGAAATCACGGCAATCGGTTCGGTATAGATAAATACGATGAGGTAACAGGGAAAAATGAAAAATCGAAGAACAGAAAAGATGATGCTGACCGAAAACCTGAAGCTCCCGACAAAAAGCAGGGCGGCTCTAAAGTCGGGAACAGTCATAAATTACAGCAGGAAAAGCAGGAATACGGCAAGAAGCAGAGGGCAAAAGAGGTAAAGGGAAAGCAAAAGGAGATCTTCATAAAGGAAAACAGGAAAATTCCCGATACTCTTTTTTCAGCAAATATAAGCAAGGGCGGCACAGCAAAACAGCTTTTGAAGAAAAAGGGTGCATCCGTCATTCTGGGCGGAGGTGGTCTTACAGTTGTTCTGCCTGTTTTGATAACGATAGTTGTTTTCGTGATAATAATGGGCTTTTTCGGCTGGCTCACTCCGTTTTCCTACGGGCTTGCAGGCGAAGAACCCGATGAAGAGCATAACGCTGAAACAAATGCGGAGATAATCGACGGATATACTCTTATGGTCAAGAACTATATGGATATTACGCAGGCTTATTACTACCTCAATTACGGCGATTGGTACGGCGGTACATATCAGTATGAAAATGCAGGGCTTGATTTCGGTACATTCTTTGCGGAGTATTGTCAGAAGATAATCAAGGAAATTCAGGCACAGTTTCAGCCATTGATAAATCAGGCGAGGACTCCCGAAGAAGCACAGGCTATAAGTCAGGCAATGGGACGTGCGATAAGTCAGGCTCTTTCGCAGGCACAGCAGGCGGCTTATGAGGAATATATGCGGCTGATAGGTGAGCTTAATGACGGACTTACTCCATCGGAACACAGACAGCATTATGAAGTGGAGATCTCGAACGGCGGAAACGGCATAGAGGACTCCGTTGAATTTAATGGAAAGCCTATTGTCGGAACGAACAGTTTCGGAAATGTTGAGATAAACAGCGAGCTTTCTTCGGAAGAACTGCTGTCATATATCGCTTTATATAAAAGCCTTATAACTATGAAGCCCGATGATTCCAAAGCCGATCCCGATGCGGAGAAAACAGAACCGAGCCTTAACATCACTCCGCAGGATATTATGGACTTCTTTGAAAAGACCGAATATATAAGCATTACCGCAGAAATAACTCACAATAACCCCTGTATCGGACAAAACTGCAAACGCAGGCTTACGGGTGATTACGAAAGCGGATACAGCTGGGAATATTACTGTGACAGCGATCACGATAATCTGACAGGTGAGATCGGCGAGTGTCTGTCCGCAGATGAGCTTCTTAAAAAGGTTATGGAGCTTACCGAAGCGGAGGACATTGGCGTTGATGAAAAGAACTGCAAAAAGATACTTGAAGCATATATTGATATGTTCAAAAAGGAACTGGATGTTGATGAAAGCGGTTTTCGCCGGTTCGGAGCAAAGGATAATGCAAAGGCTATGGAGTTTTATGAGAAGCTCATAAAGGAAGAGCTTCCAAATTTGGGACTCTGGCAGGTCAATACGCCGTTCACCGAAGGATAAAGGCAGGAGAAGCTTATGAAAAAATATTTTTTGAAGATAAAAGAATTTATCGGCAGATACAAGGGTGAGCAGTGGTTCAAATACACGGTCATAATCATCGCCCTGCTGATAGCCGCTGCTGCTGCTTCCGAGTGGAGAAAATGGCAGGAAAGCAAAGAGCTTCCGAACACAGAAATATCAGAGGAAGTTCCCGAAAATGATGAACCCGACATCATAGAAAAAATATGGGACGACAGCAAAGCTCATTTTATCGTATTCGGCGGACTGACTGTATCGCTGTTTATCGTTAAGTGCAGAAATGCTGTGAAGCTTGAAGAAAGCGGAGGGAAGATAAAGAAATGAACAAACTTATTTTAGCAGAAAAGCCAAGCACGGCAAAAATACTTGCCCATGTTGTAGGTGCGAGAGAGAAAATATACAGCAAAAACGGCAGGGCATACTGCTTTTACGGCAATAACTATTACGTTGTGAATGCACGAGGACACCTTTACGGTCTGGGAGAACCCGAAGATTACGGATATTCCAAAGCATACAAGCTTGAAGAGCTTCCTATGTTTCCCGACTTCCGTATCTTTCCCTGCGGTGAAAATACGGAAGATCTGCGGAAGCTTATCTCCGAGCTTATAAACCGTGACGATATAGATGAGCTTATATGTGCAACGGACGCAGGGCGTGAGGGCGAGCTTATCTTCCGCCATATCTATGAAGCCAATCACTGCACAAAGCCCGTCAAGCGTTTGTGGTGCAGTTCAATGACCGATGAAGCCATAAGGGAAAAGCTTAAAAATCTTCCTCCCGACAGCGATTATGACGGCGAATATTATGCCGCACTTGCAAGGCAGAAATCGGACTGGATAATCGGTATGAACCTTTCCCGTCTGTACGGAATTCTCGATGATTATGCTCACCATATCGGCAGAGTGAAAACTCCCGTGCTTGCCATAATCGTCAACAGGGACAACGAGATACAGAATTTCAAAAAGAGCGTTTCCTATCGACTTGAAATGCCAAATGGAGCATTATCCGAAAATGTCTTTGATACCCGTGAGGAAGCCGAAAGACAGATGCGTTTTGCAAACGGAAGTGAAGTAAAAGTCATATCCGCAGTCACAGAGGAGAAAAGTAAAAATCGTCCTCTGCTCCATAACCTCACATCATTACAGCAGGAAGCAAATAATTTGTACGGATATACGGCAAAGGAAACTCTTGACACCGCACAGAGCCTTTATGAAAAGAAGCTTATTACTTATCCGAGAACCGACTGCACATACATTTCCGATGATATGAAAGAAAATGTTATCAGAACGGCTGACTGCATTTCGGCAGTTCCCGAATATGCACAGAGAGCGGAAAAGCTCATATATCAGGGGCTTAACCTTGACAGCCGTATGGTAAATACCGCAAAGCTGGACGGTCACGATCATCATGCAATTCTGCCCGAAGCAAGGTCTATGGGTACAGCAGGACTTTCCGAAAAGGAAAGAAAAATTTACGGTCTGGTTATTGACCGCCTGCTCTCGGCATTGGACAAACCATACAGATACAAGGAAACGAATTATGTTTTTGAGTGCAATGGAACTGCATACAAGCTGAAAACGGAAAGCCCCGTTGAATTGGGCTGGAAAGCTTATGACAGGGAAAAGAAAGATAAGTCTGATACGGAGCTTGGATATACGCAGGGAGATACATTCTCTGCCGAGGGCATCAGGGTCAAAGAGATCGAAGCACAGCCCCCGAAGCATTTTACAGATGCAACGCTTCTTTCAGTCATGAACAATATTGACAACCGCATTGATGATAAATCCCTCAAATCCGCTGTTTCGGGAAAAGGCATCGGAACGGAAGCTACAAGGGCAGAAGTAATCGAAGAGCTTATCAGTTCGGGATATGCGGAGCGAAACTGCAAAAATATCGTATCAACACAGTTCGGAAAGAACTTTATCGCTTCTGTTCCCGACAGCGTAAAAGCCGTTGAAAGGACAGCCAAATGGGAACAGGTTTTCACAAATATCAAGGAAAACGGCGTAAATGCGGACAGCTTTATTCGTGAGGTCAAGAATTTTGTCAGCTCAGTCATAGAGCTTGAAAAAAGTCCCGAGCGAAAAAGAGTTCCTGTCAGAAACAGCAGGAGTTCAAGGCGTGAGTCTGTCGGCATCTGTCCGAGATGCGGAAAGAACATTTATGAGGGAAAAAAGAATTTTTACTGTGAAAGCGGTATTGAAAAATGCGGCTTCTCTATATGTAAAGAGGATAAATTCATAAAGGACACCATAACAGCGGAAACGGCAGTCAGACTTCTTAACGGCGAGGCTGTAAAGCTTAGATCCGTGAGCAAAGACGGCAGGCTTTATGATGCGGAATACTGCCTTGAGGATACAGGCAGATATGTCAATCTGAAAAGACTGCCGCAGGAGAGAAAGGCTGTCGGCATCTGCCCCAAATGCGGAAAAAACATATTTGAGGGCAGAAACAATTTTTACTGTGAAGAAAGCAGGAACGGCTGTAATTTTACCTTGTGGAAAGAGGACAAATACAACGGGATCACTGTTACAGCCGCAAACGCTTCCGACCTTCTGGCAGGCAGAAAAATATACAAGACAAAAAAGAAGCTGAACGGTCATGAGGAGCGAAAAGCCTATGTTATGGAAGTGACCGATAAATATGTCAATATTCGTGCGGCGGAGGATAAGTAATGTCTATGAAAGAAAAAAAGAAACGTTTATATGAAAGCGGCTACTGTGCTTCCAATGAAAAGGTTCTTTCAGCTTTATGGCGAGCGGCTTTTATTGCAAAAATATGCAGTATTGAAATTCCAAATGATATAGAGGTCAAAACTGCTTCCCAAAATGAAGTGGCAAATATTTCAGCTGAACCATTTTCGGAAGCACTTGCACATCTTTTCATTATGTATGGTGCAGGATACATAAGCTTTGAAAAACTTGAAAGCATTGCACGGGATGCAGATAAATTCAAAGACGAAATTCTGTCTGCGGAGAACTTTATTATCGAGCAGTCCTCAAAGGATGAAAAAGAACGTGTTTCCGAGGATATAATCCAGCGGATACTTTTATGCACCGTAAATTCAAAGAAGTACCCCGAAATACAGACTGTCGGCTTCGATACGGCACGAAAGCTTTGTGAGAGTACGCATACGGTCATTCACAACGGCTTTGTTTTCGTCCGTGACGTTGGCTTTCTTACACAGCTCCTTAATGCCGATGAGCCGATGGGAAGCTTTACTGCCAAAAATACGATCAAAATAAGCGGAAAAGAGCAGATAATCAATGATTTCAAGGATAACTCGATAATCGAAAAATCACTGAATGTTCCCGAAAATGAAATGCCCGATATGCCTTTCGTCATAAATCTGAACAACACATTCTATATTCAGCAGATATATGACCGACCGTATGCCGTTGAGTTTATTCATTATGCAAAGGACAGCGGAATACCCTTTGACGAAAATTTCGTGAATGAGTACACAGCGTATGTCCGCAGAAACAAGCGAAAGCTTTCCGTTTCGGCAATATCCCGAAAGCGTGAGATATGCGGAGATGAAGTGAACTGGTTCGATTACGGAACAACCAAATATGCGGACAAAAGGATAGAGATCGGCAGCAGCTTCGACTGCACCGAGATCATCGACCTTGCACAAACGTTATCCGATGATGCGGATATGTCGGACGATGAGCTTACGGAGCTTGCCGCAAATACATTTATACAGCTTAAAAAGCCTGCCGAAAAGACGGTTATCGAGGTCACATTCTGCGGAAAGAAAAAGCTGTTTCTGTATATGGACGGAAAAATCGGTACGCTTGAAAGCGAGAAGTTCTGCAGGATACCTTTTGACTACAACAATGTATGGACAACCGTTATGGAATGGTCACGGTCAAAGCTCATTCAGAAAAAAGGGAGCAGTATTGTTGTCCCCGATGCGGAGATTAAAAAGCTTGCTCTGAACGACAGAAAATATGCACAGCGTATGATCGAGGAGCAGTATTCGCTGAAAAAAGGAAGCAACAAAATGCTCCAGAAATTGAGTGAGCTGAAATCCTATGCAAAAAAGGAGCTTGACATAAAAGCACAGCAGGCAAAGCTGAAAAATGAGCGTGATGTGGGAATCACGGAGGAGGGCAAAAAGTAATGAAGGTTCTTATACGGGAAACTCTGAAAACTATCGGAGTAAACATATACGGCACAGACGGAAAGCTTCATACAAGAGAGTTTTTTGAAAAGTATTTTTCCGATACTGAGGGTGCATATCCCATTCTCCCGGAAGAGCAGGAAGAATTCGGGACAGATGCACAGTGGGTGATAATCACGGAAGCGGACTTCCGCATACTTGCAGACAGCCTTGAAGCAATTCAGAACGCAATCGACGGTGTGCAGGGGTAGCTTGAAAAGGGTGACAGCAGGTCTGAATATACCTTTAATGCGAACTGCTTTCTTATATAACGGAGGGAGTGAAAAATATGGCTGATATGAACAGCATCGACCTTGAAGCGATACTTAAAAGGCTTGAAGATCTGGAAAAGGAAAATCACTCGCTCCGTGCGGAGGTTGAAGAACTGAAATCGAACGATATTGAGATAAAGGCGGAGCTTAACACTATCAACCGTTTTATTTCCGCAATGGCGGAAAGTCAGAGCATTGACGAGGTAATGACGGAAATCGAGAGTGCCGCAAAACAGCTTACCGACAGCGAAAATGTAACATTCTACTGTATGGACAGCGTAAATGACAAGTTTTTCGCAGAGGACGAGGGACGAAACTGGATGTCACACGACCGTGCAAAGGTGCTGAAAGAAATTTCTGACAATCAGGAGATACAGAATGACGGTACAAAAGCACTTATCCCTCTCGTTTCGGGCAACGGCAAATCCCTCGGTGTTATCGAAGCGGAAAGAAGCGGTGGCTTTAATACCGATGACCTTCTCCGCAGCTTCGGCAGGGGTGGCACGTTTGTAGAAAATATTAAGTTAGGACTTGAAAAGGAATATCAGCATCAAGGCAGAATAATTGACGAGCTTACAAAAATGTTCAACCGTCAGGGACTTAACGAATACCTTGAAAATACCGTTGTAAAGGCATTTTCTGAGGGTAAGAGCGTTAATATCCTTATGAGCGATATTGACCGGTTCAAGGGAGTAAATGATACATACGGCCACGATGCAGGAGATATTATCCTCAAAGGCACAGCCGCAGTTTTAAAGGATTTCACAAGGGACGGAGCAAATAACTGTTTCAGAATGGGCGGCGAGGAAATGGTTGCTGTCCTTATAACCGACACTCCCGAACAGGCAATCGATATGGCAGAAACGCTTCGCAGGAACATTGAAAAGAATGTCAATGAGATAATGCAGGACGGAAAGCCAATGAACCTTTCCGTAACGGCTTCTATCGGCGTTCACGAAATGCGGCCCGATGTTCCCTTTACACCCGACAATGCAAGAGCTGTATTTGATGCGGAGTTCAAGAAAGCGGACAATGCCGTGTATGAAGCAAAGGAAACAGGCAGAAACAAGGTGGTTTGTGCCGATGAGCATAATTATGTTTCATATCTTGCTATGAAAGCCACGGAGGTTTTTGTGAAAAGCGAGGGACTTGAAGATGAGAAAGCTGTAAATGACGTTTCGAATATGATAACCGATGCTTTTGTAAATCCCACCGAGGAGCAGGGACTTGATACCATTGTTGACGCACTCCGAACCTATTCGGTTCAGACCTCCGATACTATGCCCGATATTTCACAGCTTGCGGATTTTATTGCAGACAAGATAGAAGCCTATTCCGAAAAGATAAGCAGTTCGGCTGAAATTATGGAAAGCGATATATCGGAGCAGAAGCAGGAAATGAACATATTTGATATTCTGGCGGCTTCCACTCCCGAACTGCTTATATCAGTTGAGCAGAACGGCTTTACGGAATATATGAAAACTGACAGGCCATTGCAGGATATTTTATACTGCCTTGAGGAAAAAGCTCCGTTCAAGGCAATAGCGGATAAGGCGGACGAAATACTTTCCGAAGCGGATTTTGCTTATGAAAATCAGAGCAGAGATACGCTTGCCGTTGAGATAAATATTGATGAAAACACCCTTACTGCCTACAACAATGACATTTATGCCTCAATGCCGCTGGATAAGGCTGTTGATGATATGAGCAGGGTATTTCCAAAAGAATCTCCATATTATTCAATGCAAAAAGCCAATGACGGCGTAACTTTTTCCGACAGAGTAACGGCGATGAAAGAATGGGCTGATAAGGCTATAGAAAAGGTCAGTGAGAAAAACATTCAGAAAGAGAATGTTCAAAACAGAAACGGAGGTGCGAGATAATGCTCTATACGGAAGAACAGATAAGACGTGCAAACGAAAGGAGCATATCCGACTATTTCCGTCAGGAGGGCTATTCCTGCAAAAAGATACGTTCCGAAACTCACATTGCAGGCTTCGGCGGCTTTTATGTAAAGGATACGGCAGTTCCCAACCAGTTCTATATCCATTCACGGCAGACAGGCGGAACGGGACTTATTTCCTGCCTTATGAAAGTGCTGGATATGCCGTTCCGTGAAGCGGTGCGGACTGCACTTGACGGTGAAGAGGCGAGAGGGGACAGAAACGATAAAGCATATATTCCGAAAAGCAACGAACATCCCGTTCCCGAACCCAAACCCGAATTCATAATGCCCGAAAAGGGTGCGGACAGCCGCAGAGTGTTCAGCTATCTTACGAAAACAAGGTGCATAGATCCGAGCATTGTCAATGAATTTATCCGTGCAGGAGTGCTGTATCAGGACACAAAGGGAAATGCGGTATTTCTTCATAAGAATAACGGAAAGACCTGCGGTGCAGAGATTCACGGAACAAGCGGAAAAAGCTACACGGTCGGAAATGCAAGATACACGGACTTTGCAGAGGATAAAAAGGTTATCCCCACAGAGCCGTACATAGCAGAGCTTCTTGACAGGGAGCTTAAAAACGGGAGCGTAATGTTTGCAGGATATGTTTATGAACAGAACGCAAATATTGTGACCGACAATGCAGGGTACAACCTCATAACTCAAAAGATAGCTGAAATTCGGAGCAGAAATATTGACAGAAATGCTGTTGATGCGGAAGTGTCGGGAAAACTGAAAAACTACAAGGGAGTAGCACCCGGAACGTCCGAGAGCTTCTTTCGGTATGATAAGGGCGAGCCGAAGAAAGCATACGTTTTTGAAAGCTCCATTGACCTTATGAGCTTTATGGCACTTCACCCCGATGTGACCGACTGCACATTTGCGGCAATGGCAGGGCTGAAGCCGAATGTTGTGGAAAAGCTCCTTGCAGGCGGATTGCCTGTTACTCTTTGTGTGGATAACGATAAGGCGGGACAGAATTTTATCGGTCAGTTTGGCTCACGGTGCAGATATTTTACCGAGTGCAAAATGAACAATGTCAAGGATTTTAACGAGCTTCTCAAAGCCAAAAAGACTGTTCCGTTTTCGGAAAAAGTTGATGCGATGAAAAGCTGGGCAGACAAAGCAATACAGAAAATATCGGAGGAACAGACAAGAAAGGTTGGAATTGCAAGATGAGTGAAGATATAAAGACAGCAGTTATTGCAGGAAACAGTACGCCTGCAAATGAAGCGGAGAAAAATGCTTCTACCGAAAGCATAAAGACATCAAAGACCGACAAAAGGCTTGAAAAGCTCACAGCCTTAAAGGAAAAGTATGAAAAGGCATTTTCCGTGCAGGCGGAAGCTACACGAAAGGCGGACAGCATCAATGCACAGATAATGAAAATCGAAAAGGAGATTCACGCCGAGGAGATTGCCGAGGTAGAGGAATTATGTTCCGAAAAGGCACTTACTTTTTCTGATCTGGCAAAGATAATACGGACTTTTCCCGATGGTATGACGGCAGATGATATCATAAATTATTTTGTGTAAAGGAGTGACCTGCAATGACCGAATATGTGAACAAGGGATATTACAGCAGCATAAAGGGAAACTGTGCCTACATTGACCTTAACGGAGAAAATATCCACAAGGTTATGGACAGGCTTCGTGCAGAGGGCATTATGTTTTCAGCCACATACGGAAGCTACAGAAATACCGTTACTGTCAGCAAGGCTGATGCACAGAGAGCTTATGCCATTGCTTCCGAATATAAGAATACGGTTCAAAACAATCAGCGTATCATCGGCAATATCGAGTATTCAAAGATAAGGGACAGAAGCTTTATAAACACCGATCCCGAAACAGCTTTGCAGGTTGCAAATCTTCTGTCGGGCGATGCAAGCATAAGATTTTCGGGAAGAATACTTGCCAATTCCGCAACCATTACCGTAAGCGGAAGAAAAAATGCGGAAATGGTCAACCGTATGATAGACAATATCCATAACGCCGATATTATCAATGAACTTTTCCGTGCAGGCTATGAAAGGCTTGCAGATACAAACGGTTTTGTGAATATTCGTAATAATGAAACAGGCGAGACAGTCGGTTTCAGAAACATGGATATGGTCCGTGAGATGTATAATGACGGAAACAACGAGTTTTTCCACCCCTCCGCATACCGCATTGACAAAGCCGAAGAAGTATTTTATATTTCCGAATCAAACAGCACCACAGCAGACGAAAGAAATGTATATACCGATACAAACGGCGATGTTCCCGTATTTGAAAGCAGATACGAAGCGGAAGAATACGCTTCCGATAATGGCATTGACGTTTCGGATTTTGAAAAAATAATCTCCGAGGAAAATGTTCCCGAAAATGCTCCGATTGAAAATGTTCCACCGGAACATCTGGAGATTTCCAATGAACCTTTGGACGTTCAGTTATCCGAAAGACTATCAGCCGAGTACAATTTCTTTGTTTCCAATCTTATGAATCAGAAGCCCGAAGTTATCATTTCTTCCGCTTATGAAATAAACACAAAGGACAATATCCGTACATATGCGGAAAATGAGGAGCTTGATCTTACTGATGAACAGATGAAAGCACTTCTTTCAAGCGGAAATGTACTGAACGAAATATATCAGGAATGGAACAAGAATGAATTTGCAAACAGCTATGACGATGTGCTTACGGTTTTGCAGGACAGAGCGGACAGAATACTTCTTTCACAGGAACGTTCCGAAAAGGAACATATCAAACAGGAAAATGTTCCGGTGGAACATTTGGAAAGCACCCCGACAGCAGATGTTCCACTGGAACATCAGGACGAAATATATGATACTCTTGACCTTGAACACAATTCCATTACGTTTTCCGTAGTAACCATTGACGGCGAAAACAGGTTTGTTGTCCCCGAATATGTTGATAAGTATGATATTCACGGGCTTGAACGGTATCAGGATTACATCTCCGCAAATCAGGTCGATGAAGTCGATGTTTCCGTTGAGTTCTGTATGATCGGTGCATTGGATAATGAATCGGTCACAGCATCATACGATGAAGCCGATTTTATCGAAAAGCACCTTGACGATGTGATGAAGTCAGAGTACACAACCTCTCTTGAATACAATGAATACAGCATAGGAACTCCCGAAGAAATGCTTGAAAGCAGGCAGGAAGATATTCAGCTTGAAAAAGCGAAAGAGTATATCCGCAGTTATCTGGCATCGGAATTTGCAGGCGATGATGAAGCCGAATTTGATGACCTTGAACATATTTCCGCAGGCTATACCGAGCTTGGCGAAAACAATGAGTATGGTTTTCAGATGGAAATAAACCTTGTTGAGCTGAAAATAAATTATATGCTTAATGAGGAGCTTGTCAAGGCTGAAAAATACAACAGCCTTGAAGAAATGAACGAGCTTGCACTTTCCGAGCTGAGCTTTGATGAGTTTTATTCTATCGGTACAGATGCAGCTGCCGAGCTTGAAAACAGGAATAATCATCTTGTAATTCCCGACCTCGGCATTGACATTGATATGAGAGAAATTGACCATATTGAGGTGCAGACTCCCGACGATAAGCTGATTTTCTATTACAGCACAAACAGCAATGACATTGAAAGAGCTTGGAAAAGTGATGATAATTCCGACACGGCGGTAAGCATTGATGAAGTCAGAAATGACCTTATAAATGCACAGTCGGCAGGCTTTTCCATTGCTGTCCGTGAAAAAGGATATGAAAAGGAAACTCCCGAAAATCTCTTATGGAAAGAAATACCCGAATCCATTGATGAGGAAACGGGAAAGCCTACAAGCTGGGCAACGGAAATAAACTCCGAAACATACGGCAGATTTCTGTGGATAAGTCAGAATGAAAACAACAGCTATGACGTTGAATATGACACGGGTGAAAAGATTATTCCCGTATCATCTGAAAGTGTGGGATTTTCTTCACTTTCCGCCGCAAAGGAATGGGCAGAAGAATTTTATTCGCTTGATAAGGAAGCTTCACACGATGCGGCGGATATTCTTGCGGAAAAGCTCACAGCACATCACCCTGGCAAATTTATGATAGAGGAATACTATAACAGCAATGCTCCCTCTGCCGAAGAACTTTCCGCATATATTCAGAGCCTTATTTTAGGTGACAGACAGGGCTTCGGACTGGACGGCTATTCAGCAGATACAAAAGGCATCATTCTGTCCGATCTGTCAGAATATTCGTGGGAACAGGTCGGCAGGGCTGTTATGACAGCTTTGGAAAAAGGAACATACATTACTCCCGAAGAAAGGGCAGAGAGAGCCAATGTACCCAAGTATTCCATATATCAGGTGAAAAGGGGAGAGGAATATTCAAGGCTGTCATTCAACAGCTGGAATGAGCTGAAAAAGTTTAATCTGCCATTTGATAAAAACAACTATGAGGAAGTTTACGGCGGATATGTTTCGGACGTAAGCAGAAGTCAGGGCAGGGGAGTTATCCTTGACAATATCTATACTAAATTCAACATTGACCGTCCCGAAGATTTCAGAGGACACAGCCTTTCTGTCGGCGACGTTATCGTGCTTGAAGATAATAATGTCAGCTCTGCATTTTATGTAGATTCGTATGGTATGGCTGATGTTACCGACCTTTTCTTTGAAGTGGAAAAGCAGAAAATTGACCTTTCCAAGCTGTCGGAAATCACCCTTACCGAAGAGTATGACCGCAGAAAAGACCAGCCCGATGATTTCCTGCATATAAAGAACACTGTTTCATTCAGCAATCTGGATTCCTCGTATCTTATAAACCGATACAAGGAATTTACATACGAAGCCGATGATATGCCCGATGCTGACGAGGGAGATTCGTTCACAACAAAACAGGGTATGCTTGCAGAGGTGCAGGAATTCTTTGAGGATATGAGAAACGATCACGACAAGAGTATTTCCATAACCGATCTAAACGGCAAAACAACAGTCCTTGAGGGCAGACTTTTTGAATTTGAGGCTACCGAGGACAGGCTTGCTTTTATGATACCCAATGCAGGCTATGCGGAAATGTTCGAGCGTGACGATGACAGCTATGACTATACTTTCTATGACGGTGACTATAACGTGACCGACAGCGGTGTGTATGATGATGTGAGCATTTCTCTCCGTCAGGCATTTACTATCGTTATGGAAGATGCAGGCTATGACATTGAAAAGTGTGAGCCTATGGATTTTGAAAAGGTACACGGCAGAGCCGAGGAAAAGGAAGAGCAGTCTGCTTCTGTGGCTGATATGGGAAGAAAGAAGTCGGGCAATGAGGTCGAGGTTGGAGATGTATTTCTCTACAATGACCGTGAATATACCGTTACTCCCGACAAGGGCATTTATCCAGATGATGTAACGGTATCTTATGAGGAACAGACAGGCGGAATTGCCTTCCTTGCCACACAGAATATCGACAGATACAAGCTTGCCGAAAATGGTGTTTTTCTCGGCAATCCTACAAAGGAACAGGAAAAAGAAAATTCTCCCACAGAAGATAAGTCCGAAAAGAAAGCAAATGATTATACTCCCAAAATCGGTGACTTGATAGACATCAATGATGAACTGCTCACTATTTCCGATATAAGCGGCGGTATCATTACATTTACAGAAACCGAGAATCTTATGGGCAACACTTCCCGTATGAGCATTGATGATTTCCTTACAAAATATTTTACCGTTGTGGAAGAAAACGAAAGCGAAATTGTCGAAGCTGTATCCGATGTTCCGGTGGAACATTTTGAAGCGGAAATTGAAAATGTATCGGGAAATGCAAATGTTCCACTGGAACATAATGTTTCCAACTCACAGAATTTTGTCATAACAGACGAAAATCTCGGTGTGAAAACTCCAAAGGCGAGATTTGCCGCAAACGTTGAAGCAATCCGTACTCTGAACAATATCGAAGCCGAAAACAGAACTGCCACACCGATCGAACAGGCTGTGCTTTCGGGCTACACAGGCTGGGGAGCAATACCGCAGGCATTTGATTTCGACAATAAGGACTGGAGCAATGAGTATGCGGAGCTGAAAGAACTGCTTTCCGACAGTGAGTATGCTGATGCAAGACGCTCCACTTTGAACGCACACTTTACCTCTCCCGTAATTATTTCCGCTATCTATGAAGGTCTGAAAAACATGGGCTTTGAGAGCGGAAAGATATTAGAGCCTGCAATGGGTATCGGCAACTTCTTCGGTGCTATGCCCGAAAATATGAGAAAGAGCGAGCTCCACGGCGTTGAGCTTGACAGCCTTACGGGAAGAATTGCAAAGCAGCTCTATCCCGATGCAGACATTCAGATAAAGGGCTTTGAAAAAACAAAGTTTGGAAATGACAGCTTTGATTTGGTTGTGGGAAATGTTCCTTTCGGAGATTACAAGGTCGATGACAAGGACTACAACAAGCACAAATTCTACATTCACGATTATTTTGTGGCAAAGTCCATTGACAAGGTTCGCCCCGGCGGTGTGCTTGCCGTTGTAACTTCAAAGGGTACAATGGATAAGGAAAACCCCGAAATGCGGAAATATATCGCACAGAGAGCAGAGCTTTTAGGTGCGATTCGCTTGCCCAATGATGCTTTCAAGAAAAATGCAGGCACAGAGGTCACATCTGATATTCTTTTCTTCCAAAAGCGTGAAAGACCTATTGAGATAAAGCCCGAAGAAGTGGAATGGCTGTCAAAGGGTACAACTGAAAACGGATTTTCGGTAAATAACTATTTTGTAAATCACCCCGAAATGGTGCTTGGAACTATTGCCGAAGCAAATCAGAAATATGGTCCCACAGAAAATACACAGGTTCTTCCCATTCCCGGTGCCGACCTCAAACAGCAGCTTTCCGAAGCCGTAAAGAATATTCACGGCACATATACCCCTCAGATAAGGAAAGCGGAAAAGAAAAAGGAAGCGGAGAAAGTTATCCCTGCTCCTGCAAATTCCCGTACATACAGCTATTATGCTGTCAGCGGAAGTATCTATTATCGTGCCGATGATGACACTATGAATAAAGTGAAACTCTCTGCCGATGGACTGAAAAGGGCTTTGGCTATGGTAGAAATTCGTGATACAGTCCGTGAGCTTCTGGATATGCAGCTTGAAAACGCAGACCATTCTCTTGACGGAGATATTGCAGGCAAGCGTGAAAAGCTCAATAAGGCTTACGATGCCTTTACCGCAAAATACGGAAACTTTGATGATAAGAAGAATGCCCGTCTGTTCAAGGGCGATGACGGATACAATTTCCTTACTGCTCTTGAAATCAAGGACAAGGACAGCGGTGAATACAAAAAGGCAGATATTTTCTTCCACGATACCGTCAAGCCTAACACCATTGTTGAACACGTTGAAACAGCACAGGAAGCCCTTATTTTGTCCATTTCCGAAAGAGCAAAGGTTGATTTTGAGTATATGACCGAGCTTTGCGGCAGGGACAAGGACACTCTCATAAGCGACCTTGAGGGACTTATATACAGACTTCCGCAGGAAACGGAGAAATACGTTACAGCCGATGAATATCTCACAGGCAATATCCGTTTGAAGCTCCGTGAGCTTGAAAATGCTCCTGACGGTATGGACGTAAGCAAGCACAGGGAAGCTCTTGAAGCTGCTATGCCCAAAAAGGTTGAAGCAAAGGACATTTCCGTGAAGCTTGGTTCTCACTGGGTCAATCCCGAATTTGTAACGAAATTCATAAATGAAAAGTTCAAGCCGGGCTGGAGAAGCGATGTCACTGCACAGTACAGCAAGGCTTCCGGCAAGTGGAAGATAGAGGGTGCAGGCAAAAACGATAAAACAAGCTATGCCGCAATGCACGATTACGGCACAAAGCGTAAAGATGCGTATGCTATTCTTGAAGGCATTCTCAATCACGAAGATCTGACTGTCAAAGACCCGAAGCTGGACGAACACGGTGAGCCTATGCGTGATTCGAGGGACAACATCATCAAGGTGACAAACCACGAAGAAACAAAGGCTGTGCAGTCAATGGTAAGAAAAATTGAGAGTGCTTGGCAGGACTGGATATTCAAAGATCCCGACCGCAGAACCGTTCTTGTGGACAAATACAACGAAGTATTCAACAGCATTCGTCACAGAGAATATGACGGCTCACATCTTAATTTTGTGGGTATGAACAGTGATATTACCCTTAAAGAGCATCAAAAGAACGCTGTTGCAAGAGCGTTATACGGCGGAAATACGATGCTTGCTCACTGCGTTGGAGCGGGCAAAACTTATGAAATGATAACCATAGCAATGGAGGGCAAACGTCTTGGACTGCATACAAAATCTCTGTTTGCAGTACCCAATTCCCTTACGGAGCAGATGGGCAGAGATTTTAAAAAGCTGTATCCTGCCGCAAATATCCTTGTTGCCGCAAAGAAAGATTTTGAGCCGAAAAACCGCAGAGAGCTTTTTGCAAAAATTGCAACGGGCGAGTGGGACGCAGTAATTGTCGGACACTCACAGTTTGACCGTATGGGGCTTTCAAAGGAACGTATGGAAAAATATATGCAGGCAGAGATTGACAGCCTTCGCAGTGAGCTTGAAGAAGCGAGAAGCACAGACGGAAGCAAGAGCTTTTCCGTTAAGGAAATTGAAAGGACAATAGCACGTTACGAAAAGAGAATAAAGGACGATCAGGGCAAGGTCGCAAAGGACGATTACATCGACTTTGAAGAAATGGGCTTTGACAAGCTGTTCGTGGACGAATGTCATCTTTACAAAAATCTCGGGACTGCAACCAAGATGTCCAACGTTGCAGGCATAGGCACAACTGGTTCGGGCAAGGCGGCTGAACTGCTTATGAAAACAAAGTATTTCGATGAACTCACAGGCGGAAAGGGTATGGTTTTTGCCAGCGGCACGCCTGTCAGCAACAGTATGACCGAGCTTTACACAATGATGCGATACTTGCAGACTGATTTGCTGAAAGAGTGTGACATCAATCATTTTGATGAATGGGCGGCGGATTTTGGCGAGGTCAAGACCGATTACGAATTAAAACCTGAATCTGATGGCAAGTATCAGCTCAAGACACGGTTTGCGAAATTTACAAACCTTCCCGAGCTTATGGGAATGTTTAAGGAATGTGCAGATATTCGCACAGCCGATACCCTTGACCTTGAAAAGCCTATTGCACACGTTCACGAAGTTGTTGCACAGCCGTCGAAGATACAGAAAAGGCTCATAAAGTCGCTTGCAAAAAGAGCAGGCAAAATCCGTGACGGAAGTGTTGATCCGAAAGATGATAATATGCTCTGCGTTACCAATGACGGAAGAAAAATAGGTCTGGATCAGCGGCTTATGCAGCCCGGCTGTCCCGATAATCCCAACTCAAAGGTCAATATGTGCGTTCAGAACGTCTTTGATATTTACACAAAGACAACGCCAAACAGAAGCACACAGCTTATTTTCTGCGATATGTCAACGCCAAAGTCTGATACCCGTCAGGACAGGTTTGAGATATATCGTCCCAACGAAGCAAAGGACAGCGGCTATGACCTTGTTCGCAAAAAGGTCGGTTTGGGAAGCGGTGATGAGGACAGCCCCAAGAGAATTTCTTCATTTGCAGATATAAAGTCGTATGTGGACAAGCATTCTCCCGAGGCGGAGGACAAGCTGCAGGAGGGCGATATTGCGGTGTTCCGTATTCCAAGCGAGGACGGAACAATTATAGAATCAAGAGCAGCTGTATTTACGGACGGAAAATTCACAGAGGATAATTCCATAGAACTTATGGATAGTCTGGGTATGTCACCTGTTGAGGATATGCCCCCGAAGCCATTTAATGTATATGATGATATTCGGAGCAAGCTTGTTGAGCTGGGAGTGCCTGAAAAGGAAATTGCTTTCATTCACGATTATGATACTGCGGAGAAAAAGCAGGCACTTTTCAATCAGATGAACAGCGGCGATGTTCGTGTGCTTCTCGGCTCGACGGCGAAATGCGGTGCAGGCATGAACGCACAGGCGAAAATGATAGCTCTGCATCATCTTGATGCTCCTCTTCGCCCGTCTGAGGACGGTCACTCCAAACGGAACATTTTAGTGTAAAAAATATCAGGTCTTAAA
>OIYP01000299.1_pt1 | contig 33811 bp, 27 predicted proteins | sample 1588261 | NCBI WGS metagenome assembly OIYP01 (sample SAMN03283293) | human gut metagenome | biome: human-associated habitat; material: feces | host: Homo sapiens | place: Peru | collected 2012
AACGACCCCGAGATTACAAATCACGTGCTCTGGCCAACTGAGCTAAAGAGGCAAATCCTTGCAGCCATTTTAAGGCTTAAAAAGGAAGCTGTTGTAAAACGGCTGCAAAGATACGACTATTTTTTGGAACCACCAAAACTTTTCGTTATTTTTTTAGTGATTGCGCATTTTTTCTTTAAATTTGGTCAACTGAACCTTCATTGCATCCACTGTCAGATCTATTCCTTCCTCAAAAGTGTCGCATACTTTTTCGACGAAGAGTTTAGATCCTGGCACTGCGACCTCCAGCTGAACTTCCTTATTCATTGCTGTGGCTGGTTTCACGACCTTTAATTGCACCTCTACTTTCTGTATATCTTCATAAGTTTTCTCTAACTTGGCGACTTTCTTTTCGATAAACGCCTGTAACTTCTCGGTAGCATCGAAATGAATCGACTGAATCTTAATTTCCATAGTGACCTCCATTTTTTAAAAGGTTATGCCCTGGGGTGGGCTTCTGTATAAACTCGCTTCAACTGCTCAAAGGTCGTATGCGTATAAATCTCCGTTGTGGAGAGCCGCGAATGACCAAGCAATTGCTTTAAACTCTCAATATCTGCCCCATGGTTTAGCATAGCTGTTGCAAACGTATGCCTTAACACATGTGGGCTTTTCTTTTTCAACGAGCAGAACCTTGCAAGGTTTTCTTTTACGATGCGCTGCACCAAATCAGGTTTGATGCGCAAACCTGTTTCCGATACCAACAGTGCCGCCGTCTTACGACTTACAGTCCTGTTTCGCTCTTCCACATAGTTTTCTATCATGGATTTCAACTCGTTGCCAAAGGGAATAACGCGCTGCTTGTTGCCTTTTCCTGTCACCTTTATGAATCGCCCCGTCAAGTTCACCGCCTCATCATCCATGCCTACAAGTTCCGCTAAGCGAACTCCTGTTTCGTAGAACATCATGATTATCAAACGGTCCCGAAGCCCCTTAAAGTCATCTCCCCAAGCCTGCTTATCGAGCAAGTCATTAATCTCATTCTCTTTCAAGAACTGCGGGAGAGGCCTGCTGCGTTTAGGGCTTCGAATGGCATGAGCAGGATCTGAGGAGATAAATTCCCTTGCCAGAGCAAACTTAAAAAAGCCTTTCACCGCACTAAGACGGCGCGCCACTGAACTGGGGGAATTTCCTTTATCTACCATGCTTTCCATCCAGTCTCGGATAATGTCAGTATCTATGGTCTCCCACGTCAATCCTTCATCTTTATCCAAGAAGTATGCCTCAAATGCATACAGGTCTTCAGCATAACTTGTTACCGTCCTCGGAGACCTATTAAGCTCCTGCGACAGGTAATCAAGGAATTCTTTGACAGTCATTTTACGTTACTCATTACCTTTATCGGCAACGAAAATACGAAAATTAATTTGAACTACCAAATTTTTTGAGGTTTTTTTACTATTATTCCTCGTTTGCGCGCAACTGCTGTACGTAGATGGCGTGTTCCATCTTGAGACGCTTCAAAACAGAAGGCTTGTCATACTGCTGACGAGCACGAAGCTCCTTAACAACACCTGTCTTTTCGAATTTTCTCTTAAACTTCTTGAGAGCTCTCTCGATGTTCTCACCGTCTTTAACTGGTACAATAATCATTTTGTTTTGCTTTTAATTTATTATGTTAAACTTATGTTGTTTCTTTGCTAAAAGGGCATAGCGCCACAATTTGCGGGTGCAAAATTACGCTTTATTTATCAAACTACCAAGATTTTACACGTTTTTTTGTTCTAAATTGTTCATTTTAGTGGCTTCGTGGCTTCCTTAAGCCAGTTTTTATCATCTTCTTCGAGCCAAGGTGACAGTTTTTCAAACACCATTCTATGATAATCATTAAGCCACTTCTTCTCTTCGGGCGTCATCAACTCCATTTCTATAGGAGCAGTGTCTATAGGGCAAAGAGTAAGAGGCTCCATCTGTAGAAATTTTCCAAAATCTGTCTGCACGTAATTTGTAACAAGCAGAGTGTTCTCTATACGAACGCCAAACTCTCCTGCCAGATAGATGCCAGGTTCATCAGTAATGGTCATTCCTGCTCTCAAAGGTGTAGGCTTCCATTCCATACGTATCTGATGAGGACCTTCATGCACGCTCAAGTAAGAACCTACACCATGACCGGTTCCATGCAAATAGTTAAGGCCTTCACGCCAAAGGCATCTGCGCCCCACTGCATCAAGCTGTGTACCCGAGGCACCATCTGGGAACTTAACAAGTTCTATCTGTATATGAGCTTTGAGAACGAGTGTATAGATGCGTTTCATCTTCTCGCTCACAGGTCCAAGAGCTATCGTTCGGGTTATATCTGTGGTTCCGTCTTGATATTGGGCACCAGAATCGATAAGAATCATCCCTTCAGGACGAAGCTGAGCATCCGTCTGCGTTGTGGCTTCATAATGAACGATGGCACCATGTTCCTGATAACCGGCAATGGTATCGAAGGAAATATCACGAAAAAGAGGTTGTTCCGAACGAAGGGATGTCAACTTGCGATCAACAGACATTTCTGTTTGTCCACCCATCTCTACCGCCGGCTTCAACCAACGCAGGAACTTCACCATTGCTATTCCATCCCGCAACATAGCCCGCCGGAATCCCTTCACCTCGATTTCGTTCTTTACGGCCTTCATAACAGGAATAGGCGAAGCCGAAGACACAATCTCCTGACATTTCACAGCCTTCCACAGCCGATAGCTTGTTTCGTCACCATCAAGCAAGATATTATATTCCGAGTAAGTCCTCAGTTCATCTTCCACCTTATTATATTTATATAGGGAGACACCATTCTCGGCAAGATAAGCCGTCACCTGCGGTGTAAGTTTTCGCTCGTCCACAAAAAGAGAAACCTTATTGGAAGAGATCAGCAAATAACTCACAAAGACCGGCACACAATGAACATCCGTACCACGAAGGTTGAGTGTCCAGGCTATATCATCGAGAGCCGACACGAGCATACCATCTGCATGCAGCACACGAAGAGCCTTACGAATACGCAAGAGCTTAGACTGCAAAGTCTCACCCGCATATTCCAGAGGTTGAATCTCAACAGGAAAATCAGGAATAGACGGACGATCTTTCCAGATAATGTCTAACGGATCAAAATTGGTACGTACAGTGATACCTCCCTTCTGGCGAAGTTCGGCAACCAGCGCCTGCGTCTCATGATAGGAGTTAACCATTCCATCGAGTCCCACCTCAGGAGAATCAACCTCAGCCAACTGCTCTCCCAACCACTGAGCTATAGTAGGCGTACCTTCCACCCGCTGTTTCATCAGTTGATATTCAGTGCCTTTCAACTGCTGTTCTGCAGCTAAGAAATAGCGCGAATCCGTCCACAACGCAGCCTTCGTAAGAGTAACTACAGCAATACCAGCCGAACCATTAAAGCCCGATATCCACTCACGGCCCTGCCAATGAGGAGCCACATATTCACTCTGATGGGCATCAGTGCTGGGGAAGATAAAAGCCGCCAATTTTTCACGCTTCATCACTTCTCTCAGACTATCTAATCTTTGTTTTATCACATCTACCATATCCTTAATTGCTAAATAGAGATTACAAAGATAAACATTTTAAGAATTAATCACAAATTTAAGCGAAAAATATTGCACGATTTACATTACTTTTTAGTAATTTTGCGGTCGAAAAAGAAAAAAGCACTCAGAAGGAGCGCTGAAGGTTCAGTCAAAACTTTTCAACAGAAATTATAAACAATTTAAAATATATTGTAGTTATGGAATTTTTAAGTAATGACAAGCTTTTGATCGTCGGTGCCGGCGGTATGATTGGTTCTAACATGGTACAGAGCGCTTTGATGCTCGGCCTCACTCCCAACATTTGTCTTTATGACATCTATGAGCCAGGTGTTCATGGCGTTTTCGACGAAATCCAGCAGTGCGCATTCCCAGGCGTTAACGTAACTTATACAGTAAATCCTGAGGAGGCTTTCACTGGTGCCAAATATATCATTTCTTCTGGTGGTGCTCCTCGTAAGGAAGGTATGACCCGTGAGGATCTTTTGAAGGGCAACTGCAAGATCGCTGCTGAATTCGGTGACAACATCAAGAAGTTCTGCCCAGACGTAGAGCACGTTGTTGTTATCTTCAACCCTGCTGACGTAACAGCCCTCACTGCACTTATCCACTCTGGTTTGAAACCAAACCAGCTCACATCTCTCGCAGCCCTCGACTCTACTCGTTTGCAGCAGGCTTTGGCTCTCGAGTTCGGTGTACAGCAGGATAAGGTAACAGGTGCACACACTTATGGTGGTCACGGTGAGCAGATGGCTGTATTTGCTTCTCAGGTAAAGGTAGACGGCAAGCCATTGTCAGAGATGGGTCTTTCAGCTGAGCGCTGGGAGGAAATCAAGCACCACACAGTACAGGGTGGTTCTAACATCATCAAGCTCCGTGGTCGTTCTTCATTCCAGAGTCCTGCCTACAATGCTGTCAAGATGATCGAGGCTGCTATGGGTGGTGAGAAGTTCACATTGCCTGCAGGTTGCTATGTAAATCATGATAAGCTCGGCTTCAAGAACGTAATGATGGCAATGCCTACTACTATCGACAAGACTGGCGTTCACTTCACAGAGCCTACAGGTACTGCTGAGGAGATTGCAGCCTTGAACAAGTCTTACGAGCACCTCTGCAAGATGCGCGACGAGATCGTTGAGTTGGGCATCGTTCCTGCAGTAGATGAGTGGAAAGAGATGAATCCAAACTTGTAATATTCTCTCACAAGAGATTATATAAGTCGACAATAAAGACTGAATGATAAGAGCTATTTCTTTCATTCAGTCTTTTTTTGTTTTATACACATATAACATATAAAAAGTACAAGCCCCCATGCATCCGTTTTTTTTGCAGAGAAGCCTGATAGAAACAAGCCTTGCGAAACAAAACCCTGCCTAATCTTCCATACATTACATACACCCCAAACTCTTCACCAGCAATAAAGTTACATCTTTCCGTAAAAATGATAATCACATTTTGGCATTATTTTTGTAACTTTGCAACCGAAATGGAAAAGATTTCTTTCCTGACAGATAATAGCATATATATAATAAGGTATAGAAAAAAAAATGAAAAAGATAGAAAACAAGACTTTCGGTGGTGAGCGTCCGCTCTTTGGCGCACACGACGTTCGTTTGGAAGATATTACGATTACAGATGGCGAATCGGGCATCAAGTGTTGCAACAATATAGAGTGCCACAACTCCAAGTTCTATGGCAAATATCCATGGTGGCATGTAAACGGATCACTTATCACCAACTGCTATTTCGCACCCGAGAGCCGTTCCGCCATCTGGTATTCAGACAATATGGTGATGAAAGACTGTACCATTGACGGCCCGAAGTTCTTTCGCGAAATGAAGAATCTCGAGTTAGAGAACGTATCCATCAATGATGCCGACGAGACTTTCTGGAAGGTAGACGGTCTGAAACTGAAAAACGTTAAGTTGCACGATGGCACCTACCCTTTCATGTTCTCTAAGAACATCTTTGTAGACGGCTTGGAAAGCGACTCCAAATATGTATTCCAATACTGCCACAACGTAGAGGTACACCACGCACATATCACAACCAAGGACAGTTTCTGGGAATGTGAGAATGTGACGGTTTATGACTCAGAACTCAACGGCGAATACCTTGCCTGGCACAGCAAGAACATCAAGTTGGTGCGTTGTCATATCAGTGGAGAGCAACCTCTCTGCTACATGGACCATGTGACATTGGAGGATTGCACCTTCGACCCAGGATGCGACCGTGCCTTTGAGGACTGTTCCAACATCGATGCACACATTAAAGGGGCTATTACCAATATCAAGAACCCCATCTCGGGCAGAATAGAAGCAGACGGAATAGGAAGCATCACCTATACAGAATTCGCTAAAGCACCCAAAGAAGCATGCGAAATCATTGACAAATCAAAGTAAAAAGGAAGGAAACTGAATTATGAAATACAATTTTGATGAAATTATAGACCGCCGTGGGACCAACTCCTACAAATGGGACTTGGTGAAAGAAGAAGGCGTAATACCCATGTGGGTGGCGGATATGGATTTCCAGACAGCCCCTTGCGTCATCGAAGCCCTGCAGAAGCGTGTGGCTCACGGCATCTTCGGTTACACCCTTGTTCCCGACTCTTACTACGAGGCCATCATCAGCTGGTTCTCGCGTCGCCACCAGTGGAACATACAGAAAGACTGGATTCTCTACACATCAGGCGTAGTGCCAGCCATCTCTTGCTGTCTGAAAGCAATCTGTATGCCAGGCGAGAAAGTGCTGGTACAAACCCCAGTGTACAACTGCTTCTTCTCTTGCATCAGAAACAGCGGTTGCGAAGTGATAGAAAATGAGTTGAAACGTGTCGGCAACTGCACCTACGAAATCGACTTCGAAGACTTCGAACGCAAGTGCGCCGACGAGAAGACGACAGCCTTCCTGCTCTGCAACCCTCACAATCCGGCAGGACGTGTATGGAAGAAAGAGGAACTGGAACGCATGAGCAACATCTGCCAAAAGCATGGTGTAAAGGTAATCGCCGACGAAATACACTGCGAGCTTATCATGCCTGGCTATCAGTACACACCCTTTGCCAGCATCAACGAGGCTTGCCGCGACAACTGCGTGGTATTGAATTCTCCATCAAAGTCCTTCAATATCGCCGGTCTGCAGATTGCCAACATTATTTGTCCTGATGCATCATTGCGCCGCCGCATCGACCGAGCCATCAACATCAACGAGGTTTGCGATGTCAATCCATTTGGCGTGATTGCCCTCCAGGCAGCCTATAACGAGGGAGAGGAATGGCTCGACGAACTCAATCAATACCTTTACGAAAATTACCAGGCAGTGAAAGAGTTCTTCAATACAGAGTTGCCACAGGTTCGCGTTACCCGACTGGAGGGAACCTACCTTGTATGGCTCGACATACTGCCATTCGAGCTGTCAAGCGACGAGGCTTATGAGAAACTAATGAACGACGGTAAAGTATTCGTCAACAGCGGAACGATGTATGGCAGAAAGGCAGGACAAGGTTACTTGCGCCTCAATATCGCGTGTCCACGTCAGACCTTAATGCAGGGACTGATTCGCATCGCACGTGTTCTGAGTCAGTATATGGACGAAGAAGACTTGAGCGGTTGCCCTGCATAATGTTAGAAACAGAAACATATATAAACAGAAAGTTCTTTCAAAATCAAATCAATATGGAAAATGATGTTTTAAAAGCTATAAAAGAGAGAAGAAGTATTCGCCGGTTCAAGGCAGACCAGATTACCGACGAGGAGTTGAAGACAGTATTGGAGGCTGGCACTTGGGCCGCAACAGGACATGGCACCCAGAAGCCATTTATCGTTGCCGTACAGAACACGGAAACATGCGCCCAACTGCGCAAGATGAACGCAGAGGTGATGGGAGTGGAGAGCGACCCCTACTATGGCGCACCTACCATTGTCATCGTTCTGGCACCCTGCGACGAGGTGAACAGCGTGAAAGACGGAAGTCTCATCCTTGGCAACATGATGCTTGCCGCCCATTCCATCGGGCTTGCCTCATGCTGGATAAACCGTGAGGACGCGATGTTTGCCAGCGAGGAAGGCAAGCAGTTGATGAAGGAATGGAACCTGCCCGAGGGACTGATGGGCATCGGTGCATTGGCCCTCGGCTATGCTTCCGCTCACCCTCACACAGTAAAGCCTCGCAAAGAAGATTATTATCGCATCATCAAGTAAAGCGACAATCACAAAAAACATATAGAAGGATAGCCTCAGCACAGAAGCTATCCTTTTTGGTTATTTGAAAAGTACGATAATAGACCCTTGTGGATGTTAATTCTGCCTAAAAATCACCGAAATATTTGGTAATAATCTAAGTTAGGTGTATATTTGCAGCAAAATTAATCTAAGTTAGGTGTATATTTTCACAAATAATAATCTAAGTTAGGTGTATTTTTTAGCGAACAATAATCTAAGTTAGGTGAAATTATGAGACGAAAAGTATATGAACAACTCTTAAAATGGAAAGAAGAACAGCATGGAGAAAGTGCAGTTCTTATCAACGGTGTTCGACGTGTCGGCAAGAGCTATATAGTGAAAGAATTTGCCCAGAAAGAATACAAAAGCTACATTCTTTTGGATTTCAACAAAGTAAGTTCCAACATCAAAGCATTATTCGAAGATTATTTGGACGACTTGGATACATTCTTCATGTATCTAAGCAGTTATACCAACACCCCACTTTATCCACGAGAGTCTATCATCATCTTTGATGAGGTTCAACTTTTCCCTCGTGCACGCACAGCCATCAAATATTTGGTAGAAGACGGAAGGTATGATTACATCGAAACAGGTTCGCTCGTCTCTATCAAGAAGAATGTGGAAAACATCATGATTCCATCCGAAGAAGATGAAATTCTCATGTATCCTATGGACTTCGAAGAGTTTCTTTGGGCTCTTGGCAATGAAACACTCATGCCTCTTATCTGCATGAACTTTGAGAAAAAGCACGAGATGGGGCAAATGATGCACCGCAAGGCAATGAACTATTTCAGGCAATATCTTATCGTCGGTGGTATGCCACAAGCCGTGGCAAAATTCGTGGAAACACGAGATTTCAACAAAGTTGACCATGTGAAGCGACAGATACTGACCCTCTACCGCAATGACATACAGAAATATGCATCTACCCATGTATCGAAAGTAACCAAGATTTTCGATACCATCCCTTCTCAACTCCAAAAGCATGAGAAGAAATTTATGTTGAAGGCACTGACCGAAGGGGCAAGAATGAGGGATTATGAAACCGCTTTCTTTTGGTTAAGTGACGCCATGATTGTAAACATGGCTTACAATACGACCGAGCCAAACATAGGTTTGGGCATGAACACCGACGACACAACTCTCAAATGTTATATGTCTGACACAGGGCTGCTCATTAGCCATGCTTTCAACGAGAAAGCCATCGTATCAGAAAGCCTTTACAACAAACTTCTCACTGACAAGTTGGAGTTCAATAGTGGCATGGTTGTAGAGAACATCGTCGCCCAAATGTTGCGTTCGGCTGGGCATAACCTATTCTTCTTCTCCAAATACAGCAAGGAGGCAGAGGACAGAATGGAGATTGATTTCCTCATAGCCAAGGACACTATCACCACGAAGCACAACATTTCACCTATCGAAGTGAAATCAACCAACAGATACACGTTGACCTCTCTCAAGAAGTGTATCGCCAAATACGGAAATTATCTATCCACCCCTTACGTCATCCATACGGCTGACTTAAAAATTGAAGATGGAATCACCTATTTGCCGCTGTATATGACAGGGATGCTGTAAAAAGCATCCCTGCCATAATATAAAAAGAGGTTGTACAAGCACTAATCCTTGACAACATCTCCTCCCTTGACATACGAAAGAACCAAACGGCGAACCACAGCATGGATGTCGTCTTGAGGGAACTTTTGGCGATATTTCTCCGTGAGGTCCTCACAAAAATACATTTTACTGCCAACCAAGGAAGCAGGAATATTTTGCTTTATAAACACATCGTATGTTGCGATTGCCTTGCCATCCCCTGTGGCAATAGGCACTATATCCCACTTATACCAACTACCAGAAATTCCAGAGCCCACAGGAAACAACTTATAATTTTCTTTCCATTCAGCACGATCCACCAAACTCATACGATAGCTGAAAAAAGAAGTCTCGTCCCTGGTGTCCTGCGCATTTAATGTAAACGTTGCAGCAAGAGCTGAAGAAACTTTTCTCACAAGAATTTGATACTTTTTAGCCCCACCGAAAGGAGGATTTTCCGTCAAGTCTTGCTCTATTTTCTCTTTAATTTGTGGTGCATCCACTACAAATTCCACTTCCCCTGTATAATTGTAAATAGACTCCGATGGCTGAGATGGATTTGGGTAAACACATTTCCTGTCATCATCACCATCATTCTTGTCGCACGCACAGAACGCAAGGGCGACAAGCAGTAGTAAGATTGATAATTTTAATAACTGTTTCATGCGTTTTTTTCTCCTTTAATCAACTATGACTTTTGCGTAGTATGACACCACTGTTTGACGGCACAAAGATAAGACTTATATTTGAATAAAACAAGAAAATATGGCGGTAAGTATTTCTTTTTTACGACTTACCGCCATACTTCAAGCACTTTTCATCATACAAACAAAAGACAAAGTGCTGACGCTGACACTGACAGTCCAATTTTCCGCAACTTATCCAAGAGAGTGAAAGAGTGTTAATTATTTTTTATATTTATATATATAATATTTTATACATAAATATAAACTTCTACCCTTACCCTTTTTACCCTGCGGAAAATTGGACTGTCAGCGTCAGCGTCAGCGAGTACAATCTTTTTTCTTACAGAAAGGCTACCATATGAAACGCACGGCTGCCTCATGTCTTAGGAGATGATACCGTATGAAACGTACGGTATCAACTCATAAGATAACGAGGCGTAAAATTTAGTTTTCTTCATCACAAAACTATGAGTTGCAGAAAACAGCCCCTTCACGCACACTGAAATTTGGTGGTTACAGAAAAAAGCAGTACTTTTGCAACCGTAATTACAAAAATACTGCTTTGTGAAAAGCACCTCGATTCTTTGCGAAAAAGAACCATCCCGCTTTGTGAAAAGCACCGCTCTTGTGAAAGAGTTTAAAGCTCCACTTTAGACAGAACCTTATCGGTAGCACCCGAAAGACTCGCTACGAAAGCACCAGCCTTGTCACCGGCCTGCTTCAGGAAAGCCTCATCATTCATCATAGAATTCATCAAGCCCTCAAAACTCTCATAGTTCTGAATCTCAAAACCACCACCCGACTTGAGCAAGCCCTGGGCTTCCTGGAACTTCTTGTTGTTAGGGCCAAAGATGACCGGCATATTCCATACTGCAGCCTCCAAAGTGTTGTGAATACCAACACCGAAGCCTCCTCCGACATAAGCCACATCACCATAATGGTACATGCTGCTCAGCAATCCGAAACAGTCGATGATCAGCACTTCAGCCTGAGCTGCTTCCTCGGGAGTGGTCTGAGTATAGCGCACCACCTTTTTGTCCTTTATCAGAGAAAGAATCTGGCGCAGATGATCCTCGCCTATGACATGAGGAGCTATCAGCAGACGCCAGTCCTTATGCTCATTGAAGAACGGAATGAATATCTCCTCATCCGGTGGCCAGGAACTGCCTGCCACAAAAACCTTATAGTCCTCTTTAGCAGGGATTTCTCCTGCAGCCAAAGCCTCTGCAACCTGTCCCTTGCGGAAAGCATCACATATAGGCAACTGCTTGGCAGCCTCCTTGATCTGGAGCACACGGTCAAAACGGGTATCTCCCACCACGTCGACAGCAGTTATGCCAATACTTTCGAGCAGGCGCTTGCTTTCCTCGTTCTGCACGAAGAAACGGGTGAAGCACTTCAGAACTCCGGCATAGCTCCTGCCATACCACTTGAAGAACACCTGGTCCTCGCGGAAGATGCTGCTCACACTGTAGGTAGGAATATTGCGATGCTTCAGAATGTGAAGGAAGTTTGACCAGAATTCATACTTAATGAAGAAAGCCATCACCGGGCGCACCAGACGCAGGAAACGGATGGCATTCAACCGAGTATCCACCGGCATATAACAGATAATGTCGGCTCCCTCGTAGTTCTTGCGCACCTCATAGCCCGATGGCGAATAGAAGGTAAGCAATATCTTGTACTGAGGGAAATCCCTGCGAATACGTTCCATGAGGGGACGCCCCTGCTCGAACTCGCCAAGCGAGGCTGCATGAAACCACACATACTGAGCAGTAGGGTCTACCTTCTGCTTGAGCAGTCTGAATGCTTCACGCTCGCCACGCCACATCTTGCGCACCTTATGGTCGAAAAGGCTCGCAATGGCTATGCCCCAGAGGACCAAATAAATGACTACGTTGTAAATCATGATACCGGAAGTTTGATTGACACTTTATCCTAACACTTCGATGGCCTTGCGCAAGCGCTTCAGGGTTTCCTCCTTGCCAAGGAAGGCTGAGATGTCGAACATGCCTGGACCCTTGCCCTCGCCAACGAGTGTGAGACGGAATGCGTTCATCACGTCGCCAAGCTTATAGCCCTTGTCCTCTACCCATTTCATCACGACAGGCTCCTGTCCCTCGATAGAGAAATCTTCGATACCTTCAAGCACCTCTGCAAGCTCGGTCATCTGCTGAGCCGAATACTCCTTCCAGCGCTTCTTGGCTGTCTTGGCATCGTACTCGGTTGGTGGAATAAAGAAGAAAGAGCAAAGAGGCCACAACTCATATACGAAGTTCACACGGTCCTTCATCATGTGCACAACCTGCTTCACACGATCCATCGTTTCCTCCACACCATTGTTGGCAACGATAGGGGCAAAGAGATTGGCTATTTCGTCATCGCTCTTCATCAGTATATACTCATGGTTGAACCAAATACCCTTCTTGAAGTCAAACTTGGCACCAGCCTTCGAGCAACGTGAGATATCGAAAGCCTTCACCAACTCATCGAGCGAGAAGATTTCCTGTTCTGTACCAGGATTCCATCCCAACAGAGCCAGGAAGTTGACCACTGCCTCAGGGAAGTAACCACTCTCGCGATAGCCTGATGACACCTCGCCGGTCTTGGGATCGTGCCACTCCAATGGGAACACAGGGAAACCCAGACGGTCGCCATCTCGCTTGCTCAGTTTACCCTTACCCTCTGGCTTGAGCAACAAAGGAAGATGGGCAAAACGTGGCATAGTGTCTTCCCAGCCAAAAGCCTTATAGAGCAACACATGCAAGGGAGCACTTGGCAGCCACTCCTCACCACGAATCACGTGGGAAATCTCCATCAGATGATCGTCCACGATGTTGGCAAGATGATATGTTGGCAACTCGTCTGCGCTCTTATAGAGCACCTTGTCGTCCAAGATATCACTCATCACCTTCACATCTCCTCGTATCATATCGTTGACATGAATCTCCTCGCCGGGCTCAATCTTGAAGCGCACAGTATACTGCTTGCCGTCTGCAATGAGCTGGTCAACCTCCTCCTTGGAAAGAGTGAGCGAGTTGCGCATCTGCATACGGGTATGGGCATCATACTGGAAGTTCTGTATCTCAGCACGCTTTGCCTCAAGCTCCTCGGGAGTATCGAAAGCGATATAAGCCTTACCCGCATCGAGCAACTGCTGCACATATTTCTTATAGATGTCGCGTCGCTCACTCTGTCGGTAAGGGCCATGCTCTCCACCAAAGCTTACACCCTCGTCAAACTTGATACCGAGCCATTTGAATGACTCCAGGATATACTCCTCAGCTCCTGGCACAAAACGATGTGAGTCAGTATCCTCAATACGGAACACAAGCTCACCACCATGCTGGCGAGCAAACAAATAATTATATAAGGCAGTACGAACACCGCCAATGTGCAATGCACCCGTAGGACTGGGGGCAAAACGCACTCTTACTTTTCTATCAGTCATGTCTGAAAATAGCTATTTTTTAATTTTTCTGCAAAATTACACTTTTTTTTGCGATTTTAGCAGTTTTTTTTCGTATTTTCGCAGAGTAATCTAAAAATAGTGGTATAAAATGAGCATATTCAACAACACAGAAGAGAATTACTGGCGAAATCTCGCCACCAAGACCGTACTCGTATGTATCACCGTAGCCATCATCGTGTGGTTCCTGCCACGCAACGAGGGCAGAATGTATCGCTACGATGTGGGAAAGCCATGGATGTATGGATCGGTCATTGCCAAGTTCGACTTCCCTATCTACAAAACAGACGAGGCCATCAAGCACGAACAGGATTCCCTGCTCAAGCACTTCCAGCCTTACTACAGTCTCAACCCGCTTATCGAGAAAAAGCAGGTGGAGCGATTCCTGCACGACTACGAGCAGGGCATCAACGGTCTGCCCAAAGAATATGTGGGCATCGTGGCAAAACAGATGCAGGAAATATACCAGATGGGCATCATCAACACCAACGAATACAACAACATCTTCAAGGACTCCACCAGCATGATACGATTCGTGAGTGGTAAAAATGCCAAGAGTCTCAAGGTGAGCAGTTTCTACTCCACCATAGCTGCCTACGAGCACATCTTTGCCAACGAAAAACTCGCAACCCAGCGAGCCATCCTCTCACGGTGCAACCTCAACAACTATATAGAGGCCAATATCGTGTACGATAAAGAGAAGAGCGATGCCGAGAAAAACGATCTGCTGAGCAGCATTCCTTTGGCAAGTGGCATGGTGATGAGCGGACAGAAAATCATCGACCGTGGAGAAATCGTCAACGACTACACTTGCCGTGTGCTCAACTCTTTCGATAAGGAGATGAAGCGCAGAAGCTCCACTCAAGATGAAATCATGACCACCTTCATCGGCCAGATTCTCTTCGTGCTGATACTCGTCATGATGTTCACCTCCTACCTCACGCTCTTCCGCAAAGACTACTTCGAGAAGCCACGAAGCCTCACCATGCTCTACACGATGATCACCCTCTTCCCTATCCTCGTGTCGATGATGATGAAGCACAACTTCTTCTCGGTCTATATCATTCCCTTTGCCATGGCTGCAATCTTCGTCAGGGTGTTTATGGATTCCCGAACGGCATTCATCACCCATGTCACGATGATTCTTATCTGTGCCGCAGCTGTAAAGTATCAGTACGAGTTCATCATCGTGCAGTTAGCATCGGGACTGGTGGCCATCTACTCGCTCCGCGAACTGTCCAAGCGGTCGCAGATATTCATCACAGCCATACTCGTCACCATTTCGAGTTGCATCGTCTACTTAGCACTTCAGCTCATGCAGGACAACCAGGTGTTCAACATCGACCCGAGCATGTACACCTATTTTATCATCAACGGCATCTTCCTGCTGCTCTCCTACCCGATGATGTACCTCATCGAGAAGATGTTTGGATTCATCTCCAACGTGACACTCTTCGAGCTTTCCAACACCAACAAGGGACTGCTCCGAAACCTGAGCGAGATAGCTCCTGGCACCTTCCAGCATTCCATCACCGTGGGAAACCTGGCTGCCGAAATTGCCAACCGTATTCATGCCAACAGTCTGCTGGTACGTACCGGTGCGCTCTATCATGACATCGGCAAGATGACCAATCCTGTATTCTTTACCGAAAACCAAGCTGGTGTCAATCCTCACGACCAACTCTCCGACCTGGAGAGCGCACAAATCATCATCAGCCACGTTACGGAAGGACTGAAGCTTGCCGAGAAATTCAATCTGCCAGGCATCATCAAGGACTTCATCTCTACCCACCACGGCACAGGACTCACCAAGTATTTCTATATTAATTATTGTAACGAGCACCCCGACGAGCAGGTGGACAAGGAGATGTTCCAGTATCCTGGTCCTAACCCCTTCACCCGCGAGCAGGCCATCCTGATGATGGCAGACACCGTGGAGGCAGCCTCGCGCTCACTCAATGAATACACAGAGGAGAGTATCAGCACGCTCACCAACAAGTTGATAGACAGTCAGGTAGCAGGCGGCTTCTTCAGGGAGTGCCCTATCACCTTCCGCGACATAGCCTTGGCCAAGTCTGTACTCATCGAACGACTGAAATCCATCTACCACACCAGGATTTCCTATCCACACCTGAACAAGTAATATTTTTGCATAAAAGAAACGAGGGTGCGTCATTGACTGATGACGCACCCTCACTCTTTTCATATCGATTTATCAATTAAGATTTTTTACTTCACAACAACCTTCCTCGCACTTCCGTCGCTATACTTCACGATGTTCAAGCCCTTAACAGGAACAGCCAATCGCTGACCATCTGCTGAAAAACGAGATACTTCCTTTGCGTCCGGATTGAGGATAACAGAATCTATTCCCGAGGTTTCCATCTCTATGATTTCCTTGCAGTAACGCCACTTTGAATTTTGATAAGCATTCTTCATCCCCTTAGGAACATAAAGAGTCCACTCTCTCGACTCATAGTAAAAATTATCCTCATAAATCAAGGCATTAGGGTCTGGCATATAGGCATAAATGGTTCTTAAGTTACGACAATTACTCAGGAAGCCTTTATCTATGGACAGTAAGCCAGCAGGTAACGAAATGGTAGTAAGATCCTGACACCTATCCAATCCGCAATAAGGCAAATCTGTCACGTTTGCATCTTTCAAATCCAAATTCTGTAAGTTGCTTGACAGATACTGGTTGATAAAACCAAAGTCTACTGCGCCAGAGATTTTGAGACTTTTAACTTTATCTCTCATTGCCACATCTATCAGCTCATAATCCCTATATCCATTAGGACAAATTTCCAAAGAAAACAAACCAGTAGCAGAATCCCGTTCCAGTCCGGCAATATATGGGAAGCTTCCCCATTCCCAATCTTGCCGATAAGCATCAAGAGAACCTTTTGGCACATAAAGATAGCAATTAGATTTATCCAAACCGTCAAAACTATAAGCATCCTGCAACGGAGTTGGCATATTAGCATATATAGAAGTAAGACCAATGTTTCCATCAAAAGCGGCATACATATATTCCAATCCTGCAGGCAACGATATGGTTGTCAGACCTGTACAGTTCGAAAAAGCTGCTTTTTCTATCCGCTGCAAGACATCTGGCAGCACTAAGGAAGTAAGACTTTTACAATCACTAAACATACAAACATTTATAGTATATAATAGCGCATCTTTAAGATTCAACTCCTGAAGGGCCGCTTCACGAATCATTTCCTCAAGGTACTGAACATCCGTATCGTTCAGATTTCCTGTGAGCTTGAGTTTTGTTATATTCTCTTTGTCTTCACCTATCACGGTGCTCAACGTTCCTGCCTGAGCGACATTTTTCGTAACCCAATCGCGAATCAAGTCAGGATTAAACTTCGCGATGGTCTTAAAGTCCCCCCATCCAGGAGCCACTATATAAGCGGTATATGATTTTTTAGGCACATAGAGCGTACAATTTTCATTGAAGCAAGTTGGGAAATCTTTAGCTTCTCCATCAAATAGTAGAGGATCGGGCATATAGGCATAAATAGAGTTAATATTGCTGCAACCCCAAAAAGCTCCCTCTTCTATCTTGGTTAAACCGGAAGGAAGTTCCAATGAAGTCAAGCCTGTACAATTCTGAAAAGCACGAACACCAATAGAAGTTAACCCTGAAGGAAACTGCAAGGTGGTCAAACCACTGCAATAAGCAAAGGCTGCGGAACCTATTGAGGTTAAACCAGATGGAAGCTGCAAAGAGACCAAACTTGTACAATTTTCAAAAGCAGCAGAACCTATCGAGGTTAAACCAGATGGAAGCTGCAAAGAGACCAAACTTGTACAATCTTCAAAAGCAGCACCACCAATAAAAGTTAACCCTGAGGGAAACTGTAAAGAGGTCAGACCTTTACAACCAGCAAAAGCACTAGCACCTATTGAAGTTAAGTTCGAAGGAAACTGCAAGGAGGTTAGACTTGTACATCCGTAAAAAGCATTATGGCCTATTGACGTTAACCCTGACGGAAACTGCAAGGAGACCAAACTTGTACAACCACTAAAAGCACAGGCATTTATCGAAGTTAAACTTGATGGAAATTGCATGGAATGTAAACTTGTACAACCACTAAAAGCATATCCCCATATGGCGGTTAAGTCAGAAGGTAATGTCACCGAGGTCAACTGAGAACACATTAGGAAAGTTTCAAAACCAATTGCCTGCACCTTCTTTGGGAGAATGACAGACCGCAACATAGGCAAATAAGCAAAAAGTCCATTTCCCAATGTTTGGGGTGTCCGCAAATCCGCCGAAAAACTTCCTCCAGTAGGTGTAGACCCGTTGGTTGTCGTATAAAAATAAACGTCAACATCTTTATCAGTTCCTATCAATGTAACATCTGATATATCCAAGTCTTCCAAATGACCATCATATTTAGAACCTTTGGTATCATAATAGCATCCTGCCATTTCACGAATATACAGAATATCGTCGATATTCAATTTACCTGAAAGTTTAAGACTGGTAATCTTATACTTCAAATCACTCTTGATTCTATCACACAATGTTCCAGCCTCAACCACATTGATCTTAACCTGCTCGGTGATAAGCCCGCTGTCATCTGCCAAGACTTTCGAAAAGCCCAAACACAACATCAATACTAAAAGTAGAACCCTACCTTTCTGGAGAGTAAACAATTTCTTCATAAGCCTCATAATTTATTTTATTATTATGCCTATGACGGTTCATCAAAGGCATTCTTTCTTATATCAAGTGCAAAGATAAGATTATTCAACAGAAAATCAAAATTTAAAGGCATTTTTTAAAACGTTCTCACCACAAAAAATCTTTCGACCTGTATGGTTGGCTGGGCAGAAAGCCCAAAAGCTCATAGCCCAGGGCATAATAGCAATCAACAAGACACCCTGAACCAAACGTACTGTTCGCTGATTTTTGAAATAGAATTAGCGAAAAACCCTTCATCCTTCATCTATTCCTTGGAATCCCCTGTGTTTATCGGGGTTTCAGAGAGTGAATGGCACTTTTCCACCCTTCATCACCCTTCATCTCCCATCATTTTAATTGATAAGCAACTCCTCTTTTTAGACTTGCATCACAAAATCAGAGCTGTAATAAAGAGAAAACAAACGTTTCATGAAGCTGAAGAAGGCTCGTTTGAATGAGAATTTAGCTTCAACGCAAGCGTCATAGAAGCCTTAATTGGGGCTTAATAGAAGACCCGAACAGGTATTAACAGATGCCTGAACCGAGTTTTGGATGTCGACAGAAATCAGGAAATGGGAAAAAGATGAAGGGTAATGAAGGGTGATGAATGGTTAGAAATTGCTTGTCAGTCTCAAAACCCCTGTGTTTATCGGCATTCCGCACGAATAGATGAAGGGTGAAGGGTATTTGCGTAATCCATTTAAAAAAAATATACTGATGCAGGTAAAAATGCTCAGTTAAGGCACAAATGTGCCCTACTTGGGGCACTTTCGCGCCCTTTAAGCAGCATTTATACAGAAAGGGAAGTAATATTATTGAAGTAAGTCAACATGAATTGCAAATAAGTAATAACTGAGTTAACTCATATTATCAATAACACATAGAGTAGTCAACTAAAATCGTTAAACCACACATTGTCTTCCAATGATTTTGCCGATGTCACTCATATTCTTTGCTTATTAACTTGTCGGTGCAAATTTACGTTTTTTCCATGAAATCCACAAGATAAAAAACAAAAAGTTTACTACGTTAACGCTATTTTTTTCGGGGTTAGCGTAGTAAACTTTTAAATATTACAATCCCAAGCTCCTTTTGGCTTGTCGCAGCGTATTCTCTCCCACCGTATAAGCATAGCAAGCACAAGGAATGAAATGAAGCTTACCAAAATCCATATCTTTCACTCCAGCTTGGTCGATGGAAGTGACCAAGGCTTGCGACAAATGGTTTTTCTCCATATAATATTGCAGGGAAGAAAGCTCGGTTGGCTTCTCGAAAAAACGGTTCGACCACTTGATTTCTACTGCCCAACAAGGCTTTTGCAAGGCATCATTGATACCCACCAAATCGACCTCACCTTGCGTGCGTCCGATCTTCCAATTAGCATACGCAATATGATCCTTTCGAGGAATCCACTGCGAGTAAATAGCAGTCTCTATCATGTCGCCGACATTGCCATCTATCATCTTGATTGGCTCGAAGAGCGCACACCTCAGCGAAGGATTGGTTAGGTATATCTTAAAGGTTGTTTGACGTTGGAATCGCTTGGCGGTATCGTCAGTTCGAGTGATTACCTTAATGAGAAATGCCGCCTCTAAATATTGAATGTATTTACGAATCGTCTCCTTCTTCACGCCCGACTCTTTCGACAATCCCTCATACGAGAACTCCATGCCACTATGATAGGCTATCATCGTAAAGAGCGAGTTCAACTCCTGCACATCCGAGATACCGTAGAGACTTGGCAAGTCTCTCAACAACACCTTATCGACAATGTCGTGGCGCACAAACTGCCCAGGGTCAGCCTGTATGCGAGAAGAGAATGCCACCTCAGGATAACCACCATAGTTGATATAATCCAGAAACAGCTCGTTCAGACGGTCGATGTCTATCGTACCATAGATGTCGCTCTCGATGCCACCCCACTCTACCTTGGACTGACGCATCAGATGGTCGTAATTCTTGAGATGGATGTATTCGAAGAAAAGCAAAGGCGGAAGATTGAAATCCGTGAATCGCCCAGCACCACTTTCATTGCTACTCTTTCGGAGTGCAGCCGCAGCAGAACCCGATGCGATAAACTTCACGTCATGATAAGTATCGACCAGCGACTTGAGACCAAGTTCCCATTCCTTCAGATATTGTATTTCATCGAAAAACACATAAAAATGCTCCTTGCTATCCTCTTTGCCCAGCACTTGTTTAGCCAAGTTGAACAACTGTTCCAAGAGGATGCCATTATAAATAGGTGTCTCCACTGATACATAGATGATATTCTGGGGCGAAACGCCTTCGTCTATCAACCGTTGGATGGAATGATAGAGCATCACCGTCTTCCCCACTCGGCGAGGTCCCATCAATATGAGCGCACGCTGAATGCTAATGTCCTTCACCAAGGGATAAAAGATGTCAAGATAGAGGCGAGGACTCATCACTTGATAGTACGAAGGTATCTTTCCTTCCGTCCACCAAGGGTTATCTACTTTCAATCTACCCAATATTTGCTTCTCTAAAAGTGCCGTATATTCCATAACCATGTCATTTTAGGGCACAAATATACAAAGATTTATCTTACTCCGCAAATATTAAGCAGATTAAGCCCATCATTTTATACTTAATTTGCACTTTTCTGTAAATATCGCCGATAAACATTGTTTTTTCTAGCATAAGAAGTTATCCCACAAGGCATAGCGGAATTTATTTACACACATAACACACTGACTATCATTAATAAAGAAAGGCTTTGCAGATTTAGCATATTTCAACAAGCTTAATCTGCGAAGCCTCTTCATACAAGTTGCATTAAGGCTACCAACATTAGCTGCCTACTGTCCATTACAGAACAACAACTTTTTTCACACTTCCATCACTATACTTCACGATGTTCAAGCCCTTAACAGGAACAGCCAATCGCTGACCATTTAGAGAATAGCGAGATACCTCCTCAACATCAGTAGAGGTTGTAGTCTTGTCGATACCTGTTGCATCGAATTCTACTATATTCTCAAAGTAGCCAAATTCAGAGAGCCTGTAATTATCATAAGTTCCCTTAGGTACATAAAGTGTACATTTCCTGGAAGCACAACCTTCGAATGCATAACGACCTATTCTTGGTACTTTCTCTGCATATACATATATACTCGTTAATCCGCTACAGTAAGAGAATGCGAACTCGCCTATTGAAGTAATACCAGCAGGAAGGGTTAAACTCGTTAATCTGCTACAGCCAGAGAATGCGTACTTGTCTATTGAGGTAATACCAGCAGGAAGGTTTAAACTCGTTAATCCGCTACAGCCAGAGAATGCGTACTCGCCTATTGAAGTAATACCAGCAGGAAGGGTTAAACTCGTTAATCCGCTACAGTATGCGAATGCGTCATAGCCTATTGAGGTAATACCAACAGGAAGGGTTAAACTCGTTAATCTGCTACAGTCTGTGAATGCTTTCTCGCCTATTTCATCATTAGAAGTATAACAATTATCACCAGGATAATAACTATCCCCACCTTTTACAATCTTCGCCTCAGACAAATCTAATACAGAAAGCTTTCCTTCTGTACCATATCCCCGATTATCTCTTCCTGCCATCTCACGAATCATGTTCCAATCCGTACCATTTATCTCACCAATAATCTTCAGATTCGTAATTTTATACATCTCACTACTTGCAATCTTGTTAGGTAAAGTACCAGCCTTGTCCAAGTTGATTGTAATCTGCTTGGTAATCAAGTCGTCATTAGCTGCTTGAATTGATAAACAGCCAAGCAACATAAATACCGCAGTTAAAAGCAGTCCTTTAAATGTAAAATTTCTCATAGTTCTATTATTTTAGTATATATTCTTTTGAAACATGTGTACAGACATAGTCAGCTATCGCTTTCCTCTTTGCCCTGTTCTACATCAAAGGGTCGTACCATAATCGTACTTTTTAATGTGAAACAATTGATTTATAAACAACAAGGAGAGTATGTTTCAACTCTGTTTGAGCAGAATGGGTATCTGTCTGCAAAGGTAAATAAAATATTTTAAATGTAACACCTTTATCAGAATCTTTTTTGATACAAAGTAGCGAAAAAGATAAATGATCTCTTTAGCCTATAAAAAGTTCTGTTCCGCCCTTTGCAATGTTCGTTCAAAGGCTTTGAATGTCCGTTCAAAGGCTCTGAATGTGCGTTCAAAGGCTCTGAATGTGCGTTCAAAGGCTTTGAACGGACTTTTTATAGTTGTTTAAGAACAAATTCATAACAAACAGGAAACAATTAGTATGCTATTAAAGTAAAAACACATGGCTATAGGGGTGCTGAGTTGTTACTTGCAAAAGTTGGGTAATGTTACCAACTTTTGTCCCCCTATTTCTTATCCCGAACAGAAGTAAAACTCTGCACATATTTTAAAATCTGTGCAACAAAACCTTCTTTTTCTGTTAATATGTTTTAAATAAGCACACCTTTCCGTATCCAAATAGAACATTCTTCTTACCTTTGCGGACGTTTTTATTTAAAATTATTAAAATGAAGAAACTAAAATTAGTTTGTGTTGCCATTGCGATGGCCTGTGCAACACCTACATTGGCAGGTGGTTTGCTCACAAACACAAACCAGCACGTAGCATTCGACAGAATGATGAGCCGTGAGGCTTCAATCGGTATTGACGGAGTTTATTACAATCCGGCCGGAGTTGTATTCATGAGTGAAGGTCACCATCTCGCCATCAACTGGCAGTTGGCATTCCAGACACGTACTATCAACAATGACTATGCTTTGTTTACCAACAATGTAAACAACCCCACCACTCCTCGCGATTTCAAGGGTACGGCTTTTGCTCCTGTTATCCCTTCTTTCCAGTATGCCTACAACAAGGGCAAATGGTCTTTCCAGGCAAGCTTCGCCCTCACTGGTGGTGGCGGTAAGTGTACCTTCGACGACGGACTGGGATCATTCGAGAAGATTGTAGCCGAGACTGCCATTGCAGCTTGCCAGTTGGCAGGTGCTGTTGACCAGGTGGCAGGTGCTTATGGTGTACCAGCCATATTCTCAAGCAACCAGTGCTTCGGAACTGAAGGTAAGTACAGCTACAACAGCTATATGCACGGACGCCAGTATTACTACGGTCTCTCTGCAGGTGCTGCTTACAAGTTCAGCGACAACTTCAGTGCCTTCTTGGGTGTTCGTGGTGTTTATGCCCTGACCAATTACTATGGTTATGTAGAGAACATTCAGGTAGGACAGATGCCTCTTTATAAGGTACTCAACCCTGCTAAGAAAAGTTCTGCCAATATCGAGTTGAGCTGCGACCAGAGTGGCGTAGGCTTCACTCCTATCATCGGCATAGATTACAAGACCGGCCGTTGGAACTTCTCTGCCAAATATGAGTTCAAGACCCGTATACGTCTGAAGAACAAGTCGGTAAATCAGATACCAAGTATCGGCAACCTGCCCGACAATCTGCGCAATGCCTACATCGCTAATGGTGTGCCAGAGGCTGCTGCAGACGCTATTCTGAGCAACCCAAAAATTCAAGGAGCCATGGTCGCATTGAAAACTCAGTTTGACACAAAGATAGACAAGGCCATCGGTGAATATGAGGACGGCAAGAAGATTGCTGGCGACATTCCTGCTTACTTGGCTTTGGGAGTAGGCTACAGCCCTGTAGATGCAGTAAGAGTAAACGCAGGTTTCCACTGGTTCGACGACAAGAATGCCACATCTTACAACAACCGCAACAAGGAGTTGAAGCGTGGTACTCTGGAGTATAATGCCGGTGTAGAGGTAGACGTCAACAAGAAGATCACTCTGAGTACAGGTTGGCAGAACACCAACTACGGTTTGTCTGACGAATATATGGATGACAAGTCATTCGTTGTAAGTTCCAACTCTGTTGCCATCGGTGGTGTTTATCACATCAACAAGAAGATGGATCTCAACGTGGCTTACTTCCACACATTCTATCAGCACAAGAAGACTACCGAAACGGTACAGCTCACAGCAGACATAAGCAAGAACTACTCTTCTGACTATACCCGTAACAACAACGTCTTCGCAGTTGGTCTCGATATCAACTTCTAAGAGCAACTTTCCAAAAACATAACTACATACTATCGCAAAAGGCTATCCCAATCTTTTGAAAGGGATAGCCTTTTTTATTTTTATGTTCATTGACTCCATACAAAGACAAGATCATTGCCATCATATCAGTCTACATGGGGTCGACATCATAGTAAATCTGCAATGCGCCATAGCGAGGGTCCTTCGACATTTGCTCCTGGGCATATCTCAGATATTCTCTCACCTTTGCCTGATTGATGCCATTCTCGAGTTTGATAACAATCTTACGGATGTTCATGGTCTTCACCTTTGCCACCGCTGGCTTGTCGGGTCCAAGGACCCTGTCGCCAAACCAGGAGCGCAAAATCTGTCCCAACTCCATACTCGCCTGATGGCATACCTGCTCGTGCTTATGCTTCAGGAAGACATAGACAAGATGGTAGAAAGGAGGATAATGGAAAGCCCTTCGTTCCTCCAACAAGTCTTGGTAGAAGCCTGTATAATCGTTATGAACCACCTGCGAGATGACAGGCAACGTGGGCGACTTGGTCTGCAATATCACCTTGCCTCGCTTGCCCTTTCTCCCGGCCCTTCCGCTCACCTGAGCCATCATCATAAAGGCATGCTCGTAGGCTCGGAAGTCGGGATAATTGAGCATGGAATCGGCATTCAGTATGCCCACCACACTCACCTTGTCAAAATCCAGTCCCTTGGAAATCATCTGGGTGCCAATGAGCAGATTGGTCTTACCCGACGAGAAATCATCTATCAGCCGCTCGTAAGCATTGCGGGTACGGGTGGTGTCCAAATCCATACGGGCGATACGAGCCTCGGGGAAGATATCCGTCAGTTGGTCTTCGATGCGCTCGGTACCCAGACCTCGCCCCATGAGTTCTGTACTTCCACAGTTGGGGCACTCCACTGGCACAGGATAAGTATATCCGCAATAGTGACAGGTGAGCAGGTTGATATTCTTATGAAGTGTAAGCGACACATCGCAGTTCTTGCACTTAGGCACCCATCCGCATACCTTACATTCCACCATCGGTGCAAAACCACGACGGTTCTGGAACAGAATGGCCTGCTCGCCATGCGACAAAGCCTCGCGTATGGCTGCTAAAAGTTGAGGAGAGTAGGCACCAGTCATCATCTTGCGATGCCGCAAATCCTTTACATTCACCACCTGGATTTCGGGCAACTGTATGTCCTTGTATCGGGTTTTGAGTTCCACCAATCCGTACTTGCCTTCCTGCGCATTGTAATAACTCTCCATAGAGGGTGTGGCTGTGCCCAAAAGAACCTTGCAGTCGGGATACATACCTGCCAACACAATAGCAGCACTGCGGGCATGATAGCGGGGAGCAGGGTCTTGCTGCTTAAAGGAGGTCTCGTGTTCTTCGTCGATGATGACAAGTCCGAGATTCTGAAAAGGCAGAAAGACTGCACTTCGAGCCCCCAGAATAACATCGTAGGGATGGGCAGACATCTGTTTCTGCCATATCTCCACTCGTTCGGCATCGCTATACTTGGAATGATAAATGCCAAGACGATCACCAAATACTTTGTGCAGGCGTTCCATAATCTGTACCGTGAGAGCTATCTCGGGCAGAAGATAAAGCACCTGCTTGTGATTGTCAAGAGCCTGCTTGATGAGGTGGATATACACCTCGGTCTTGCCACTCGAAGTCACGCCATGAAGAAGCACCACATTTTTCTTCATCATCTGAAGGAGAATCTTGTTGTAAGCTTCCTGCTGGGCTATGGAAAGTGGTTTGATCTGTTCGAAGTGACTCTCACCTGAGGTATTCAGTCGTCCCACCTCCTCCTCGTAAGTAAAGAGGATGTCGCGGTCGATGAGCGATTTGACAATGGCAGAAGTGCAATGAGCCTCATTCATCAGCTCTTCCTTGGTGACCTTCTTGATGCCTTCGCGAGGCGTATCGTTCTCTAAACTGTCCCAATGGGAAAGGCTGAGAAATGTAGCAAGGGCTTTAGATTGCTTCAGGGCACGCTGCAACATGTTAAGAGCCACATGCAGGGAAGCTTCGTTGCGGTATTTGCTCGTAAGCTCCACATACAATTCCATCCTGGGTTTGAACTTCTCTGCAGACTTCATGCCTGTTGGCATTGCGGCATTATATACATCGCCCAAAGGTGACATATAATAGTTGGATATCCACGACCATAACCTGTACTGCCGGTCAAGAAGTGTGGGAGTAGCATCCAGTACCTGCTCTATCGGCTTGACCTTAAAGGACGGCTTCTCCTGATGCACCTTTACCACCATGGCAATGTACTTCTTGCTCTTGCCCAATGGCACAAGCACCCGTTTACCAAAAACAACACACCCTTCCATCCCTTCGGGGACAGAATAGGTAAACATGCCAGGTAGCGGCAAGGGCAATATGACATCGACATACTTCATACCCTGCAAAGGTAACAATAAAAAAGCAGATACCCAACATCAGGTATCTGCTTTTATATATTTTAATATGTATCTCCTATGCTTAGAACCAATAGCCAAGAGAAATCTGCCAGGTATTGTTTCTTCCCTTCACGACAATAGGATTGCCATTGGAATCAAGACTTCCTGTATCCATTTTGCCGGACTTATTACATTCTATATTATAGTTGACAGAAGCCTGTAGATGACTAAATAATGTCACACCAGCGCCCACATTCACACTGAAGTTTGCCTTTTTCAAGGAATAGCTGCTGGATTTATTCCATTTGAAATTCTTATTTCCTACATTGATTCCCCACTGCGGACCTGCAAAAAGGAAGATATTAGCCAGACTGCTCAGCCCAAAACCATAACGGACATTCACAGGAATATCAATGAATTTTTGTGTAACTGTGGTTGAATTATAAGTTCCGCCCACAACATCGTCGGCAACTTTCACCTTAGCCTCCTTCTGATCATATAAAGCGGCGACGTCAAAACTTAAGCCTGTAACAGGCACTGTCACCTTAACCATAGGACCAAAGAAAAATCCTGCACGGTTTTCCGCATCCCAGTTGTCTCTACTGAGCTTCAAATTGCTGACATTCAAGCCACCCTTTACACCTAACTTAATCTGTGCCTGAGCAGGATTAGCAAAGAGGACAGAAACTGCCAACACAATAAATGATAATACTTTCTTCATACCTTATATTATAAACCTATTATTAATGACGCTGACGACGAACCGAAACTCGGGCTGTACTGGATCCTGACGAACCGGAACTGCGCTGACGACGGGTCTTGACTGTAGACGAAGAACCAGAAGTTCTGCTTCTGCGATTCTTCTTCACACCCTTCACGCCCTTCGCATTCTTCTTGTCGGCATTGGCAATGCTGTCAAGAGAATCTTTGCGCGCCTGATCGCCCCAGATATTCTTCTCGAAGGCAGCCAGCTCTGACTCTATCTTCTTCTGCTCCTTGCTCAGAGCTGAATCGGTAGGACAATATTGAGCCAAGGTTTTACCCAACATATTGGTCGTCTTGTATATCTTGCCCTTATACTGGTTCTTGACAAAATAATCGTCTATACTCATCATGGCAGCATTATTGAGATTGCTCGTCATTATCTGCTGCTTGGAGAGATAGGGAGCAAGGTCAGAATACTTCATCCAGAAGAGAGGATACTTGGTTCCGGCATCACCAAAATCGTCTTCACGTGTCATAATAGGACACAAGGCGATTACCTTGGTATGGAATGTGGCGGTATGCTGGTCGTAGTATGTGGCTTCTTTCACATAGTAAGACTTTACCTCACGAGAAGGAATATCGCTGTCATCGAGTGTCAAAGCTCCATTCTTACGCTCATAATAGATGTGATAATTATCCATGAAGGCCTTAGGCACAACACGATCCTCGTAGTTGAAACTCTCATGACCATCCAAGCGATACTGGTAGGCACGAACACGACCGCTCAACATCAGCTTGAACATATAGGTAAAGAGATTCATCTGACCACCGACAGGCTCCACAGGATAATACAATGGTGCATTGGCATCATCATTTAAGTCGAGCTCACGATAGATATCACGTCTCCATACCACATCGTCGCCCATGGTGGCCGATGTAGGGAACATTATCTGCGCCCGAGTCGTCATGTTGTTGGCATTCGACTGCTGCTTGGCTTTCTGCTGTGCCTGTCTACGAGCTTCAGGCTGGGCGTTCGCACCGATTGTCAGCCCCGCAAGCATCAATAACAAAAATATCTTTCTCATTATAATATCTTTATTTCTAAACAATAAGATTCTTCACTCTTTACATTTCTCTACCTCACAATCACCTCCATGGCTGCAGGGAGGTTACGGGTAATTCCATCAGGCCCCACAGCCTTGATGTGAGAGATATAGAAACGACGGTTTCTCGACAGTCTGCGGAACTCCTCACGCTGACGCTCAGAGAAATTGGCTCCAGCCGAAGCCAAAGGCACTGCATTACCCATATTGTCGAAGAAAACAGTCTCAAAACTCAATACACGGAAAGGAATATCCAATAATCCGTCATCAATTGCCGCATGAATACCTGAAGCGCCCATCAGGGAAGCTTTCGACAAGGCGCCACCACGGAAGCGGTTGGTACCCAAAGCCAAGTAAGCTGTTGGATCGGGTAGTTTCCTTACATGGAATACAAAAGGAGGCATCGTTCTCGTCTGCCCCTTGTCACGGGCAGTAACATGTATCGTCACGTCCTTACCCACTGCTGATGGTACTGCCACAAAACGTCCGTTGCCCTTCGATATGAACGAGCCACCTGTCATGGTTGCAGATACAGCATTGGCAGGAACTCCTGGCACACTGATGCTGACAGGGTTTTTGAAACCTGCATACAATACATTCATCATATCTGCTGCCACTGTGGCAGTATTAGGTGCAGGAATTACAGTATACTTCTGCAGGAAGTTTCGACGCATCACATCGCCTCTGGCATTCTGCATCAGGATATAGCCACCAAACTGGTGCTCGCCAACTCCACCTGCTGTGAACGAATACTGACCATGAGCAGTGTTCACTCTCACTCCATTGACATAGATCTCAGGCTGCTGAGTTGTATCGACTGCAGCCATCACGATGTTGGCATTGAAACGCTCGCCAGGATAAAGAGTTGTCTTCTCGGGAATAACAAAGGCATCAAGCTTGTTGACTCTTATATCTTTCATGTCGATATTGGAAACCAAGGTATGCAACACTTCACCCTCGGCATAACGAACATCGCTCTGCAACTTAGACAACAAAGTAACGGCTGCTGCCACGGGCATATTCTCAAACATGTACTCCTGCCAGTTCTTGCCCAAATTCTTTGCATCCTTAGGCACACGGGTAGAAAGATTGCTCTGGATGATTTTCTTCTGATGCTCATCGGTGACCATCATCAATATACGATCACGATAGCTGTTGATGGCACGATATAATTTGCCACCCTTACCAGAACCAGGAGCCAGCATCACTATACCTGCCGCCTCAAGATTATCCTTATTCTCTATATGCAATACATCTCCATCGCTTCCATCAGCTTCACGCACGATGGCTTCCTTCAGCTGCTGGGCAAAGTTGTAGAGCGAATCGCTCATTTCCTTAACCTGTGTCGCCTTCTCAAACCATGCCTTTACCTTGGCAGGATTCTGCTTCATCTGATCAGCAAAATTACTATATAAGGCTGCATTCTCGGCAGAAGAGTTGGCTGTTGTACGGTTCAGACTCTCCTCTACTATAGAAAATCCATTGAGCACCTCGGTAGAGATGTTCAATGCCAGCATAGCCATCAAGACGAGATACATCAGGTTGATCATCTTCTGGCGAGGCGATATAGGTCTTTTCTTTATTGCCATTCTTTAATTTGCTTATTTCACTTGTTTTCTCCCTCTTCGTCCGTAGAGAGAGCGTCACTCTTCGCTTATTAATCTTCACTCACATGGGGTGCGGCTGCCCTCATATTGACAGTCATCGCCTCGATCATACGTGTATATATCTTGTTGAGTTGCTCTATCTGCTGAGCCATCTTGCGGCTCTGCTCATTTATCTGGTCGATAGTGCCAATTTGCTGACTGGCACCCTTCAGCTGCATTTCATAAACCTTACTGATACCGGTAAGAGTACGATTCAGATTCTCCATCTCCTCGCTGTCACGAGTAAGTCGGTTGCTCTGCTCATTCACCTTCTCCAAGGTCTCTACCAATTTCTTCAACTCTTCCACATAGTTGTTTTGAGCCTCGGCCATCTCGGGAGTAGTATTCTGCTGACTTCCTATCCAGACACCATTGGCTACAGACTGCTGCGTGCTATCATCACTGCCACAGGCCACTGTCTGAACAGGATTCTCGAGAGGATCGCTTACCTCAGGATCTGCCATACTGATAGTTGATGCAGAAGAAGAGGCCTGAGGATTGCCTACGACAACGACAGAAGGCTGAACATTACCAACAGGTGAAGCCTGAGAGGAAGCAACACGTCCTTCTTCATAGGTCACCTTACCTGTCTCGAGATATTCCTCAGTCACATGAGTAGGGATATCTCGCCCGTCAGCAGTCTTGTCGAAAGGACGGTCGAAGGCGGAAAGAAAGAATACCACAACCTCGGTTCCCATACCAAGGAACATCATGAAATTAGCTCCAGGCAGGTGGGTCAACTTAAACAACGCACCAGCAATAACGACAGAAGCACCCCAGCTGTAAGCATAGTTCAGAAAGGTCTGACCAGGCACACTGTCCATCCATCTTTGCAGACGGTATACGATATTGAATTTACTATATTCGCCCATGGCTATTATCTCCTTTTCTTTGTTTTTATTGTTTTTTGTTTAGCACTCGATGTGGTAGCAAGACTTCTCACACATCTGAATCCTATATATGACCGTGGTTGATTCTGATATTCCCAAGAACGCCATGCCGAACGGATAAATGACTCTGGATCTTTCCATGACCCTCCGCGTACACTCTTCTTTTTCAGACGATAGGGATCTTCCTTGGCTGCATTGTAGACAAGAGTAGGATTCAGGTCGTTCATTGCATCAACTCCAGCCTCTGTAAATACTGTGCTGGTCCATTCTGCCACATTACCGGCCATATCATACAAACCATTGGAATTGGGTGAATATATAGCCACCTTGCTGGTTATCAGATTGCCATCCTTGGTGTAGTTACCACGATCGGGTTTAAAGTTGGCATAGAAACAACCATCGCCGTTCTTTACATCCTTGTTGTCCCATGGAAACTCGTTCTGATCCTTGCCTCGAGCGGCAAACTCCCATTCTGCCTCAGTAGGGAGACGGTAACGCTGAACGAACCTTGCCTCAGGGCCTAAGCCTTTCAGCAGATAATCTGTACGCCATGCACAGAAGGCATTGGCCTGTTCCCAGGTAACACCTACTACGGGATAGTCGTTATAAGCTGGATTGCTGAAATAGCTTCTCAGATAAGTTTCATTGTCTGAGTTTCTGAAATCGTTGACCCAACAAGTAGTATCGGGATATACATTAACAATGTAGGTGTTGAGAAAATCCCAAGGACCCGACAACTGACGGTTAATGGTTTCACTGACGATTTTTCCTTCATCATCCACATAAGCTGTATCCTTGGATATCATCACCACCTCGTTTGGATCAATATTGATATCTGTATTCAGGTTTCGCTCCTGTGGATTGATACGGTTGCGACGCAAAGCCGCAGCTGTATAGTCATAAATCTCATATTTATAGTTCAACTGGCGCCAGTCTATCAATTTCTCCCCCGTAACAGGATTGACAGCATAAAGACTCTCTATCGCCCGCTGCTCATCTTCGTTAGGTTTCTTGGGAAGTTGTTTCTTCCAGTTGACACGCGGAGTTACAGGATTACCCTGCTTGTCCTCAGTAATCATATAGGTTTCATCGCCACCATAGGCGGGATCTGCCAAACGGGTACGAAGAATAGAATCCCTCACATAGGATACAAACTGCTTGTACTCTGAATTTGTGATTTCGGTATCATCCATCCAGAAACCATCTACAGAAACTTCCTTGCGAGGTGTTTTCTCTCCCCACAGCGAATCTTCTGTTTCTAATCCCATCTTCAGGAATCCTCGATTGATTTTTACCATTCCATAAGGTGCTGGTTCTGCAAAATTCCTTCCACCGACGCCCACTACCTCACCGCCTCTACCGGAGACCGAGGCTGACTTGGCTCCAAAGCATCCAGTTAATGCCAAGAGAGCTACTGCCGAACAGAGGGATAATATACATTTCTTCATATTCATGTTTGCTTATAATATTCTTACGCTTTTGTGCTTGTTTCTTCCTTTTTTAACAAGATTGATATCGGTCTGATAACCTACAAAGAGTTCGTGGCTACCATTACCTGGTGAGATGGCTGAAGTATAGAACTCATAGCTATAACCTATCACAACGCCATGAAAACGGCCACCAATGAGGCCGGTCACAGAATTGGTGGGACTATAAGAGACACCTCCATAGAGCATCTTCTTCTCATGAGTATACACCAGTCTACAGCTAATATCTCCACGCCAAGCCACTCCATCATATTTGACAAGAGCAGAAGGCTTCACTGATAAAAACGGATTTCTCAACTTAATATTGTATCCTCCTGTTAAATAATATACTGGAGAGATGTCGATTTCATTGGTTTCACCTAACTCTATCTTGGGAGAAGTGAGATGCTGGGCAGAAACGCCTACATACCAAGCGTTATGCATATAGTAAACACCTGCACCTAAATCCACAGAATTTCCATTCACTTTAGTCTTGGGCAAAGCTGGGTCGTTACCCTCCTCTACATCCACCTTGCTTCCATCGAAACTCTCAGAGATAAAACCTGCCTGTATACCTGCACTCAACATACCACCCAAAAGTCTTCGCTTGAAGGCATACTGTGCTGCCAGGCGCTGATGGGTGAAAAGTCCTATCTGGTCATTCATCAACTGAAGACCTACGCCATGATAGTTTTTCAACAGATAGAAGGGCATGTCAGCTGAAACATACATCGTTCGTGGGTTGTGTTCATAACCTGCAAGGTCTATGGCATAAGCTCCCGTTACGTTCAATTTAGCCTGTTTTCCAACTGAAGCTGGATTAAAAGAAGGCTCCATATCGAAATAATGACTAAACGAAGGATCATACTGAGCATTCACAGACAGAACACCCAGCAACAGGACGTATAATATAATGAGACGTTTCAACACAATTAAATAACGAAATAATACTATTTTTATTGTATATAGGCAATATTCGATTTACCACATATCATTATAAGGCAAACTGAATAATAATAACCACACTAAAGATAGATTACCTTTTTATAGTAACAACATGTCTTATATACCTATTTATATATATATTATATACGGGAAACACAAGATAGTACAAAGTGCAAACGATAAAGGCTGCCCAAATTGAGCAGCCCTATCATCGACTTTTTTAATATTCGTCGTCATTCCAGAGGAATATTAGGGCTGAATACCAACTACTTATAGTCTTCCTACTTTTATATTGAACATTTTATTAAGGAGTAAAAGTCGCTAAAAGGCTTTTCTAAACCTATCTTG
>OIYP01000303.1_pt1 | contig 33704 bp, 29 predicted proteins | sample 1588261 | NCBI WGS metagenome assembly OIYP01 (sample SAMN03283293) | human gut metagenome | biome: human-associated habitat; material: feces | host: Homo sapiens | place: Peru | collected 2012
AGGACAGGTTCTACCAGAACTTTCCCTAACTTTGCATTTGCTGTTGGACTCTACATATCATAATGATGTCGGCCTCGGGTGCCATGCCATAATAAGGATTGCCTTCGTATCTCGTCCCCGCCGCAATGGCCGTCACGTGCGTGGCGTGACCGCCGGCCGCGGTATTGCCGTCGTAGGTGGGAGGAATGCTGGATCCTTGGGCGCCATTGGGGCTGAGGTGGTTCCAGACATAAATAGTACGTGGATTTTGATTGGCATCGAGGAAGGCTGGATGGCGGAACTGGAAGCCCTGGTCGATGACGCCAACAATGACGCCACGGCCCGTGTAGGGCGTCTCAAGGTCGGTGCCGCTGTGCACCTTGTCCACGCCGGTCAGTGCCCGTGCTGTCTTTGTCGTGATGCGAAACTGGCGGGCGGCGTTGATGCGCCCGATACCCGGAATGGCTGCGACGCGTTCGATGCTGTTCAATGGGAGTGTGGCCGAGACGGTCGTCGGTGTGATGACGGTGGCCGTGCCGCCAAACAGGCGAATACTGTCGGCCGTGGCGTGAGCGTCGGCCGTAGTGATGACGAAGCCTGCCGTGGCGGCGATGCCTGTCACTGTGGCACGGGTTGCGCGTTGCGATTGCACGGCGCGGATGAGGGCGCCAGTCTTGATGTCCCATTTCTTACCTTGCTCGGCAATGAGCTGTGCTTGGGCTGTACCGGTGGCGAGGGCCGCCAAGGCCAATGCCAAATGGAGTTTCTTTTTCATGTTACAATACAAATAGTTCATGTGGGAGTTAAGGCGCGGTGACTGCGGTTGTACCCGACGTGGGCGTCGCCACAGAGACTGCCGCACCATGGTTGATATAAGGTGAGTATGGTTGTTTCAAGTTCGGTTCTTGTGTGTCATGATGTCGAGTACCAGGCGATCTGTCTCATTCATAGCATCGGCCCCGATGGTGACGAGGTTGCGGATGCTTTGATCGACGTCTTCATCGATGATGCCTTCGACAGGGGAGACGCACTTGCCCTCCATAGCCAACATGGCTGAGAGCACAGCCGTACTGACACCGCTGGTCAGTTTGAGTGCACAACTGGGTTTCGCGCCGTCGCAGATCATTCCCGTCAGGTTGGCTATCATATTTTTTACCGCTGCGGCAGCTTGCTCATAAGTGCCACCCATGAGATAAGTGATGCCACAGCTTGATCCTGTCGCAGCGACGACACAGCCACAGAGGGCTGAAAGCGTGCCAAGCTGTTGCTTGATGTAGATAGCTGTCAGGTGGCTGAGCATAAGGGCACGAGTGAGTTCTTCCTCCGTATTGTGGTTCTCCTCAGCAAAAACGACGACAGGATTGGTGGCGCAAATGCCTTGATTGCCCGATCCGGAGTTGCTCATGACAGGAATCATGGCACCGGCCATGCGGGCATCGCAGGCACAACTCGTACTCGACAGGATATGTGAGAAGATGCTGTCGCCCATAATGCCGCGCCCCAAGGGACGGCTCAGCGCCTTGCCGAGACAGTGGCCATAGTTGCCGGCAAGCGACTTACGGGCAGCTGCTTCGTTGAGCCTGCGGGCTTCGTCGATGAAACTTATCTCATCAAGCGGTGCCGTGGCCGCCATGTCGTAGACCTTACGTAATGTCAGGGCAACCTGTGGGGAGTCTTTGTCGGCGGCGCCATCATGTGTGGCCTGTTCGTCGAGCAAGATGTCTGCGCCATGGCTGATGTGGACGTAATGCGTGTGCTCCCCGGCAATGACAGCGGTAACCGTGTCTCCGTCAGCAGCGACGCATGTCGCCTTGACATAGAGTTTGCTTGGCGCGTCGTCAGCCAGGCTGATGGCTATGCGGTTCTCAGCAATGAAGGCCTTTCCACGCTCGACGGCTTCCGGTGTGCTGTCGCGCAGCACTTCCAGCCCCAACTCATGGCGACCGATAAGGGCACCGAGTGCGATCGCAATGGGCAACCCCACCATGCCATCTGTACCGGGGATGCCGACACCCATAGCGTTCTTGAGTATATTGGCGCTCAGGGCCACATCGATGTGCACCGGCACCTGCCCGAGCAGGTCCTTGGCCCTGGACACAGCCAGGGCAACGCAGACCGGCTCTGTACAGCCGATGGCCGGAACAACCCAATGGTGCACCAGGCGCAGGATTTCTTGGCGTTCTTCTTTTGGTAGCATATTCTTTATGGCACTGGAGATGCCGTGCGTCTGTCAGCTGTCTTGGCTGGTTTCGACCCCATGGCGATGGCGGTGCATCTCAGCGCGGTAGCCGGCAGGTGTTTCATGATTATAGGCCCGTGAGAAGGCAATGTAGAAGGCCTGGCGCGATGAAAAGCCTGCAAGCAATCCGATCTCTTCGACTGAGAGGTGATCCATGCGTGTGCTACAGAGCATCTTGCGGGCATCGCGAAGCCTGAAACTGTTGACAAGGGCATTGTAGTTGTCCCCGGTGCCATTGGCCACGGCGGCAGAAATATAGCGGGTATTGGTATGCAGGTCGATGGCCAGTTTCTTGGCATTGTAGCCCGGATCGCGGTAACGCTTTCCCTGGGTCAGATGCTCCAAGATACGGACATAGAGTTCATCAGATCGTTCGGCACTGAGGCGTGAGCGGTAAGCCGGTGCCTTGGTGGCATTCTTGTTCATGGCAGTCTTCAGGGCATGGCTTTGTAGGTGACCTTGCGGACAGCCTTGTCATAGTAAATAACCTGCTTGAGTTCGTTAGGACTGGACTTCACGGCCTCCTTGCTGAGTTCAGGCACGTTGTAGCTCTTGAGCAGAAGCAGGTTCTGCTCGGGGTCTTCCTGTGGTAGCAGGAACGCCTTCCGATCACTGCCTGCCTGGTCGAAATAGGCGATGTAGGCCCGTGAGAAAGAGCCATCGTCACGGCGTGAGGCGAAGACGATCCAACGACCGTTTGAACTCCATGTGTGATAGCTGTCGGTGTCTGAGCTGCTGGCTGCGGCGAGACGTCTGACGGCACCGGTCTGGAGGTCTTTGACGTAGAGATCCGCGTCGGTGTGCCAGATGTGGAATTGTCCATAACTCCCCAGTGTGAAGAGCAGGTAGCGCCCGTCAGGACTGACACGCGGCACCGACGCACTGCGCTTCATGGCGGCACAGTCCATCTCGACCACGGGCGAACCAAAGCGCCGCGTCTCTGGATCGAACGTCATGCTCATCAAATTGTATCGAATGCTGTCGCTGATGGTTGTCACCAAGTCTTGCCGCTGTGACACGGTCTTGCCTTCGAACTGTGGCACATGAGCGTTACAGTAGTAGAGTTTCTTGCCATCGGGAGCCCAGCAAGGAAAGGTCTCCAAGTCAGCGTCAGTTTTGAGTATATTGCTCAACGTACCGGCATCGGCATCGAAGAACACCAAATCGGAACCATAGTCCATCACTTCGATCTTCTCATGGCCACGTATATGAAAGGCCTGGCCGGTCTGGTTTGAGGAGAAAACGACCCAGTTGCGTGTCGGGTGCCACGTGGGGTAGACTGTCGACGAAAGAATGGAGTCCGACGCCATGTTCCATTTCACAGCCTTGCCATTTGTGACAACAACAGTGCCACCATGCCTGGCACGGACATGGAACAGGGTCCGCTTTGTATCGTTGGCCTGATAGGTGTGGCAATTGACGCAATGGTTGTTGATGGTGTCATAGTCGCGGTTGTTCTCGTAGATGGGCGTTTCGGCGAAACTCATCAGATCGCGCTGGTAGAGTCCCACTTGCCGGTACAACTCATATCCGGGTTCGATAAGACGGTATGAGAGATAGCGATCGATGGGTTCAGCGACGTGAAGTTTATAGACCGGATGCCTGAGCCATTGGCCCTCGCGATGCGAGTAGATGGTCACCTCAAGATCCGCATCCAGGTTGTCGGCCAGCAGGCGACGCCATGCCAACGAGTCGAGAACCATTTTGCCATCGGCACCGGCACCTGTGACAAGTTCGCCCTTCTGCCCTTTTATGTGGGCGACATACTCGTCTCCGTCCGTCTTCACTTGGAAATTAAGTGGTGCAATGTTGACGGGGATGGTAACGTCGCGGTAGTCTGGGTATATCTGTACGGCGGTTTCGGTAACCACGGCGTCGGCTGGAACCGTGGTGCCGGAACCACAGGCCGTGGCCAGAAGGGTTGCGGCGGCGAAGAGAAGTATATGGAATGTCTTATTCATAGGCCAGCGTTATGCTTCATAAGAAGATATTTATGGATTGCGGAACGACAAGCCGTCAGTTGACAGCACTCTTGGTCTCGGTCTTCACCTGGTTCTGATCGTTGTTCTCACAATAGTAGTAGTAGACATAATTGCCGAGCCAGTCTTCATGCAGTGCCTCACGCAACTTTGCATTGTATTCGTGCTTGAGGCGCTCCTTCTCAGCCTCGCTCTTACCTTCGGAGAGGCGCATGCGCTCGTCGATGATTGGTTTGGCAGCAGCAATGAAAGCCATGATGGTATTTTGCTGTGCACTGATATAGGCTGCGAAGTTACTGGCCACAGCTGGGTTACTGTTTGCCGCAATGAGGAGCGCTTGCTGCACGGCGACAGGAAGGCGGCCACCGTTTTTCTGAGCATAGATGCTGATGTGGGGAAGACAGCGTGCTATCTCCTTGGAATAGAGACAAGCAGCGATAGCTGTCTCTAGCGAGGCATCAGTGCCACTGACCAGTCCGGTGTTGTAGCCGAGAAAGGCCGGCGAACGGTAATTCTGCTCGAAGTGGTTTCCCTGTGGCGCCAGAGCCAAGATGGCATGAAGTTCCGGGTCTGCCTCGACGAGCTGGCGGTCTGTCACCATAGGGGTGTAGCGCTCGATAAAGGCCTGTTCGAAGGGTACGTGGCTGAGAATGTCGAGATATTTGCGTGCCAAGGCCTGCTCGCCATTGAGTATGGCACAGAGAGCCATGCGCTTGATGGCGTAGACATTCGGCCCATTGATGACGATGTGATCCATGTTGCAGCGATAGCCCATGTTGACCAAGCCGGCGTAGAGGTTACAGTCTGCCAAGAAGAGGCCGTACTCCTCAGAGCCGTCTTTCTTCTTCAAGCGTACGTCGGGAAAGTCGAAGGCAATATCGTAGAGACGATCCAGCAGCTGTCCATTCTGCTCCAGTGCGATGGCATAGTAGGCCACGACGGCACGGGAGGGACGTTTGGCCGAAAGGGCATCGTCGATGATACCATCCCAGTCGGCGTGTTGGGCCCGGAGTTGGACACGGGCTGTCAATATTTCGTTCTCATTCCAGTAGCGGGCAGCAAACGTAAGCCCGGCGAAGAGTAAGCAGGGCAAGAGACATCCCCAGCCGAGTGCGGCATGACTTGCGTCAGCAAGGGTACGGCGCAAGACGAAGCGACGCGCGAGACAAGCCACGCCCAAGCCTAACAGTACAAGGGCTGGGACGAGCATGAAGAGCGAAGGCTCAAACTTGTAGTACAGGTTTGTGCCACGCCAGAGCATCCACCCGACCAAGACTGCCGACACGATGGCCCCTGTGCCTTGCCAACGCCGTGGTAGGCCGATGAGGCGATCGGTCAAAGCCGCAATGGCTGTCAGCATGATGCTGAGGACGACTGCGCCGACAGCAAGACTCTTGAACGCCAGCAGCAGCCAGCGGCCACACCAATAGAGCCAGCCCCAACTCTGTTCGGTCAGGAACTTCATCTGCCCGCTGTCTGTGGAAATGAAGTTGGCCTCGGCTGCGCGACGGAAGACATCACCGTAGACGGCATAGCTGAAAATGAGGAAAAGGACGAACGTAACAATGTAGGGCCACGGCAACCTGCGCCATGCAGACGGCTTTGCGGTCGCTGTGGAAGGGGCCGGGGAAACCGATGGTGTGTGGAAGTTGTGGCGGGCGGATGCTGTGGTTTGTTTCTTCTTATGTGACATGATCAATGATGGCGTGAGACGGTGTGTACGGACTATCTGACGAGAACCTTCTGGTTGCCGACGATATAGATACCGGCGGTGAGACCGTCAACGCGTGTAGCCGGACGGGTGATTTCGACACGACGTGCCAATATACCAGCAGCAGTATAGATACAAACCGATGTGGGGGCCGTGGCACTGATGTTGATGAATCCCCTACCACCGGTAGCGCTGACATGGCTGGTACTGGCCACGGGCGCGTCAATGCCGCTCGGAACGGGGGTGTAGTCATATTGTTCATCAAGGTAAGCCACACGACGTTTTATCCAGTCAGCAATGTAATCCACATCGGCTGCGATGTCGCTATGATAGTAACGCCATTGCCGCTCCTCACGGCGATCGGCGCCACTCTCGCTGAAGAGGCTGGCATAGTCAGTGAAGCGCTTGACAAGGGCGCCTGTGTCGAAATAGGTGCTGCGCAGTTCGGCATAGCGGTCTTTAAGTTCGTCGTTCCAGTTCCAACTGCCACTTTGCCGCAGACGGTAATAGATGGTGTGTTGCCCATGCTCATATTTCCAGAGGAAAGTGTCGAAATCCTGTTCAGCCCCCGTGACATCGTTGCTGCCATCCCAGCGGCGTCCCCATGTGCCGTCCAGATCCCATGGAGCGATACCAATCATCTCGGTATTGTCTGGGCTGAGGCGGTCGTAGTTGAAGAAATACATATTCTTGCCGTGATTGTCAGTGGCAAGCAGGAGTTCGATGAAGAGATAGTAATCCTTGAGCACAGGATAGTCGAACCATTTATCGATACTGCCGTCGAAGACCTCGTCTGATGAAGTGGCGACAAAGTTGATGGCATTCCAAAGTGGCCCCCAGTCTATCTTTTCCTTCTCCCAGTCAGGATATTTCACCTCATAGTTGGCCCATGTCTCTGAACGGGCGTCATTGCTGTAGCTGCGCGGAGCATGATGCGGGAAGTAACGCACATCTGACTCGTGCCCCATGAGCACCTCGTAATTCCACTGATCCGACTTGAACAGCGTGCCATGTATAGTATCGGCTGAGGTCTCGGTGGCAGCAACGAACTTCTTCAGGCGGAGTTGCTTGCGATCCATCTTCTCCGTCATGCAGTAGAGGCCATGATAGGTGCCGTTGAGAAACACCTCGACAAACTCACCGCGAGTACCGGTCTTGGCCTTCTTCTCCCAGCCGGCCCGACGGTGATAGGGCGGCGTGGCGAAGTCGTTCCAGAGGTCGGTCGAGACACGGTTGCGCATACAGGCCTTGTCGATAGTCATGGCGTCTAGGATCCAGTTGTTGTCATTGCGCAGCCCAAAGTATTCGCGATCAACGGACTTGCCATTCTCATCGCGCAGTTTGATGGCATAGCTCTTCTTGCTGTAGTTCTGCGCCGATGCGCCGCGATAACGGTAGGCTGCGATGACAGTCTCGTCGTATCCAGCCTGTTCCGGATCGGTCACACGGAGTGTCCCCGTCGTATAGTAACTGCTGTTACAGCTACTGACGCTGACCTCGACGATAGGCAGGAACGTAAAACGCAGTGTAGCAGAGCCCACATCGGTACCGTCCTTGACAACGGTGAGCTCATAGTCACTGGTGCAAGAGATGGCTGGAAGCGTGATAGTTCCGGTACCGTCGACGGTGTTGTCGCCGATGCGTAGCGTGTAACTGCCATCGTCTGTCACTGGCTTGACAAATAGCGTGCCAGTGAAGTCGCCGCCGTCGCGCCAACGCTGTGAAATCGAGGCGTAGTAGACATGCTCCTTGCTGTCGTAGATAAGGTCTTTGCCATTTAACCTAATGGAGTCGACATAGGCCGAGAGCGCCGTATCGCCGCTGCCACCGCTGTCGCTCACGATACTTTTGCCGTCAGTGTCGTAGACGTAAAAATGCCCATTGGCTGTTGATGCATCGGTGTAAGTGCCTACGAGCCAAGAGCCGTCCGTGCGGAGGTTGAATTTTTGTCCCGGCTGCTCTGCACTGGCTATGACGACACTTCCCCCCTCATTCTCTGTGATAGTCCAGAGGGCGCTGTCGTCCGTCGCCGAGGTGCTGAGCTGGATTCCCTTGGCGTAGTATTGCCCTTGGGCATTCTGCGGCCGTCCCTCACGATAGACCAGATACTGCCCACTCGCAGCGTTGCGAATGGTATAGCCGTTGTCACCGCCGCGACTAATGATCCACCAGCCATCGGCGGGTGTGACCGTGGCATCGGTGACATAATATATATAGGGGACAGCGTCGTGGCGATCGCCAAGTGCAATGGTTCCATTGGGTGCATAGGCACACGCGATGCGGTAAGTTCCACCATCGGCAATCTTGATTTCAGCCGACGCTGAGAATGCGATCAACAGGGCCGCGCCCAGTGTGTATATTGTCTTCATGTGCGATCAGGGATTATATTGACGGCCAAAATTACAATAAAATTCGGTGTGGCAAGCAGATGGGTGTCTTTTTTTTCACCAGAAATACCATACCAAGTGTCAAAGGTACCCGATCAGCCCGCCATTGCAGGATCCCCTGTCAGTCGTCATGGGGAAATATTACAGTACAGGTGCAGTATTCGTGCCCATTGAAGTCTCTTCATATAGAGAAACCAAATCCATTTCGAGCACCATGCAAGAACGCCATAGGAACAGAGCGGCGTATTTCCAAGAACTGGCCACGACCAGCCAGAAATATTTCATCCCATATATCAAACGGTTCAAACCGTTGAGTCGGAACAGCCACATTTTGGAGGTGGGTTGCGGCGACGGTGGCAACCTACTCCCCTTCGCTGTGCAGGGATGCCACACGGTTGGTATCGATATTGCCAACTGCCGGATCCGAGATGCCCGGGAGTTTTTCAAGAACAACAAGGCGAGGGGAATGTTCATTGCGTCTGATCTGTTCGAACTGACCAGACTCCACGGGTGGGCAGATGTTATCATCGTACATGACGTGATCGAGCACATCTGTGACAAGCGGCGGCTTCTGGGCAAGCTCTGCCAGTTCCTTGCCCGGAACGGGTTGATATTCATGTCCTTCCCCGCTTGGCAGATGCCCTTCGGCGGACACCAGCAGATCTGTGCCAACAGGTTCATAAGCCATCTGCCGTTTGTCCATCTCTTGCCAACCGGCATTTACCGCAGGCTACTGAAGCTAGCTGGCGAGAGTGAAGGCTGTATCTGCGAGCTGATGGCCATAAAGGAGACGCGTACACCGATTGAGCTTTTTGAGGAGACCGTTCAAGATATACCCGGGCTCCGCATCATCGACCGTACGCTCTGGCTTATCAACCCACACTATGAGACAAAATTCGGGTTGAAACCACAAGCTCTCCCCCAATGGATCTCACAGATCCCCCATATCCGTAACGTCCTGACCACCTCATGCTTCTATCTGCTGATGGCCGATCAGGACAGAGACTGACTAACGCTCCAAGGAGTTAATAGATTATAAATATCACACACCTCATGCAGTCGTCCCTTATATTGCATGTTCTTCCTTGGAAAGGACTATCAGAATGAATAAGGCGGAAGAGGAAATCATCGAACAGTGCAAAGCGGGAGACAGGTATGCCCTCGGCTTACTCTACACCTGCTATGCCCCGAAGATGAGAAGGCTTTGTACCCACTACGTGCAAGACGAGGGACTGGCGGAAGACATCGTGCACGACGGATTCATCATTATCATGTCAACCATTGGCCAACTGAACGATGTAACGAAATTCGAAAGCTGGATGGCGAAAGTCATCAGGCATTTGGCCCTGCGGCATATGCGCCGGAGCGCCAAAACTAAAATTGTCCCCATCGAGGAGGTCGAGGAAAACGGAGCCCTTATCACCGAAGCTACCACCGAAGCCGCAAGTGCCATAAGCGAATACAAGGAACTGCTTCAACTGGTCGAAACGCTACCCGACGGCTACAGGGAAGTTTTCAAACTTTCGGTCTTCGACGGCATGACGCACAATGAAATAGGTCAATCGCTCAATATCAAATCCCATTCATCTTCCTCACAATTGGCCAGAGCTAAAAAATTGCTGCGCCTGTTGGCTGTAAAATATGGTTTTGTCCCTATCTTCGTCATGGGCCTATTACATATCTTGAGAATCGACATGCCGCCCTCCCCCAACAGCAAGACAGAACCAACAACCGGAAACGCCTATACCGAAGCGGATGCCAACGTCCTCCCGGCGTCGACGGCTATCCAAGTGACAGTGAACAAGGCCGTGCCTAAGACCTCGGCTACCCTCTGCGAACACGACATCAAGCTGCCAGCAGACACCGCTAACAATAACAGAGTTGCCACACAGCCCGACACCGTCGGGAGGCAAACGGCCGAGAGTGCGGCATCAACGGAACAAAAGAAGACGTCACAGCCAGCAGCATCAGGCATAACGGATACGGGCTGCTACAGGCTCCACCAAGTCAAAGGCACAAAAAAACAATGGACTGCATCGGTGACTTGCTACGGCGGAAGCAGTGCGCAGTTCTCTGCAATTACAGAGGTTTCCGGTTCCGTCGCCAGCGGTGGAACCGTCGAAAGAACCGAACACAGGATACACCATCGCGTCCCCTTCTCCGTTTCGATCTCACTGCACAAGCACCTCTACGGCCGTTGGGGTATCGGCACTGGCATCAGCTATACCCGTTTGAAGGCCGACTTCACCACCATCACGGAGGAAGGAACCACTTGGCACCGACAGACTGAAGAGTATATCGGCATTCCGATCAGTGCCACTTGCGGCATCTGGAACAGCAGAAACCTGCGCCTTTACACTGTCGGCAACATTCGGACAGACATTCCGGTCAGCGGCAGTAGGACGTGGCAATGGACACTATCTACCGGTGTCGGCCTGCAATACAAACTCACCCCTAGCATCGGCTTCTTCGCTGAACCTAGCCTCAACTGGCATCTGGGCGGTCGTCACACCACCACGACGATATGGACAGACCGTCCTTTTGACGTCACAATACCTTTCGGCCTAAGATTCTCGTGGTAGGAATCTACCGCCATAGGCTGCGAACTTGATTGCTCCGTTTCCGTCTTCAAATAGTCGTGACCGGCTTGGCACATCAATTAAAAAGTCCTAACTTTGCGGTAGCTGACGCCCAATCATATGGTTACGGCATGCACTCGGGCCAGCATCTGCGCCAGCCACAAACCATTAAGCGGATTTTTCACTTATATGCATTTACCTCTATCACTACTATGTGTGGCACTATCCGTCCAGACCGGAACCACTGCGATGACCGGCAAAACCGATACGACTGCGGTAGTCGCCCCTACACCAGTTGAAACGCCTCACGAGATTGACAAGCCACAGGCAGACAACCTGAAGCAGCTGTTGGCGAAAGCGGATCCGGCGCTGAAATTCGGCGGCTACATCGTTGGCAAATATTCAGCCACAGACCGGGAGGCACAGGCCTCTCACAGCAGTTTCGACCTGCGCTTTGTACGCCTCTACCTCAACGGGCACTGCTTCACGGACTTCTATTACCGGCTCCAGCTAGAAGTGAACGACGCCCCGGGCAAGGACAAGGGGCCGCGCGTACTCGACGCCTTTATCGAATGGCAAAAGCTGGAGGGATTACGTATAAAATTGGGGCAGTTCAAACGGTCTTTCGGATTCGAGAATCCCATCAGCCCACTCGATGTCGGGCTAGGCAGCTACGCTCAGGCCACGATGAAACTGGCCTCCATCGGTGACCGCAATGGAGAGCACAAAAGTTCAGGACGCGACCTCGGCATCCAGGTACAAGGCGACTTACTGCCAGCCGCCGACGGGCACAAATGGCTGCACTATCAGGTCGGTCTGTTCAACGGACAGGGCATCAACCACAAGGACAAGGACAACCATAAGGATCTCATCGGCGGGCTCTGGCTATCCCCCATCAAGCATCTGTCCATCGGCGGTTTCGGCTGGAACGGCACCTATGTCAATGAGGACTACTCAGCAGCCACGGCAAGCTCGCAGTGGCCGTCGGTAAAGCGTGTGCGCTGGGGGGCCGGACTGAAATATGAAAGCGACTGGACTGTACGCGGTGAGTATATGTCATCCGTCGGCGGTGTAACGACAGACATCAATGCCGCCCGCCAATCCGACGCTTGGTATGCCACAGTGGGAATGCCGGTAATGCAAAATATGAAACTTTATGGACGGTGGGATTGCTACCGCGAAGACAGGGCGTGGGCATCACTGCACACAGACTATGGGTTCTCTGCGAACTACATACTTGGGAAAAACCTAATTTTTCAACTCAACTACACGCGCACCTACGACAGATCGACCGCAACTGACCAGCGCTACAACACAATCGACGTACAGGTATATGCCCGCTTCTAGCCGCTGACATATAACGCGCATACCACAATGAAATTCCCCAAAGAGAAAAGCCTCTTCGGCCGTATAAAGTCAGTCGAAGAGGCTTTCCAGTTTCTCTGGGGTCAGCACGTACTGTATGATCTTTCCGTCTGGAGTGTAGTTCGCATTGGTAGTGCCATAGAGTTCTGCGACAAGGTGGTTCATCTCTTCTGCGGAGAGGGCTTGCCCGATGGGCATGGCAGCCTGGCGGGCGAGTGCCAAGGCTATGAGATGGTTGACAGACTGGGCTGCGGCTGTCACCCCTGCCACGGCATCGTCGACGACGGATTGAAGCAACCCGACGGGGTCGAGCCCTTCCGTTCCGGCAGGAATGCCCATCACAGAGTAACTGCCACCACCAAGCGGCGAAAGATCAAACCCTACATCTGCAAGTGTCGACAACAGATGTGTCATGGCGGTATCGGCTGATGGTGGCAACTGGATAACTTGCGGAAAAAGCAGTCCCTGCGAGACTCCCTTGTGAGCAGCCAACTGCTGCATATAGAGGTCGTAAAGGATGCGGATATGGGCCCGGTGCTGGTCAACGACAAGCAGCCCGCTGCCAGTCGTCGCGACGATGAAGCGACCGCGAAACTGCATGACCGCATCTGGCTGCAAGTCGGCCTCGGACATGAAGTCGTCACTGAAATGCGCAGGTTCGTCCACACTTTGAGTCTGAACGAACGGCACTTCAGCGTCTGACGGCGTGTCGACACTGGACACGCCGTCAATGGTCCCGACAGAAGATTCGTTGTTCTGCGCAACTTGCCCTCCAGACATCGCAGCGGAAAATGCTGATTGCCACGCATTTCCGACAGGCCGGCTATGTGAGGCCGAGGGATGGGTGTCGAATGGATTGAAGCTTTGATCCAGATGCACCTGAGGCTGGTGAACCTCAACTGCCGGGGTAGCCCCGAAAGCCGGTATCGCCGGCCGATTCTCTGTGTCGAAATCCAGTGTCGGGATAGCATTGAACTTGCCCAAAGCCTCACGTACGGCTGCAAGCAGTATCTGCCAAATGGCCTGATCGTCCTGAAACTTAATCTCGGTCTTGGCGGGGTGGATATTGACGTCGAGATGTGACGGATCTACCGTGAAGTTGATGAAAAACGGCACTTGCTCGCCATCTGGAATCAATCGGTCGAAGGCACTCATGACGGCCTTTGCAAAATAGGGATGACGCATGAAGCGACCATTGGCGAAGAAAAACTGGTGAGCACCTTTTTTCTTCGAACTCTCAGGCGAGCCGACGAAGCCGGTTATCTGGACAATCGGGGTATCGACGTTGATAGGCAGCAAATGACTGTCTATACGCTTACCGAAAATTCCGACAACGCGCTGGCGGAAGTTACCCACCGGCAGCTGTAGCACAACCTCATCGCCGTTGTAGAGCGTGAAGGCAATGTCCGGGTGAGCAAGGGCCACACGTTCAAACTCCGTGAAGATATTGGCTGTCTCAGTCTGGTTCGACTTCAAGAACTTACGTCGGGCAGGGATGTTGAAGAACAAGTTGCGTACAGCAAAATTGGCTCCAACGGCAGAGGCTGCGGGCAACTGCTCGATGACCTTGCTGCCCTCTATGCGCAGACTGGTTCCCACTTCCATATCGGCCATGCGCGTCTTCAGCTCCACCTGCGCCACAGCGGCTATTGACGCCAGTGCCTCACCGCGAAAGCCCATGGTGTGAAGTGAGAAAAGGTCGGCAGCTGCGCGGATCTTGGATGTGGCATGACGCTCGAACGACAAGCGCGCATCGGTCTCGCTCATACCGCGCCCGTCGTCTATGACCTGTACGCAGGATTTTCCGGCATCGATGAAGACGACCTTGATGTGGTGGGCACCGGCATCAAGGGCATTCTCCACCAGTTCCTTGACGACCGACGCTGGTCGCTGGATAACCTCACCGGCAGCAATCTGGTTAGCCACCGCATCGGGCAGCAATCTGATGACATCGCTCATGGGCTCAAACAGAAAAACTTAGGGGGTTGCTTTGATGGTTTGTATCGGCGCCTCGTGCCGCACTGGTGGCTTTAGCTCCGAACCTTTATGTTTGGGCCGCCATTCGAAAAGGTCATACTTGTCCACAGGCCGTATGTAATCGAACCAGGCGAATCCTTCCAAGCGGGTACGCTCCTGTGGTGCCAGACCGGCGACATAAAAGCAGCCCTTTGAGGCTGGAGCCCACAGGCGCTTCATGCGGCGGTTCTCCATGTACATCCGCAGCTTAGCTGTCTCAGTGTAGTTCTGATAGAGAATTGTACTGTCTTTCTCCAAGGGAAAATTGACCACGTAGACATTGCCGTCTACACAATTGAGTTTGACCTGGCCTCGCTCGAAGTAAGAGCGCATGAGCTTGCCCGCCACTTGGTTGTAGTGTATCGAGTCGAGCTGCTCGACGAGCATGGCCTGTTCACGGACGTAGATGCTGTCAATCGTAGAGTCATTGGCATAGACGTCTATCTGCTCACCGACAACTTGGCGCCCATCGCTCCATACGATGGGGTCACGATAGAGTGAGAGCAACCGCTCCCGGCTGTCGAAGACGAGTGAGTCGGCCACTGCCTGGACATCGCTACGGTAGGCCCGGGCGTGAAAGTAACCATGCATGCGTCGATAGACGGAATCCGTACCAATGTTGTAGGTGTACAGACGAAGGGTATCGGCATGGACAAAGAGGGTGTCGGCAACGTTTGAGTAGTCCTTGGCCAAGGCACGGTCGTGTGCCAGAGCGATACCGGTGAGCTCATTGTAGTGACAGTAGTCACCCATGAGGGTGCACTTGCTCTTTGCATCGTCATACACGACGTCCTTATAGGCATACATGTCACCGGTTTGCTTGTTGTAGAAAAGGCTATCGCCAACCACTTTGGCCTCTTTGTTGAATATCTGCGAGCGATCGTAAAAGGCAGACTGTTCAGTCTGTGTGTTGTAACGGCCACGCTCGGTATAGATGCGGCTGTCGTCACTGTAGACGTTTGACGGCCCGGCCAGATCGGCCCACTTCGTGTCGAGGTTGTAGTGGAGCGTATCGGTGACAATGCGAAAACGCGGGTTGACCAGTTCCACATTGTAATTGAACGTAGACTGCCGCGTATCGGTATGGTACTCGCCCCAATCAGACGTCAGCGTGTTCTCCCCATCGATGAGGCGCCCGCCATCATAGTAATAGGCGAAGCTGTAGAAGCGATCATAATTGAGTGAGTCGGTTTTAAGCGTCTGTCCACGATGTTTGAGCACCACGTTTTTTCGAGCCTCGGCAATCTGGTCGTCACCGTGATAGTAAAGACGGTCGCAGGTCAGCGAGAGCGTGTCCCCCTGCACCATGTGGACATGGCCATAGGCCTCAAAGGAATTGCTGGCCTGGAAGAAAACGGCGCTGTCGCACTTGAGATCCATGCCACCATGGCAAAACTGCACATGCCCCTTAAAGCGCTGGGCATCTGGATAGGCGAACTGGTCGTGTAGCCAGTCGTCGGCATGAACCAGTACGACCCGGTCTTCCGACTTAGGCCGTGGCTGTGGCTGGCGGTCGGATACTGCTGAGGGCCTGAACCCATTTGCTTGGGTCAGCACCGACAGACAAAATGTCAATGCGACCCAAGCAAACCTGTGACGTGGGCGGAATGATGTCACTTTCATTTAATCCAATTGGGATACTTGAAATCGCAATTGCGCCAGTTGCTGTTGATACGCACGAATGTGGTCTTCTGCTTCTCACGGATCCAATCGTCGATGGCATCCTCGCAGCGCTTCTGGTAGACGATGTTCTTCAGGCGCTGGAAATCTTCAGTCATACTGGCACGGTGCCCCTCGATGCGGTTTTTCAGGCGAATGATAGCGCAGACCGTCTGGCCCTTGTTGTTGGTCATGCGGAAGGCCTGGGATATCTCACCGACCTTCATCGTGTCGACCACCTTGGCTACGTCTGAGGGCAACTGCTGCATCTGGAAACGCGAAGTGATGCTCTGCGTCTCTTCGTCGGTATAAGCCATGAGGCCATGGTTGTTGCGTGTGTCCTTGTCATCCGACAGATGGGCCGCCGCCTCATCGAATGTGAATTTACCGGTTTTGATGTCATCGGCAATGGAATCGAGGCGCAACAAGTCTCGCTCGTATTCAGACTCCGCGATCTCCGGTTTGAGCAAGATATGGCGGACGTTGACGCGATCACCGCGTTTGCCGATAAGCTGCAGGATATGATAGCCGAAGTCTGTGCGCACTATCTTGGAAACCTTCTTCGGATCGTTCAGGCTGAAAGCCACATTGGCGAACTCTGGCACCCATTGGTTGCGGCCGGAATAGCCAAGCTCACCACCGTTACGGGCCGAACCGGGATCTTGCGAATAAATCTTGGCCAAAGTGGAAAACTCTGCTTCACCGTCGTTGACGCGCTTGGCGAAATCGCGCAGCCGGGCTTCGACACGCTCCACCTCCGCACGCGACACCTGCGGTATGGCCGTGATGATCTGCACCTCGACCTGCGTAGGGACGAAGGGCAAGCTGTCCTGGGGCAAATCCTTGAAATAGGCACGCACCTCAGCAGGAGTCACTTTGACATCCTTCGTGATGTTGTTGCGAACGATGCGGATACGCTCATTGTTGCGGTACATGGTCTTCTGCTGCTCGCGGTACTGCGCAATGGTCTTACGAGCCACAGTCTCCACGTTCTCACGTGAACCGAAATTCTGAATGGCACGGTTGATCTGCTCATCAGCTGCACGGATGATAGAGGCCTCATCGACCTCCACACTGTCGAGCTCTGCCTGATGGAGAAACAGCTTTTGTATGGCCAGTTGCTCGGGAATGACACAATAGGGGTTGTCGATGTGCTCGCCATAGAGTTCGGCACTGATACGCGCCTCCTCGACGTCACTCCGCAAGATGGGCTCGTCACCGACCACCCAAATGACCTCGTCGACCACGTTGTTCTCGTTCTGCGCACACAGAGGAGAGGCGCCCGCAAGCGCCAACAGCATCAAGCTGAGAGATATTTTATTGAAATACATGACTTTGGTTCGATTCATAGGGGAATGGTCAGCGCTCCTCCACCGTGCTTAGCACGGCCTTGTCTATGCTGAACGGGATCGTCTGGCGGAGCCGGGCCACCCACGCGTCTTCCAATTCTTTCTGGTGGAAAGTGACCACTGCCGATTTGACATCAGTGTAGTTCTTGGGCTTCGACATTTTCTTGCCGCAAAGGCCTACAACGGGAAAATCGGTGTGGGCATTTGCCTTGGTGGTCTCCACGCCAAAAGCCAAACGATCGACGTTGGCGTTCTCGCCCTTCTTGACGAGATAGGGGCCACTTACCCGGACAAGCAGTGAATCCTTGTTGACGGTTTCTTTTATCGCTTTGCGCCAATCAGCAGAGGCCGACTTCTTCAGCACCTTGACGGCAGCCTTGAGGGCCTTCTTGTCTTTGGCGTAGACCACGAAGCCTTTGTAATGTGGTTCTTGCCAAGCGAACGCCTTTTTATTGTCCTTGAAGACACGCTCCAGCCCAACCGTGTCTTTGGCGGCAGCGTCCCAAACCTCGCGCTTGCTGATTTCATAGAGTAAGAGACCATCGTGGTATTCGCTGATGAGATATTTCAGGTTGGGATCGCCACTTTCCTTCGCACACAGCACGCTGTCCATAATCGTGGCTCGCGTGACGCGACCGCCACCGGCAGCAATGAGGCGCTTGATGCGGTTCTCGGACGAGGCCTCTTCGATGCCCTGCCGTTTGAGCGAAGCCTTGATCTGCGGTTTAAGAACGGCGAATGGCTCCAACTGCTTGCGCTCGTCGAGCCTAATGATGTGATAACCGACTGCTGTATGCACAGGTTCGGTGATGTCACCGGCCTTTTTCAGACCATAGGCAGCGGTCTCAAATTCTTTGATCGTCATGCCAGGGCCAATCCAAGGCAACTCGCCTCCCTTGGCGCCACTGCCAGGATCCTGCGAATATTGCTTGGCCAAAGCGGCAAAGTCTCCCCCTGCCCTAATGACCTTGTACAGGGAATCGGCCTTGGCCCGGGCAGCCTTGTCTGCCTCGGCTGGCGCATTCTGCGGCACCATAATCAGAATATGCGAAAGGCGCAGCATGTCCTGGCCGTGCAGCTGGTCGGCCGTGCGCTGATAGACAGCCTGCGCCACAGAATCGATATAAGCACTGTCTACCAGTTCTGGCGTCAGCTGCATCTCGCGATACTGGGCAAACTCTGTACGAAAACTGGAGAGCGTGTCGAGGTGAGCTGCCTCAGCGGCAGCCACCTTCAATTTGTAGTTGAGAAACATCTCGGCATACTCGGCCACAGTCTTCTTTTCCACAGCGCCCTCTATGCCGGCATTCTTATTATAGGAGTATTCAAACTCGCCCTTGGTGACAGGTTTCCCGCCTACAGTCATCAGGACGGGGTCGCCCACCTGGGCCTGCGCTGTCATGGCGGCGCAGAGGGCCAGTATCGATACTAGCTTTGTCTTCATTCTGATCAAATATTCAGTTTGGGAGAGGATATGCCCTCACTACCCCGGTTCACTCCGAACGGCTGTAGTTGGGTGCCTCACTGGTGATGGTAATGTCGTGCGGATGGCTTTCTAGAACGCCGGCGCCGGTGATGCGGGTAAACTTGGCATTGTGAAGCTGCTCGATGGTGGCGGCACCGCAATAGCCCATGCCTGAGCGTAGGCCACCGACCATCTGGAAAATGACTTCCTGCACCGATCCCTTGTAGGGCACACGGCCGGCGATGCCTTCGGGCACAAGTTTCTTCACTTCGACCACTCCCGACTGGAAGTAGCGATCCTTGGAACCGTTCTCCATAGCTTCCAGGCTGCCCATGCCGCGATAAGTCTTGAACTTACGGCCATTGAAAATGATGGTCTCGCCCGGACTCTCCTCTGTTCCGGCCACAAGCGAACCGATCATGACGCTATAGCCACCGGCTGCAATGGCCTTGACTATATCGCCAGAATAGCGCAAACCGCCATCGGCGATGAGGGGGACACCTGTACCCTTGAGCGCACATGCCACATCGTAGACGGCAGAGAGCTGGGGTACACCGACGCCGGCCACCACACGTGTGGTGCAAATAGAGCCCGGACCAATGCCGACCTTGATGGCATCGGCGCCAGCATCCGCAAGCATGCGGGCGGCATCGCCAGTGGCGACATTGCCCACCACGATATCGACGCCGGTGAACGCGGCCTTGGCCTCACGCAGTTTTTCAATGACAAACTTGGAATGTCCGTGTGCGGTATCGATGACGATGGCATCGGCACCGGCCTGGATCAGGGCGTCCATACGCTCAAGTGTATCCGCAGTGACCCCGACACCTGCCGCAACGCGCAAGCGGCCCTTGGCGTCCTTACAGGCCATGGGCTTGTCCTTGGCCTTGGTGATGTCCTTGTAGGTGATGAGCCCGACAAGGCGGCCGTCCTTGTCGACAACCGGCAATTTCTCAATCTTGTTTTCCTGAAGTATCTGGCTAGCGGCATGAAGATCGGTCTGCTGGCTTGTGGTGACGAGGTTCTCGCTGGTCATCACTTCATCGATGGACTTTTCAAGATTGCGCTCGAACCGCAGGTCGCGGTTGGTGACGATACCCACCAAATGCATGTCATCGTCAACTACTGGAATACCGCCGATATGATACTCACTCATCAACGCCAAAGCGTCGCGCACCGTACGGCCACGCTTGATAGTGACGGGATCATAGATCATGCCGTTCTCTGCACGCTTGACGATGGCCACTTGACGCGCCTGCTCCTCGATGCTCATATTCTTGTGGATCACGCCAATACCACCTTCACGGGCTATAGCTATGGCCATAGGCGCCTCGGTCACAGTGTCCATGGCTGCCGTGACGAAAGGGATTTGCAGGTCAATGTTGCGGGAAAACTTCGTCGCAAGATTGACCGTGCGGGGCAACACTTCAGAATAGGCGGGGACGAGAAGCACGTCGTCAAACGTCAGGCCCTGCATTACAATTTTGTCGGCAATAAAATCAGAAATCATATCCTAGCGGTTTTTATTGCATGCAAAATTACTCTTTTCGGCTGACGCTTGCAAGCCTCTCCACCGTTTTTTGAGATTTATGGGGATTGGGCAGCCACTGCCTGCAAAGCCCCTGCCCCGTTCAAATCCGGCAAGCGCTTTATGACGAAAACATTCTGATTTACATTATATTTCGAACACTCAAACGTGGGATTCGAACAACGCTTCTAAAAATTAGCACCAACTTTTCAAGAGATGGCATGGCCAATCAAAAATAAATCGTTAACTTTGCACCCGGTTCAAGGTTAAGGGCCTTGACCGGCCAACTCATAAACATGCATTTGGAGAGGTGCTCGAGTGGTTGAAGAGGCACGCTTGGAAAGCGTGTAAACCCCTAAAGGGTTTCGTAGGTTCGAATCCTATTCTCTCCGCACAGGCCATTATTCAGGTCAAAGAAACATTCCGACAGCAGGAGCCGCGCCAACTTTGGTGCGGCTCCTGCCCTTTTCACCCTACGGCAATTCAACAAGATCTCACAGGGCACACCAGTTTCCGATAGTCACTGCTTGCCGCAAATCTGCCATGCATTTGTGGTAAGCAACCGCTAGATCTGAGCAGCGGCAGAATGCACCTTGGCAAAAATTTCAGTTTTAACACAGCTTGCTTTCGGCGCCGAGAAGCAGTATATTTGCAACAGAGGAAAAGGCTATCCCGCACGGATAGCCTTTCTTCATGCCCTTTAGCCCTTCATATTGCCACCATACGGCAAAAATCGGCCCGTTTTTTCGGGAAACTAGCCCTAGCTCCGGAAAAATTTGCTCCGAGCTAATTCAAACTCCCCCTAGGGAAGTCTCAGCAAGCACCCATTTTAACATGCAAAACCCGGGCAGAGGTTAAATAGGTTAAGGTGCTGTTTCTGCAATTGGGGCAAAAAGGTGAAGCGGCAGGTGGCAGCACATTATGTGACACCGCCATCAGCAGCACGCACACGAGGCTTTCCCCTAATATGCCTGTCACGATCCCCGACCCACACGTATATTTCCTACCATGATTTGGCCAATCAGAAGAAAAACCGTAATTTTGCAACCGGTTTAGGTTCCGTAGCTCAGTAGGATTAGAGCAACGCCCTTCTAAGGCGTGGGTCTTGGGTTCGAATCCCAACGGAATCACCAAAACGAAGCGGGAACTAAGTTTCCCGCTTCGTTTCTTCTATCCCGATCCACAGGGAATCCTATCGTTTATTACCGATACGCATACGCTTAGCGAACGAGCTCCAATTGCCGACCACGGTGACCGGCATGGACTGGGCTATAAAAGATTAGAGTTCTTCTGTCCCGCTGTTGTTGCCACAAATCCAGAGTATCAGAGTATTATGTGGAAGTTTTCTTATCGCAATGGATACTGACACGGAAATCCACGCCAGTACCATAGGACTTCAGTTATTCCAACAGAGCCCCATTGGGTATATGCGGTGACAAGAAGAATCTGTTTCATCAGGGTTGTATTACCGCTTCTTGGGTCGCTTGTTGAAGCGGTAGATGACGCGGAGCATGGCGTAGCGGGGAATAACGTTGCGCCAGGTCTCGGTGGTGCCCTGCGCATTGACCGTGTAGGTGATGTGGGATAGCTGCCCTAAGATGTCGTAGCCCACGAGGGCGAGGGTGAGCCTGCCACGAATGACGCTCTTAGACAGCTGTGCGTTCCAGACGAGGTCGTCTGTGTTCATGGCGTCGTTGGCATAGCCACGGCGAACGAAGTAGGTGAGGTCGGTGGCTAACTGCAGGTTCCAGGGTAGGGCCACGTTGCCGTTCAGGCCCGTGCTGATGTCGGCGGCATCGATGTTGCGGAAGCCCATACGCCTGCTCTCGGCATGGTTCCAAGCCGCCTGAACGCGGGCGCCGACCCGGACCTTGTCGCGGCTGTATTCCACCTTGACGGGCAGCGAGAGGTAGTTGGTGCAGACCGTGCTGCGCACCGGCGTTTGCGCGTCTCCTCCCGTCAGATCGACGCTGTGGTAGAAGTTGTCGCTGAGGGAGAGGTGCAGCGAGAAGCCGCGGGTACCGAGCGGGGTGTAGAAGGAGGCCGTCGTGCTCACGTTCCAGTTGCCGTTGACATTCTCGGGACGGTAGGTGCGTACGCCTGTGGCGGCATCGTAGGCCTGTGACGTGGCCACGGTTGCGGTAGGCGTAGAGCCTGACGTCGGCCGAGAGGTTGCGACGGTACTTCGAGAGCCAGTTGCCGGAACGGTAGAAGAAGAAGACGGCGGGGAAGACGTCAGTGCGGTGCAGGCCGGTATTGCCCTCGCGGATGTAGAGGGGGCGCCGTCGAAGTGCAGCCCCATGAGCGAGAACATCGACGGGAGCTGCTGCCGATAGGACGTCTGCAGCTCCAACTCGTGCCTCATGCCCGGCGTGTTGCTCAGCACCTCCAGCCCGAGCGACGGCAACTAGGCCGTACGGCGGTCGCGACGGGGCGCCTGTCCGTCGTAGTCCCAGGTCTCGGACTGCAGCGACAGCCCCGCCTTCCAAGTGAAGCGGAAGCGGGCGTGGCTGTTGCCGTTGCGGTAGGTCTTCCTGTCATAGCGTCCGTCGAAGCTGAGGGCGACCCGATGTTGGTCGTTGGCTGTAAGGTAGCTGTTGGTTCGGTCGAGGGCCTCGAGCAAGGCCTCGCGGGTGGAGGGCAGCTCCCCCAGTCCGGCGTTAGCCATCTCTTCCAGCCGGTCGAGGCGATAGAGCGAGTTCTCCTGCCTGTCGTGCGAGTAGCTGTAGCATATCCCAGACCGCAGTTGAAGAACGGGCATCAGACGCTGTTTTCCGACCAGCGCCTATACCCATCAGCCCAGCAGCCACCTTATTTTTCGGCCAAATATCCGATAGACCACAGAGACCAAGCTCCAAGAGACGGCGAAGGCGATAACTGCGGCCAGAGGTATCTGGACACAAAGCGGGCAGCCCAATGCCCGCACCAACAGGACAGCGGGGCCGATGAAGAAATAGTGGATCATGTAAATGCCAAAACCACAGAGGGTCAGATTCGCCAACAGACGCTTGACCCACAGCGACGTCACCGGTATCACCTTGCAAAGCATGAAGAGCGGCACCGTCATCATGACCACATTCAGTGAATTCGTCGTCCAAAACAACTCTGACATCTGCTCCGTGCATCCGGGCAAGCCCGTCAACCAGCGATAGCCGCAACAGGTGATGGCATAGCCGATGGCAAACATAGGGATGCCGACACAGACCAGCTGCCGCCATCTCCAGACGCAGTTGCGCAGGCAATGGCCCAAAAGCAAATAGCCATTGAAGCCGGCAAAATAGTACAGCATGCCGAAAGCGTTCCAGCTACAAGTCCCCCATATGCCGGCATCTGCGAAACAGGAGTAATAAGGGAGTAGCGTCGTGACAAGCCATGCCGCCAGGAACCAACGTTTTGCCCCATCGGTGGCTCTCTCCACCCATGCCGAAAAAATAGGCATATACAGGTATAGGCCTATCAACAAATAGATGTACCACATCTGTATGCCGATGGAAGAGAAGTTGAGTGGTATCAAGAACACATGCTTCACGCTGACCTCCAGGCGCTGGGTCTGGAAATCCGCCCCAGCATAGGGGAAGAAGGCCTGTAACAGCTCCTGGCCACCACCGAACAGGCCAAGCAGCCAAGGGAACAGGCAATAGGCCACAGACCATATCAAGAATGGCGGCAGCACCCGCCCAATGCGTTTCTTGTAAAATGGACCAGCGTCGCCTCTGACCGGCAGTAGCAACGCACCAGTGATCATCACAAACAGGGGGACGCTATGACGCAGGGCACTTCCCCACATGGCCCCCCAGAACTTGACTCCCTCCTGGACAGGAACACCTTCAGGCGTCCAGTTGAAGGGATTTGCGCAATGACAGCACACAAGGGTGAACATGGCCAGCATCCGCACGACATCCAGCCACACAACATGCTGTGTCAATCCCGGAGCGACCAACTCCGATGTCCAGTCTCTTTTCTTTTCCATACTCATAGGTTTCTATTTTTCCGGCAAAAGTAAAGCGAAAAATCCGGGCAGCGTTTACCCTATGTTAAATTCAGCCCCTACCCGCCCTGATTCTGCTCAGCGATTGCTGCGTGAGTCCCAGAAAAGAAGCTATGTAGCCCAGTTGGGCCCTGCTGAAGATTCCGGGATATTCCTTCACCAGTTTCTCATAGCGTGCTTTCGCTGAGAGGTTCAGGCGGGCGATATGGGTGTCATAGAGCCATAAAAAATGCTCTTGCTGCATCACGCGCATCCAGTTTGCCAAGTCAATATGCCGGCGGTAAAGGGCGTCCAACTCATCGACCGATATGATGTAGGCCTCTGTTTCCTCCAGCGTCTCGACGTTTTCAAAACAGGGCTCATGGCGAAACAGGGACAAGGCGCCGCATGTGCCGTCACCCTCCATACAGAACCAAGTCGTCACTTCACGCCCGTCAAAATAGATGAAGGACCGGGTGATGCCTCGCTCGAGAAAGTAGACATGCCGATCCATTCTCCCAGCCTTGACGAGCATAGCCTTTGCCGGAAAAACTTCCCGACGCAGATGTGAGGCAAACAGTTCAATGGCCTCATCTGAGACCGGATAGAACGAACGCATTTTCTTGATTATATTTTCCATCAAAGAAGAGGTTAGGGTGTGCAAGCATACATCAACATGGAGGCGTAGAAATGCGTGGCGGCTAGCGGTGCACTGGAGGATCCAGAGATTTTTCCGCATAGTCGCCAGACGACGCCTTCGCTTAGCGCAAAAATGGGTAACTTCGCCCAATCAATAATGACACTGACATGAAGCGTGATTTCAGAAACGACGTTTATCAAGTGGTCAGATCTATTCCACCCGGGAAAGTGCTGACCTACGGTATGGTGGCACGACTGGCCGGCAACCCAAACTACTCTCGGCTGGTCGGCAAACTGATGCATGACTGTCTGCCAACCGTGCCCTACCCCTGCCATCGCGTGGTCAACGCGCAAGGCCGGCTTGCACCGGTCTGGGCCGCCCAGGCAGACCTGCTCAAAAAAGAAGGTGTGCGCCTGAAGGCCAACGGCTGTGTCGACCTCAAGGTCTACCTATGGCATCCTGAGGAGGACGAGTGACCGTCCCTATTTCATTTCTCGAAATGCTGATAGTCCTTACGGCTGCGCCAGTCACCGCCCCAGCGGAATCCGTGCTTGCGGAACAGGCGGTAACAAAGGTCATCGTGGTCTATCTTTTGTGTGAAACTCTGGCTACGGTCAGCATAGCGCTGCCCGGCTACCGGTGTGACACGCGGCGCACGGCCGCGACGCGGCACCACATAGGGATTATAGAGTGGATTGATGTCGACAGCCAAGCCATAGCTGTGACGGGACAGTGTTCGGCTACCGGCCACTGGGCGATAGTTGAAGCACGAGGAGTTATTGGCCGCCATGGAGCGCTCGTCGTTGGCGTCGTAGTTGTCAATGAGCACCATAGAGGCTATGGGGTAACGGGCCTCATAGAGTTGCCTGAATATACTCAACAGATCCGCGCTAATGCCACTGTGGCAGACCATCTCGCCTAGGCGGGTTTGTCCCTTGGCGTCACAGTGCAACACACGCAGGTAGCGCAAGTCGGTGCGCTTCACCGGACACCCTGCCTTGTACGACTTTCCCCTCATCCGCCGGAACACTGCATCTGACAGCGGTTCGGCCACAAAGCAGCGTGCCAGACCATAGGCTGCCACGGCATGCTCACTCACCCGATGACCTGCCCGCCAAGCATTCAACGCCGCCAAGTCATCGTTGACACTGGCGCTAGCCGCCGGCCGCACTGCCGGCTGTGCCGCAACGGTGCACTGCCACGGCTGGAAGGCTGGAAGCGAAACGAGCAGAAGGAATAAGAGCCCCACTGTTGGTCTGGACATGGCCATCAGTGAAGCTGTGCCAGGCGACTGACGTACTTACCGATGATATCGAACTCCAGATTGACCACGCTGCCCTTGTGCAGGCTACCGAAATTGGTGTGCTCAAGCGTATAGGGAATGATGCAAACCGAGAAGCTGTCGGCGGTCGGGGCACAGACGGTGAGGCTGACACCGTTGACGGTGACACTGCCCTTCTCAACGACGAAATAGCCTTGAGCCACTTGTTCCGGCAAACTCTCATAGTGGAATGTGAACACGGTGCTGCCATCGGCCGGCTGTACATCAGTGCAAACAGCTGTCTGGTCGACATGTCCCTGCACAATATGGCCGTCAAGGCGAGCATCGAGTTTCATAGAGCGCTCCACGTTGACAGCATCGCCGACTTGGAGCAGCCCCAAGTTTGAGCGGCGCAATGTCTCGTCGATAGCTGTGACGGTGTAGGTCTTGTCGTCATGACGCACAACGGTCAGGCAGACACCGTTATGGGCCACACTCTGGTCGATAGAGAGTTCATTGGCAAAATCGCAAGCCAATGTTATGTTAAGATTCGTCTGCTCCTTCTCAAGGGCGACAACGCGTGCCATGCCCTCTACGATTCCTGAAAACATAGTAGATGGATTAAATGTCGGAGATAGCTGGATATGAAATGGGAACCGCCAGCGGTCATTGCTTGGCAACCTTGTCGCCTTTGTCAGGGGCATCGGCCCCCTCGCTCATCAGGTCAGTGCCCCAGTGGGTCGAAGCCAGGCGTTGCTCGCGCTCAACAACCTCCTTGGCCTTCTTGGCATAGACAATCATGCGAAGCGACTGGCTATAAGAGATATAGTTCCAGACCCAATTGAGCAGAACGATGATCTTGTTGCGTACGCCGAGAATCGAGCGGAGGTGGACGACAAGCCACATGAACCAAGCCAGGAAACCGGCCATATGCACCTTTTTGAATTCGGCCACAGCCTTGTTACGGCCAACAGTGGCCATGGTGCCAAGGTTGCGATAGCTGAATGGCTTCAGTTCCTTCCCTTGCTCGATTCGCCGCAAATTCTTGGCCAAGAGCGCTCCCTGCTGAATGGCCACCTGTGCCAACTGCGGATGGCCACCAGGCCAGCCAGCATCACCTTCAGGCATGATGCACTGGTCACCAATGCAGAACACGCCGTCCAAGCCCTCCACGCGATTATAGGCGTCCACCTTGATGCGGCGTCCGCGCCCCAAGTACTTCTCAGGCAGGTTACCAACAGGCTGCGCGGCAACGCCGCTGACCCAAATGAAGGTGCGTGTGGCTATAGAACTGCCGTCCTTTAGGATCACGCGGTGGTTGCTATAGTCTGTCACCATCTTGTTGAGCAATATATTGACACCCATAGAACGGAGATAATGCTCGACATGTTCAGACGACTCTTGACTCATGGCGGGAAGCAGGCGTGGCCCGGCTTCGACGAGATAGACGTGCATCAGGCTTGTCGGCAGGTCGGGATAATCCTTCGGCAAGACATGGGTTTTCATCTCTGAGAGTGCCCCCGCGATTTCGACACCCGTAGCGCCACCGCCGACGATGACCACGTTGAGCAACTCTTGGCGCTCCTGGTCACCGGCGCAGGTCAGCGCGCGCTCAAAGTTGTCGAGCAGGGCATTGCGCAACCCCATGGCCTCGCTGAGCGTCTTCATGGGCATGGCCTCTTCCTCGACGTGCTTGTTTCCGAAATAGTTGGTCGTGGCACCGGCCGCAAGCACCAAGTAGTCATATCTGATTTTACCGATAGACGTCTGAATGATCTTGTGCTCGGGGAAGATAGAGCGCACTTCAGCCATACGGTAGAAGACGTCATTACGCTTCTGGAAGAGTTTCCGGAAGGGGAAAGAGATGGAACTTGGCTCGATGCCGGCCGAAGCTATCTGGTAGATGAGCGGGGGAAACTGGTGGTAGTTGTTGCGGTCGACAAGGACGATCTGAAACTCGTCCTTCTTGAGTTTGTTGATGAGTGTAAGTCCGCCGAAGCCACCGCCAACAATGACGATACGCTTCTTCTCTGTCTTGGGTAAATTGGAACTCATATATAGAAGTGGGTGTTGTCTGTGTCTGTCTAGTTGTCTGTCTAGCCGTTTGAGCACCATCCAAAGGCCGCCATTGGCTGCCAAACGGCCATGCCGCTCTGGACTGTGCCGCTCAAGCACATGCAAAGTTAAGCAAAATTGCTAGGAGAACGCAGCGCTGTACCTACTTATTTTTATGCGTACGCGAAGCTTGCGCACCGGAGATAGCAAGTCCAAGAACAGGCCGTCTGTCATTGTTCAGGCGGCACATATTGTCCTTTGTGGCGTGTGGCTCCCGGCCCTCTGTTGATGGCATGGCGCGGACAATGGTGGTAACAGGCCATACAGGCCGTGCAGCTGCCGTGCCACTGTGGGCGGCCGGCAGCGGTCAATGTGACATTGCCGACTGGACACACTTGGACACAGCGTCCGCAACTGATGCAGGCGTCGCTGCAACAAAACGGGCGGTCGTTGACAAAGAGACTGTTGAAGAGTGGACGGACGATGTGGCTCTTTAGCCATGGCAGGGCACCAGGGCGCACATCGCGGACGCCATGGCGGCGAGTCAAGACCGTCTGGCTGATAGCGCTCAGACGTGCTGGCAGGGCCGCCAGCTTTTGCGCCACGACATCTGGAGCGTCGACATCGAAGCCAGGCAGTGCTACATAGGTGTTGGGCATGACTACAGACCACACAGCGTCCACGGCAAAGCCATAACGGGCAAAGCACCGACACACTTCGCGGTCTGTCCTTCCGATATCGTCGCCGCAGGTCAGTACGACGTAGACATATGCCACAGACGGCGCAATGTGGCTAAGCAAACCGCAAAGGTCGTGAGCGACACGAGGCGGCAATCCCCAGCCATAAACGGGAAAGACTAAGCCCAAAGCCTCACCGGGCGCCAGTGCAACACTGTGCTCCAGTGCAGCAGAGAGCGACATGTCAGAATCCCCGACCAGTCTGGCAAGACGCCGGGCAACATAGCGACTGTTGCCCGTGCCGGAGAACCAGACAATCATAGCCTCAAGATTCTCTGGAAGACGAAGCAATCCTGAAAGACACGGGGAGCCTCCTCCAACTCGTGGTGAAACAGGCCATAGACCGTACTGCCGCTGCCACTCATGGCTGCATAGAGGGCACCCATGTCGTAGAGTGTGTCCTTGATGGCCGCTATTTCTGGGTGTTTCGGGAAAACACTCGCCTCAAAGTCATTGATGACACAGTCGCGCCAAGTTTCTACAGGACGGCTGAGAGCCTCGCGCAAATCGACTTCAGGTTGCTGTGGGCTGACACCGGCATAGGCCTCGCGTGTCGACACACTGACTGGAGGCTTTACAAGGATGATGGCCAAACCACGCAGCGAGAGGTCTATCGGGGACAAGCGGTCGCCGATGCCTGTGGCGTAGGCCGCACGCTGGCGAACAAAGAAAGCACAGTCGGCCCCGTACCCAGCCAACCGGCGTTCCATGTCCTCAGGGATCAGGCCCAAGTCGTAGACATCGTTGAGTAGGCGCATCATGGTGGCGGCATCACTGCTGCCCCCACCCAGTCCGGCTCCCATAGGGATATGCTTGTCGAGCCAGATGTCTTGTGGCGGGAATCCGAACTCAGCGCGCAGATCCTCGCAGACCTTGACGACAAGATTGTCCTCAGGGTGGCCACCGACTTCGAGGCCAACGGTCTGAAGGGCAAAAGGGGCGTTGGAGCCACGAAGCGGACGCGTCTCCAATGCGTCTTGCAGGGGGATGGGATAGAAGACGGTCTCCAAGTCGTGATAACCGTCGGGCCGGCGAGCCACAATGTGCAGGCCAATATTAATCTTGGCGTTGGGATAAGCGAGCATATGGTCGGGACTGTATTTGTTATTCCACGTAGAGCACGAGGCCCTTGAGGTATTCGCCTTCCGGGTGGTAGATGTTGATGGGATGGTCAGCCGGCTGGTGGAGCTGGTGCAAGATACGCACATGCCGCCCACTACGGGCTGCGGCCGTGAACACAGCCAGCCTGAACTGCTCTTTCGAGATGGCCTGCGAACAACTGAAGGTGAACAAGATGCCACCATGGCGTATCCGCTCAAAGGCAATGGCATTGAGGCGTGTATACCCTCTGACCGCAGCAACCGTCGCGTCGCGATGCTTGGCAAACGCGGGCGGATCGAGCACGATGAGGTCGTAGGCAGAATGGTGAGGCAGGGCGGAAAGAAAGTCGAACGCGTCCTTCGTAAAGCCTTCGTGACGCGTGTCGCTGGGGAAGTTAAGGGCCACATTGCCCTCAGTCAGTGCCATGGCCTTTGCACTGCTGTCAACGGAGTGGACACTGCGGGCACCACCGCGCAAGGCATAGACTGAGAAGCCGCCGGTATAGCAGAACATGTTGAGCACATCGCGGCCTGCGGCATAGCTCTCAAGCAGACGGCGATTCTCACGCTGATCGATGAAGAAGCCCGTCTTCTGGCCCCGCAACCAGTCGATATGGAACCGCAAGCCACACTCTGTGGCCACATCAACAGCCGTCTCGCCGATCAGAAATTCGGCCTTGGCCTCCTCAGCGCCGACCATGTAAGGCAATGTGCCTTCCGATTTGTAATAGACATTGGAGACAAGCCCGCCTGTGGCATCGACGATGGCTTGGGCTATCTGGCGACGGGCACGGTGCATGCCGGCAGAGTGCGCCTGCACGACTGCCGTCGGGCCATAAACGTCTACCACCAGCCCCGGTAAGCGGTCGCCCTCACCATGGACAAGGCGAAACACATCATTGGGACGGCCGGCACTGTCTTGTCCAGTCAGTCGCAAAGCCATGCGTACGGCATAGGCGGCCTCCAGCCGTCCATGCCAGAAGGCGGCATCGACCACCTCATCGTCGAAGGTCAGTATGCGCACAGCGATACTGCCACGCTCATAATGCCCAGTGGCCAAGTACTGTCCCTCATGGTCGACGAGGCGCACGAGGTCACCGTCTGTGATGTCGTCATCCAAGCGACCGATAGCCCCGGAGAATACCCAAGGATGGAAGCGCTGTAGACTGGCGGCCTTACCGCGACGTAGTTCGATGGTCTTCATTTCGTTTCTTGTTATATGTTCGGCGATGTGTGGCCTGGGCGGTCCGCTGCACTGGGTGCTTGGGCAAAGGCGCTTGCTCCGGCTCCGCCGCCGGCAGTACGGTATAGCCGTTACTGCGCAAGGCGGTGAGGCGGCGGTAAAGGGCGATGCAGGCCACAGCGTCGGTGGCGGCATAGCGCTGCTGGGCGGGTGTCAGCGTATCGGCCTCCCAGTTTGACAGTTGTGCATGTTTCGAGATACGCCGGCGAAAGACATTGGCAAATAACTTCTGCAGGCTCATGTCAGCGATGCCCATCTCCTTCACGTAGTTCTGGAGGTCGAGCCAGGCGCCAAGGGTGAAGCTGCGCCGCTCATGGAGCATATGGGCGTCGTCGCGAAGCGAGAGGCCCACCTTGGGCACTGCCTTGTCTTCGAGCAGACTGACAAGGCTATCTGGCAGGCCCATACGGCACAGGCGAAAGAGGAAACACATCTCATCTGTCGCGGCTTGGAGCAGGGCGACAGCATGGCGGTCACCCTTGCGGAAGACTGGGCGTGTCTCGGTGTCGATACCGATCAGCGGCGCACGGCGCAGGACATCGACGGCACGGGCAGCTTCGGCCTCACCCACGATGACATGAATGGGCCCGTCGAATAGGTAACGCGGCAATGTGCTGACAAGTTGTTTGTCTGTCTTGGCGAAGAGCTCGACGGGCAAAGCGCTGTAGTCGATGGGTACAATCTGTTCGTTGATAGTCTCACCCATCTGTCAGTTCTCCCCGTTTTGTGTTGTGGCCTCAAAATGGAGCAGGTGCAGCACACGCAATGCCCCCAAGACACATTGTCCCCAATTGCCGATAAAGTCTTCCCTGACCTCATCGACAGCGATGGCCATGGCTTCGCCGTTCGCGTGGCGATAGGCTTCCAAGAAATTCCGAATCGACTGGTAGGCGTCGGCCAGACTCTCGCTCACTGTGCAAAGAACCGGCTGATCCGCATATTTGAAGTCTTCGACGAAGACATCGAGATAGTCATCGTCCGCACCGAGCAATGTGCCTACGCCGTGCCGCACATAGTCATAGTCGGCCTCGGTGACGGCTGGTGCGTTGAAACCGTCTTCCCGGGGTACGACGGGCAGGAGCGTCGCCTTGAGATAAAGCAGGGGAAGAAGGCCGCGCATGACGCGGCTGAACACCTCACGGGGCATATCCACAGCACCTTCAAGCGTCTTGCAGAATTCAGCGGCGACAGTCACGAATTCTAATATCGCAGGAGCGTATACCCCCTTATCCGTAGTCTGTTGTTCCATAATTGGCTGCAAAGCTACAACAATTTTTCCATTTTGGTTTTGCTGAAAGCTCCCATTTTGTCTTGCATGACCACAAACAGCCCCATTGCTGTCCTCCTAATCATCAGGGAACCTACCCGCCAGAGTGGACAAAGTACCGGCACACAGACGCGAGAGTGCAGACAACCGATCATCGTCTGCACCCTCGTATATCAGAATGTCCGGCAAGCGCCTACAGCCGGATAGCGGCCAATTGGCTGGGAGTTTTCAATCACTTGATCCGCCTGGAGCGGGCCACAGGCTTTGCAAGAACGGGCTTTGCGGAAGCCGGTTGCAGAGCCGGTGCCGGAGAGACGGGAGCCGGTGTTGCGGCTGTGGTAGAAACGGTGGCAGTGCCTTCGGCCGGTGTGACAGAATCGGCCACTGATGCCGTAGGATCAGCACCGGGGCTCTCAGTTTGCTGGTTCTCCTTGGCGACTTCGAGCAACTCAGGCGGCAGGGTCTCGCCCATATAAATGAACTGGAAGTTTTGCCCCTTGGCAGAGGGGAACTGGCTACGCGGATCGACGTCCTTGCGCGCCTTCAGATGGTCGACAATGCGGTTGTAGCAGGAGACGCCAGAATCCGTCAGGACACAAGCCGAGAAGACCGTGTCTTGGTATTGGAACTTTGACGTGCCAGGAATCTGAATGACGCGCTTGAACATGATGGTTCCCTTGTACCAACCCTGACGCGAATCGGTCAGTTGGTTGACACGTGAATCCTTCTTCACGAATGGTTGCTCCTGACGTGGTTCCGGCCGCTGCTGTTGCGGTGCGCCGGGAACGTTCGTCTTGCGGTTGGCCTTGAATGCCGCAAGGCTGTCGGCCGTGGTCTTGATGAGAATGAAGTAGACACGGGGCCTCACCTTGTAACGCTTCGGATAGGGCATGTCGCTATTGATATACTCCCGCAGGTCATTGACCAACTCGGGCGTGATGCGGATGTCGGGAATCGAAGACAGAAAATTGATCAACTCGTCAAGATTGTACACCAGTGTGTCTTGATCGAAGTAACGGACGTAAATGTTCATTGCTGTATTTACCTTTAAGACGACGCCTGCGTGAGACGCCTATAAAACAAAAAGCCTATGAGAACCAGCGAGCCAGTGTCTCATAGACGTTGAGCGGAAAACGAGACTCGAACTCGCGACCCCAACCTTGGCAAGGTTGTGCTCT
>OIYP01000304.1_pt1 | contig 33691 bp, 30 predicted proteins | sample 1588261 | NCBI WGS metagenome assembly OIYP01 (sample SAMN03283293) | human gut metagenome | biome: human-associated habitat; material: feces | host: Homo sapiens | place: Peru | collected 2012
GTTTTCCTGTTCCCATTGATGACACACTCCTTTGTTTTTATTATACTTTGATTGTCTTGTATGTGTCAAGTTTTATTATACAGGATTATAGATAATTTACCTGACACGCGGAAAGCGTGGCAGTACGGCAGAGCAAAAATGCTGCCGTACAGAGATCATATAAAAAAATGCGTTGACGAAATGATCGAATGCAATGATGAATTGAAAAAGCAGTTTGAAGAGTACAAAAACAGACTTGCTGAAATGAGCCGCGATTATCGTGAAATTTATGGCGAGCGCAAAGAACAGCGCAGCGAACTTGAGGAGTACGCTGTTAACCGACTCGAAACTTTTTACAGCAGTGCAGGAAACAAACTGCTTCAAGAGATATACAAGATAAGATACGGAGAAAAAGAGTCGGCAACGGTTGAGAATATTCACAAGGAGCGCGCCGCGCCCGGTCTTTTAAAGAAAGAATATGAAAGCATAAAAGGCAGCATAGACAGTGCTGCTGCACATGGTGACAGCAAGGCACTTTCAAAAGCTCTTGACGATATGGAGCGCTTTTCTGAGCAAAGCACAAGCGCTGCTGTGTATTTGGCGTATTACTTTTACCGCCGCAGAAGTGATAATAAAGAGTATCGCAAAAAAGCGGAGCAGTATATGGGGCGAGCTTGCAAGATAGGAAGCAGCAAGGAATATAACAACTTTGAAGTGATGTATGCAAAACTGCTTGTCGAAAATGGAAAAACTGATAAAGCAGCGGAAGTGCTGCGGTGTTCGGAACAACCGCAGGTACGTGAAGCAGTTGGTAAGATTGCATTGAAAAGTGGTCAGATAAATGTTGCTGCTGATAATCTGCTTACAGCGGCACAAAGCGGCAGTGCTACGGCAAATGACGAGATCAAAAAGAATTCCGCAAAGCTGTATCGCCCCATATTAAAAATAAATGTTGGAAGAAGTATCAAAAGATCTATAACAAGCGCGTCCATTGTATATAACCGGTGCGCTAATACGATAAAAAAGCTGCTTGACGAATCTGAGCGGCATTTAAAAGCACTGCAAAACGAATACGATTATCAGCAAGAGCAGGGCGGACTGTATGATGATTTTGAACGTGAATACTAACAGGAGGTCAAAAATGGCTAGGAAAGGGAAAAACGAGGAACGGCTAAAAGGACATTCATATATAAACGAAAACAGCACTGATGGGCGAGCGTTGGTTCGATTGGTGCAGGTGTTGTCATTTACGCTTATGTTTTATGTGCTCATATGCCTATTGATGAATTATCTGCCGATGGTACTAAAATATATGCTGGACTTTTCGCATAAAAAATATACGACTGCGATACTTATTCCAAAAATAAGCTACTTTTTCAAACCTGCAACTATCGGTTTACCCATGACGCTTATAATAGCTCTTGCGCTAAGTATGCTGCTGACGCTCAAACTCGATACAAGCTGGGCGATACGAAATGGCAACAAAACAATAAAGGGTAAAGCACATTTTATCACCGAAGAAGAGGTATCGCACATTTTGTCAAAGTTTCCCGAAAACAATATATCAAAAGCAAAATCGGGCGGGATACCGCTTTTCCGAGAAAACGGAAATATATATGTTGACACGGAAACGATACATAGCCTTATCATAGGCACTACACGTTCAGGTAAAGGTCAAACTTTCGTGCTGCCTATGATACGATACATAGCTAACGCCCAGGTCAAGCACAGCATGGTACTCAACGACCCTAAAGGCGAGCTGCTTGAAAACTCGTATGATATGCTCGTGAATCAAGGCTATAACGTAGCCGTGCTCAATCTACGCGATACGCAGTATTCTAATCTATGGAATCCGCTGCAAATAATAATTGACGAATACCGCAACAGACGCGACGGCAAAGACGGTAATACGGATCTATCGAAATGCATGAAACTCGCTCAGGCTCTTGCAAATGTTTTTACGCAGAACGATAAATCGGATCCGATATGGCCTGAATCGGCAAAGTCGCTCTTTGTTTCTATGCTGCTTTTCCTGCTGGAACACGGATACGATAATGGGCATTTGGATAACGTGTCGCTTTATTCGGTCTATCAAATGTTCATAGAATTCGGAACAGCGAATGAGCAGCGCGGAAATACGACTGTCAACGCGCTTGATGAATTGTTTAATAATCTGCCTATAGGCAATCCTGCACGATCATCTTACGCAACATCTAATTTCGCAAGCGGCGATATGCGTTCCTCGATCTTCTCAACGCTCGCGTCAAACCTAAATCTGTTTGGTTTTGATGTCGGCGTATCAAAATTGACGAGCGGCAATCAGATAAACTTTCGCTCGTTGGCTGACCCCGACAAACCTATGGCGATCTTCATGTTGATACCGGATAACGAAAAATCGCGATATGTGCTTTCGACTCTGTTCGTGAATCAGTGCTACGATGAGCTGGTCGAATATGCCGATGAATTCAATTCGCAGAAGCTGCCGCAGCGCGTCCATTTTATACTGGACGAATTCGGAAACATGGTACCGATACCGGGCATGGACACAAAAATAACGGTAGGTGCAGGCCGTAATCTGCTATTTGATCTGTTTATTCAAGACTTTAATCAGCTTGACACTAAATATTCCAATGCAGCAAAGACAATACGATCTAACTGCGGTAATCTTGTTTATATCAACTCACTTGACGATGATACCAACAAATATTTTTCATCTGTTTTAGGAAACAAAACGGTGGAATATACAACTTACAGCGGTAATCTGCATACATGGCTGGATCACCAATCACGCGCAGTTGACGGGCAGCCTTTGGCAACGTCCGATGAGCTTGCAAACATGGAGCCAGGAATGGCGATAACAAAACGTCAACGCTCGTATCCTATGATAACTCAATTTGAGTTTTATTACAAGCTCGGTCTGCCGAGCAACAGCACCCGTGAGATAGCTGAAAAGATGGAACTTATAGACCGCCCGCTTGAGGATACGATCTATCCGCTTGATGAGATATGGGCGACACTTATACGGCGTACAGCTCCTGCGGCACACCCCGAAAATTCGCAGATAACATGGCGGCAGGCAGCAATGCGGCTTGAAAAGCAAGGATATGTATGGCAAATGGACGCTACCGACAGCGATACGGTGAGCTTTTTCCTCACGCCGCAAAGCAAGCTCAAGAAGAGCAGTATACGCACCAATTTTGCGCCGTCTGTTAAAAAGAAAACTGATATTGACGACATAATCAGCAAGATAGAAGATAAAAATCATAAAAATGGAAGCTGGCTGAAAAATAATCTTGATCTGCTTTTCAGTTCTGATATAGACACCGATCAAAAAATAACTGTGGCAAAGGCGCTGATAAAACGAATACGGCAGATGGTCTATCTTTCTGCCGATGAAAAAAGCAGACTTGAACGCTACATAAATACCACACATAATGGCTGAACCACTAAGTTGATAGAATGCAGATCTTATTTTTTTCCTTTAAAAGAAAAATAAACTGCAGAAAGGAAGTAATCATGAAACTTATAGTAGCAGAAAAGCCCAGCGTAGCTAAAGCCATAGCGCCTATCGTTGGTGCTGATAAAAAAGAAAACGGCTGCCTTACCGGCGGCGGGTACACAGTGACGTGGTGTCACGGTCATCTTGTGCAGCTATTCTTGCCGCAGGATTATTCAGAAGAATTAAAAAGATGGAGTTTTGATACACTGCCTATAATACCTAAAGATTGGAAGCTAAAGATCCTTGATGGTGCTCAAAAGCAGTTTTCCATCGTAAAACGCCTTATGAACAGCTCTGCGGTAACTGAGATAATATGCGCTACCGATGCTGATCGAGAGGGCGAGTGTATTTTTCGATACACATATATGCTGGCGGGGTGCAGAAAACCTGTAAAACGCTTGTGGACATCATCGCTTGAAGTTTCAGCATTAAGCACAGCTATGGCTGAGCTGAAAAATGACAAAGCCTATGATGACCTGTTTGCAGCAGGCTATTCACGCGCTAAGGCAGATTGGCTTGTCGGCATAAATGCAACACGCTTGTTTTCATGCAGATATTCAAATAAACTGACTGTAGGCAGAGTTCAGACGCCAACGCTTGCCATGATAGTGCAGCGCGACTATGACATCGAGCACTTTGTAAAACAGAAATACTATACCGTAGAGCTTGATTGCGGCAGTTTTAAGGCAAGCTCTGAACGCATAGACGATATTCATAAGGCACGCTCAATAATAGCTGCGGTCAGCGGAAAAACGGCTGAAGTAATTGAAGTGAACGATGAAAACAAAACGCTCAATCCGCCGAAACTTTTTGACTTGACTACGCTTCAGCGTACAGCAAACAAATATTTTGGTTACACAGCCAAACAAACGCTTGATCATCTTCAATCTCTTTATGAGAAAAAGCTGGCGACATATCCGCGAATAGATTCGCAATACATTACTGATGATATGGAAGAAACCGCGGCAAATGAGGTAGGCATAGTTTTCTCCTGCTTTCCTGAATACGGTGACATACCGCACACGATCGATGTAAAGCGGTGTATCAATAACAAAAAGGTTAGCGGTCATCATGCAATACTACCGACCGCAGAGCTTGAAGGAGCAGACCTGAGCACGCTCTCTGATGGTGAGCGAAACATTCTCAAGCTAATATCTGCACGTCTTGTCCTTGCCGTATCTGCTCCGCATAAATACAGAACAGTAAAGGCTCATATACGTTGCGCAGGCTATGATTTTTCGGCAAGCGGAAAAACTGTTATCGATAACGGATGGAAAACTGCAGAAGAGAAGATAAAAGCAGTACTTAAAAACAAAAACAGTGATGACGAAACAAAAGCTGATACTGATACCGCTTTGCCTGATATATCGCAGGGCGATATTTTTGAAAATGTTTCGGCAAGATCCGCAGAGCATTTTACATCACCCCCAAAGGCCTTCACGGAAGCTTCTTTGCTTACAGCAATGGAATACGCAGGAAATGAAAACTATTCAGAGTATGCTGAAATTGGTGAGGATATAGAGAAAAAGGGGCTTGGAACGCCCGCAACGCGCGCTGCCATAATCGAAAATCTTGTTAAGATACAGTATGTTAAGCGTGATGGAAAAAAGCTCATTTCAACTTCAAAAGGCAAGGAACTTATAGCCGCGGTTCCCGATGAGGTCAAATCAGTGGCAACGACAGCAGAGTGGGAAACGCAGCTGCAAAGGATAGCAAAGGGGCAGATCTCTGCTGACGGTTTCATTGAAGAAATAGAAAACCATGTAGAAAACATGACGAAGAGTTATTCATCGCTGGCAGAAAATACAGTCCTATCTACGCGCTTTGAAGCTATAGGCAAGTGTCCTAAGTGCGGCGCAGAGGTGAGGTCATACAGCAAGGTCTACGCTTGCGAGAAAGGCAAGGAAGCTTGTGGATTCGGTTTGCCGAAAAATATATGCAAGAAAGATATATCTGAAACACAGGCGGCAAAGCTACTCGAAAAAGGGAGAACAGATGTGCTGAAAGGTTTTATCGGAAAATCGGGCAAAAGCTTTTCAGCTTTTTTATCTTTACAAGACGATATGAGCGTAAAGCTTGAGCTGCCTGAGTATGAAACAAAAGTCGTAGGTATATGTCCGCGTTGCGGCTGCGACGTGACGGAAACACCAAAGGCATTTAGCTGCTGCGGCGGTAAGGGCTGCGGTTTCGCACTATGGAAAGAGGATAAAAAGCGTGGCATAAAGGTCAGTGCGGCTTCCGCCGCCGGTCTTTTAAAGGGAAAAACGGCAACTCTTAGTGCAGTAAATTCAAAAGGCGAAAAATACAAAGGGACGTTTGAGCTTGTTGATACGGGCAAGTATGTTAATCTTAGATATGTTGCGAAAAAATACAATGGAGGTTGACAATGATGTGGTCAAATAAAGCTTAAGCAGTTTGAAGAAATTCAGGCTGCTTTTTATATACAAAAAAAGAGGACAGCATAGTGCGAATATGCCGTCCTCAGAAAGAAGAATTAATATGAAAATACCAAATGCAATTTTAACCCAAACCAAAGGAAATGCTCTGAAAGTTGCCTGCAAGCTTTACAGTCTTGTCAATGAGAATAGAAAGAGCAGTAACGGTTACGAGATCTGTGTAAAACAATCTACTCTCTCTAAAGCCTGCGGACTTAGTGTGTCTACAGTCAAGCGTGCCCTTTCGGAACTCGCTGAGAAGAATATAATAGTAAACAGATACAGGACCACTCGCGAAAACGGTCATCAAAGCAGTTATCATTACACTATGGCGTTTTTCAACAAGTTTTTTTATATGCGCTATGATGTTTTTTCATTTGCTCTCACAGCGCAGGAATTTACGCTGTACGCTGCAATGTGCAAGCTGCGTACTAATACTATCAATTCATTTTATCAGTCTTTAAACGACCTTTCACGCATTCTGAATGCGGATAAGTCAGATATATGCCGTACTTGCAGCAGGCTGATCGAAAAAGGGCTTATAGTAAAGCAGCTAAAGCGTACAAAGCTTGGCGACTATACTGATAACACATACTTCGTGGTAGTACGCCTGCGCGGTACTATAAAAAAGAAGAAGCCGTCGCGTTGTCGCCATAAATTCACATATATTATATCACTTAAATCTAACTATGTCAATAGCTGCCGCAGAAAATCTATGCATATCTGCTCTGCAAGTTTTATAGGGGGTAGTGGGTAAAATGAACCCTCATTATATAAACCCACTTTGTTATGTCTTTTAGAGAGTAAAAAATATGATCTAAGATATATAACTTTGTTAAGTATCTATACATACGAACACTCGGGGTTTGTCAGCTGCGCTGCGCTTTGCATTGTTATGAGTACAAAATTATCTTTTTTTCTTTAAAAGAAATTTTAAATATTGCTATATAATTGACTTTATGCCAATGATGTTATATAATATATGATGTCTGTAAAAAGACTTGTGTAAAAATACTATAAGGAGAAAGAGAATAATGGAAAATCAAATGAAGTCACTAACGTTCGCAGAGCACGCTAAAACCGTGCTTATGATCAAACAGTACAAGGTGCGTGATAATACATATCAGCTGCACTGGGAATCGTTGTGCAGAAATCACATTTTGCCGTATTTCGGTACATTGCCTATAGACAGTATCAAGCGCAATGACATTGAGATGTATTTTATCTTGTACCGCGACTATGCGAGAGAAACACTTAAATCACATTTTTCCGTGCTTAATGAAATACTGGATAATGCGTATGTCAATGATATTATACCTAAAAATCCATGTGAGCATTTTAAGATCCAGGTGGGCGGCAAAAAAAAGAAAAAGCGCGTCTACACACCTGAGCAAGCTGATCTTGTCTTGGCATACTCAAAGCTTCACCGCTTTGGACTTGAAATTGATCTGTTATTGAGTTGTGGGTTGACGCGCTCTGAACTGCTGGGCATTAAGTGGGACGATATAGATCATCAAAATCAACTGATATATATCCAGCGGGGTGTTACAGTGCGTCAGGGCGGCAGCAGTGCCGAAAGCAGTCGCGTTGTCATCAACGATACAAAGAACGAATACCGTGAAAGGGTGATAGCCGTATCTGACGAAACGATGGAGCACATAAACCGCGCTCCGCGTGAGCTGCTGCTATGTAGGAATGTTCATAAGAAAACGCCGGGGCACTATGTGTATCCGGAATTTCTCATATATAACCGCTTCGGAAAAGTGTGCAGTCCCGATTCATGGTACGTTCGCAGATACAAGGTTTTCATGCAGGAAATGCACGATTACTATCTCAAGCATGGCGTAAACGTTCCGATGCTTACACCTCACGAGCTGCGACACACACGCGCATCGATATGGGTCAACGAGGGCAAGAACCCATATGCGATAGCCGCACAGCTCGGCTGGTCAGATCTCGATATGCTCAGCCGTGTTTATGGACATAGGGATATACAGTTGTTGCGAAAGCAGCTGGGGATATGACTGTAGGCAGAAAAATAATGCTAGCGGATATAACGTCAGCCGCAAGCTCTTGATATTCAGTCAATTTTCTGTTATAATATAATAAAGATCTGCCTAAAGGCAGAAAAAGAGGAGATGAAATAATGCCGAAGCAGCCACCGTTTTCTATTACAAATGAAATTTTGAACCTATCGGCTGAGATCGCGGAAATGGTAGGCAAAATATCTGTTACACAAAAACTTGATAAAAACCCTACCCTGCGCCGTGAAAATAGGATCAAAACTATTTATGGTTCATTGGCTATTGAGCAAAACACTCTTACTCTTGAGCAGGTGACTGCAACTTTAAACGGAAAAAGAGTTGTTGCACCTCCAAAAGATATTGAGGAGGTTAAAAATGCTTTTGAAATATACGAGCTGCTTGATACGTTAGATCCATACTCGGTAAATGATCTTTTAAAAGCTCATTCTGTAATGATGAGAGGGCTGGTAACAAATGCAGGCGAATTTCGTGAAAGACCAGTAGGTGTTGTTGACAGCTCTACCGGCAGGGTTATACACTTTGGAACCCTACCGGCTTATGTACCTGATGCGATCAATGATCTTCTTGAATGGACACGATCAAGCAATGTACATATGCTCATAAAGGCGTGTGTATTCCACTATGAATTTGAGCTTATTCACCCTTTTATAGATGGCAATGGAAGAGTCGGACGTCTGTGGCATACGCTGCTCTTGTCAAAATGGCAGCCTATATTTGCATGGATACCGATAGAATCAATGATATTTAAAAATCAGAAAGAATACTATCAAGCTATAAATTATTGTAATAACGTTTGTGACTCGACGAAATTCATTGAGTTTATGTTAGAAACGATCCGGCTCGCGCTTTTAGAACTAACTTGTTCCGAACAACTTGCGCAGGAACAAGATAAGGAACAAGTTATTGAAATGATATTGTCATTTTGTTCAGAACCCCGCACCAGAGCGCAAATACAGGAACATATAGGCGTAAGCAGCAGGAAGCTGTTTACAATAAAATTCCTAACGCCACTTATCGAAAGCGGGCAGCTCAAAATGACGATTCCTGATAAGCCGACAAGCAGAAATCAGAAGTATGTAAAAGATTAAAACACAAATGAGCTGCACGAGAAGTGCAGCTCATTTTCTGCCTATAGGCAGAAATCACAGGATTGACAATTAAAAGCAGTTGTGATATTATTGAATTAGGAAACGAGGTGTATAAAATGATTGAACATACAGATTAAATTCATATACCGTATAGAAGAACATTTTTATTAGAAGAGTTCTTTAACGTTAAAGATGATATAATAAATGTGAAAAAATCAAACTTGATAAAAGGTGGAATATCTATGAAGAAAGATGAAAATAGCAGTGCTTCAAAACTGCTGGAAACACTGATGAAAAACGAAGACTTGTGTATCAGAGAAGCGGCGATGAAAGCCTGCGAAGGTCGGGAAGATGTGCCCATCGAGATTATAATCGCTGGACTTGAAGATAAAGAAAGTTATGTAAGAAGAGCTGCCGCACAAGCTTGTAAAGGACGTAATATACCTCTTGAAATCATAGAAAAGTTGTTGAAAAACGATGATTGGGATATAAGAGAATCTGCTATGGAGCTTTGCGAAGGACGAGAAGTTCCCGTTGAGATAATAGAGGAAGGGTTAAATGATGAAAAATCTCTTGTCAAAGATGCCGCCATAAAAGCTTGCGAAGGACGTAATATACCTCTTGAGACAACGAAAAGATGGATAAAAGATGATGATATGTATATGAGAATAGCTGCTATATACGCCTATGAGGGTCGCAAAGTGCCAACAGAAATCATAGAAGCAGGGCTAATTGATAAATGCTGGGGCGTTAAAATGGTAGCCATAAATATTTGTATAAGTAGTGAAGCTCCCATCAAGACCGTAAAAACATGGCTGAAGAACGAGACTAATTGGCAAGCAAGAGAACTTGCCATGCAAGTTTGCAAGGGACAAGAAGTTCCTTTTGAAATAATAGAAATTGGTTTAAGAGATGATGAATGGGCAGTCAGAGTAGCTGCCGTACAGGCTTGCAAAGGGCGAGAAATTCCGATTGAAGTAATAGAAAAGGGTCTAAATGATGAAGATGAAGATGTCAGACGAGCCAGTATACGGGCTTGTCAAGGACAAAATCTACCTATCGAAATCATAAAAAAATGGATGAAAAATGATGATTGGCATTTCAGGGCAGCTGCCATGACTGCTTGCATAGATAGAAAAGTTCCCGTCGAAATAGTTAAAATGGGATTGAACGATGAAGATTGTAATGTAAGAAAAGTTGCCATGCGAGCTCATATAGGAGAGGAATCGCCAATTGAAATAATTGAATCAGGCTTGAAAAAAGATGAAGACTATTTCATTAAAAAAGCTGCAATAAAAGCTTGTAACGGGAGAGAAATCCCTTTTGAGATTATAAAAAAATGGCTTGAAAATGCAGATTTAGGGGACGAATGGGGAAACAATGATGATTGGGCTATAATAGACGCAGCCATGCAAGCTTGCAAAGGTCGAGAAATGCCTCTTGAGACCATAGAAAAATGGCTAGAAGATGAGCATAGAGATGTTGGAGAAGCTGCAATGCGGGCTTGCGCAGGAAGAAAAGTGCCATTTGAGATAATAAAAAAAGGACTAAACAGTAAATGTTGTAATGTAAGAGCAGCTGCGATAAAAGCTTGTAAAGGGAGAGAAATCCCCATAGAAATAATCAAAAAGTGTTTGGCTGATAAGTACTGGCTTGTTAGAGCAACTGCCATGAAAGCTTGCATTGGAAGAAGCGTGCCTATCGAGCTGATAGAGGCAGGTTTAAGCGATGAAGATGAATTTGTCAAAAAAGCTGCCGTAAATGCTTTGCTTGCTGATTGTGAGCATTATGATGCTTTTGAAAAATTTGTAAGATATATCTAAATCTCCTATAAAATAAAACTTTGGATATTCTCTTGACAAAATGATACCACTGTGTTATAATATAAGAGTAAAATAAAAAACAAAACGGGCTGCTCAGTGTTACCAGCACCAAACAGCCCATCACCCTAAACGATATTGTCCGTATCGTCAGGACTTAGTTTTGCGTTCATTGCTACCATTATAGCATGAATAATAGATTTTGTCAAGGCCATACCTAGTATCTTTTAGGTATGGTTCTTTATTTTATCACAATATCTTCACAGCGTGGTTGACAGCTTGCAGATATTTAGAATCTTGAAAATTGAATCCTCATGCTCTCCGGACTAATGATAAGGTAGATTGGAAGTGTCCGGTATTAAGCTGATGATGGTTGCCCGATGACAAGGGAATGACCTAAATGCGTATGAACATCATATGCTCCCACGAGGGGCTGCGCACCATGTGCAACGCCCGGAGCATAGCAGCCTATGCAATGATATACAGTCTGCAAGAAATACCCGCACCGGTTAGGTGATTTTAATTTTTTTCTTTCAAAGAAAGACTGTGAGCATACAGCGCCGCCGCGATCCTGAAACGGCTGTGCCGCCTATGAGCCTGCACGCTGATCCACCTGAGATCACAAAAGCTTAATTTGCAATACAAGCAAGCCTGTATAAGCCCTTTCGGCTGCTCGACATAGAGTGCGATACAAGCTGTAAGAGCAGAGGTCAAAAATGCGATCCGCAGTTTATACTGTTTATATATACTCAACCGATTATCGGTTGAGATAAGCCCATACAAATGTGTGCGCTTATCTCAATCTATAATTGATGAAAGGATGTCAAAATGTTTAGTGAAACATACAATACTATTGATAGTATTCTTTCTGAAAATCTTAAAACCCAGCTCGGCATAACTCCCGGAAATAATATCAACTTTACCATTGACGGAATAGATGATTTGTCATTCGATAAAGAAGAAACATTGCCGATCACTCATGGTCTGATTTTCGTGTATCCCAATGAACAAAACGCAGCTCAGTCAGCATATTCTAGCGAGTGTTTTCCTGATAGAATAATAGCATATGAACTTGTGTTTTTCTCTTTTGCAACAAAAGATGGTTTGCATCAATGCAGATTAAAAGAGCTTAACAATGAATACTATGACTTTGTTTTAAACATACCGCCTATCAGAATGATACCAAGCGATATGAAAAAGTACGGATTTTTAGAGAACTAAAAATCAAGCTCTTTAACTATGTATTCCCTCCAAATTCCATCTACAAGCTTTTTCTTAACATATCCTAGATCATGAATCTCTTTCATGTATCTTCTGCAAGCAGAGAAAGAAACACCAGGATTATGTGCACCTACTTTGATAAGTTTGTACATTTCCTGTTCTTTACATTCACTGCAATAACACCAATTACTATTATTTTTATTGCACTTGCTCAAATAGTAATTGTATACGTTAACCATGTAGATTCGATAATTTGCGTTGGGTTTATCCTTTTGACTTCTCAAAAGTGAAATCTGATAGTTGATTTGATCTTTAGTCATAAATCACCATATATGTAAATCCAAAAAGACTTATTAACACAATAGCGTGACCACTTTTACAATGATCACGCTTTAGTTGTTGGTCGGAGTGACGGGACTTGAACCCACGGCCTCTACCACCCCAAGGTAGCGCGCTACCAATCTGCGCCACACCCCGACGACTTTAATATTATAGCACATAATTTCACCCGTGTCAACAATTTTTGCACGGAAATTAGTTAATATTCAGTAAATAAAAATGTGAAATATTATTAACTGCAATTTTCACAGCACTTGTGCGACAAAAAATAGATTTTGTCCGTATAAAGTGTGTATTTTTTATTGTTTGTAAGAAAAAATACATAAAATCATAACAAAATATGCCCTATTTTGCTGATATAATGTGTATATAAATATAGTATAGCGCCGGTTTTGTCGATTTTTCAGACTTTTTACAAACTTTATACAGCGCTCTGCCTTGAAACACGCGCATTTTTGCGGTATAATTGCAGTATGCACCGCTTTTAAATAGCGCGGCGGCAGTTCAGGAGGAGATAATATGCCAAAAAACACCGATAAATACATTTGTTACGTCAATCGCGAGCTTTCGTGGCTCAAATTTAACGAACGCGTGCTCGAAGAAGCTGAGGACGAAAGCGTGCCCCTGCTCGAAAGGCTCAATTTCATCTCGATCTTTCAGAGCAATCTCGATGAATTCTTCATGGTTCGCGTCGGCGGTCTGCATGACGCTATGCTCGTTTCCGACCGCTCGCGCGATAATAAGACGGGCATGACCCCGCAGGAACAGCTTAACGCTGTGCTCGCACGCGCAAAAAAGCTGCTCAAACGCAAGGACGAGGCTTACTCGCGCATCATGGCGGAGATCGACACTCGCGGCGTGCGCGTCGCCCGCTTTTCCGAGCTTAACGAGCGCGAGCAGGAGTATGTTCGCCTGAAATTTGAAGCGGATATTCAGCCGCTGCTTTTCCCCGCGCTCATCGGCAAAAAACAGCCTTTCCCATTTCTGAAAAATAAAGAGGTCTACGGTATCGCCGTGCTCCAAAGCAAAAACGGCAAACGCCGCCTGGCCATCGTCCCCTCGATAACCCTGCTTTTCCCGAATGCTATCGAGATCCCGCCGATGGCTTCCTCAAAGGGCACTGTTTATATGCTCACCGATGAGATGATCCTGCACTTTTTTGCCAACATTTTCCCCGGATATAAGGTCATAGAAAAGTCGCTGATAAAGATAATCCGCAACGCCGATATAGACGAATCGCGCGTTTACGACGAAGATCTCGATTACCGCGACCATATGGCTGAGGTCATCAAAATGCGCAAAAAGCTCTGCCCCGTGCGCCTTGATATGACCCGCCGACTCAGCGACGGCGTTGTGGAAGAGCTTTGCGAATATCTCCACCTCGAGAAAAAGTGCGTTTTCACCAGCGATTCTCCGCTCTCGCTCGACTTCGTAAAGACTATCCGCGAGAAGCTTTCCGACGACCCCGAGCTTAGCTATAAGCCCCGCACTCCCCAGAAATCGCCAGCTCTTACCGATTCCGCGATAATCCCGCAGGTGCTGAAAAAAGACGTGCTGCTGCACTATCCGTATGAGAGTATAGCACCTTTCCTTAATATGCTCAGCGAGGCTGCACGAGATAAAAATGTTATCTCTATCCAAATGACTCTTTACCGCCTTGCCCGCCATAGTAAGGTAATAGAAGCGCTCGTCGAAGCCGCCGAAAACGGCAAAGAGGTCAACGTTTTGGTAGAACTGAAAGCGCGCTTTGATGAAGAAAATAACATAAACTGGTCTAAGCGCCTTGAAAAGGCGGGCTGCCGCGTTATTTACGGTATAGATAGGCTCAAAGTTCATTCCAAGATCTGCCTTATCACTCGCAAGAGCGGCAAAAACGTTCAGTACATTACGCAGGTCGGTACAGGCAACTACAACGAATCCACCGCGCGGCTTTACACCGACCTTTGCCTTATCACCGCGAACAGCGATATTGGCAAGGAGACCGCCGAGGTATTCCGCCGCCTGCTGATGGGCGAAACTATCTCAGAAACAAATCTGCTCATGGTAGCGCCGCACTGCCTGCAAGATAAAGTGATAGACCTTATCGAGCGCGAAACGGCAAAGGCGCGCGAGGGCAGGGAAGCCTACATCGGGCTGAAGCTCAATTCGCTGACAGATAAGAAAATAATGGAAAGCCTGATAGAAGCTTCGCAGGCGGGCGTGAAGATCGAAATGGTCATTCGCGGTATCTGCTGTCTGCGCCCGGGCATCGAGGGCTACACCGAAAATATCCGCATTGTGAGCATCGTTGGCAGACTTCTCGAGCACTCGCGTATCTACATTTTCGGCAGCGGCGATGACCGCCAGATCTACATAGCCTCCGCCGACCTCATGACACGCAACACTTTGAAGCGTGTAGAGGTAGCCGCGCCGATACTCGACGAGCAGCTTAAACGCCGCGTTGAGCAGATATTTACCGCCATGATGAGCGACAACACTTCGGCGAGAGTAATGCTGCCCGACGGTACTTACGAGCGTCAAGAGCCTGTCGGCGAGCCTTTCAACGTGCAGGAATTTCTTTATGATACCGCTTACAAGGCGGCTGAAACCAGAAAATCTAAATGATTCTAAAAGCGCGGCTTCGGCTGCGCTTTCTTTTATTTACAAAAAGTTTTTTTGTAATCGTTATTGTAAACGTTTAAGCCCGCGCGCGCCTATTGCATTTTTTTTCGCGATATAGTATAATATATTTATCACAAATAACCATGAAAGGAAACGTAATATGAACGAATTTGAAACTAACAAAGCTTATGTTACCTCGAGATATGAGGAGCTTATCAATCGCAAAAACCGCAAGGCGGACAGCTATAACGGCATTTACGACCGCTATGTGAATCCCGTGCTTACCGCCGAGCACGCGCCAATCATCTGGAAATACGACCTCGACCCCGCGACCAACCCGCACTTTATGGAGCGCCTCGGCATAAACGCCGTGCTCAATTCGGGTGCTATCTATCTTAATGGCAAATACTGCCTTGTAGCGCGCGTTGAGGGCAGCGACCGCAAGTCTTTCTTCGCAGTTGCCGAAAGTGACAGCCCTACCGAGGGTTTCCGTTTTCGCGATTACCCCGTTATCCTGCCCGATACCGAGCCTGACGAAACCAACGTTTACGATATGCGCCTTACTCAGCACGAAGACGGCTGGATATACGGCGTTTTCTGTTCTGAGAGCAAGGATACTTCCGTCAACGACCTTTCCGCGGCTACCGCACAGGCGGGCATAGTTCGCACCAAAGACCTCGTTACATGGGAGCGTCTGCCGAACCTCAAATCTAAGTCGCCGCAGCAGAGAAACGTAGTTCTCCACCCGGAATTTGTTGACGGCAAATACGCTTTCTACACCCGTCCGCAGGACGATTTTATTGAAACAGGCTCGGGCGGCGGCGTTTGCTTCGGTCTTTGCGAGGACATCACGAACCCCGTCATTTGCACCGAGGAAAAGGTCATATCCCCCCGCCGCTACCACACCATCACCGAGGTCAAGAACGGCGCGGGCGCTGTTCCGATAAAGACCCCCAAGGGCTGGATACATATCGCGCACGGCGTAAGAAACACCGCCGCAGGTCTGCGCTACGTTATCTACGTTTTCGCGACCGACCTCAACGACCCCTCTAAGCTTATCGCCGAGCCTTCGGGACTTTTCATCGCTCCGCACGGCGCTGAGAGAGTCGGCGACGTTTCAAACGTTTGCTTTACTAACGGCGCTATCGTCCGTGAAAACGGCGATGTTTACATCTACTACGCTTCCTCCGATACCCGCGTGCACGTCGCTTCGACCACTATCGAGAAGCTGATGGACTACACTTTCAACACTCCGTCTGACCCGCTGCGTTCGGTAGACTGCGTAAAACAGCGCTGCGAGCTTATCGAGAAAAATCTGAAATTCATGGGCAAGTGACCCCGTAAAATAGTAAGACCTCCGAGCTTTTCGGAGGTCTTTTTTTGTTTGTTGAGTTTTTATTCCGCGCTTTCAGCAGCGATTTCCGCCGCGCTGTTCGTATCGCTTTCAGCATCGCTGTCCGCGAATGAAGAGGTTATCTCCATATCGGGCGTGATGATTCCCGGCTCGTATTGCAGATTGAAAAGCTTCCAATGTCTGCCGACCTTGCCAACGTAGAAATTTATGCGGAAAGTTTCCTCGCCTTTCGAGCCTTTGAACGTCACGTCGGTGACTACCAAATTCGCCTCGCTTATGTCGGGAACAGTGCCGTAGGCTTCCTTGTAGCCGTCTAAACTGTACTCGGTAAGCTCGTCGGCTCTCTGTATCTTCCAGCCGATGGTGAAATCGTCGCCGTAGCTCTCTGCAAAATCAGCGGCAAAAGTTTCCATGTATTTCTTGTCGCCCATTTCGGAAAGCTTTAGGTCGCTCTCATAGTCTTTTTGCATCTCTTTTGGGAAGCAGGAGCTGTATTTGTCGAAATCGCGTTCGTTTATCGCCGTCAGGTATTTGTCCACAACGTCGCTGCTCTTCTCGCTAAAGCCGATAACGCCCGTGCCGAAAAGCGTGCCTACCACTATAAGCACCGCCGCGATAGCCAACACTATGAGCAGACGCACCATCTTCGGGTCGCGCTTTTTCTTGCCGCTTTTATCGCGCTGGGCTTCTTTCAGCTTTTTGTAATGCTCTTCCTTTTCTTCAGCTGTCATAAAGCGCACCGGCTTGTTAGTCTGATATTTCTTCGCGGCTTTTATTTCGAGATTCGGGTCGCCGTAGCCGCAGTGCTCGCAAAATTCGCCCTTGTACTCCTTGCCGCACGATTTGCATATTTTAGACATTTATCAAATTTCCTTTCGCTAAGTATAAAGTTATTATACCACAATTCAGAAATTTTTTCAAGTGTGCATGGCAATTTTTCTGCAAAGACTTTGCAGCGCTGCAATCTATCTCAAATTTTCTTTCATTTCGCACTTGACATATCTGCTAAAATATTGTATCATAAAATCAATTATCTGAAAAGCAACTATTTGTCATGTAGATCATTGCAATTGCAAATGGAAAGGCGTTACAAAAAAATGGTGGAACGCCGTGCACCGTACAGGATTTGCACAAAAAGACCATCGGCGCAGACGGGAAGAGATATATGTTTAGCTCTGCACGATGAAAGATCCGCACCGCTCGCCGTGCAGCGTTTTGCGGAATATTTAGACCACAGAAACGATGAAAATGACATTGATAAGGAGATGGAAAAATGAAAATAGGCTCTATCGGCTACAACCACAGCCACGACAGATCATTCGTAATGGACAGACCCGCAGGCCCGGGCGCATGGCTGTTTTTGCTAGTAAAATCAACCGCTTTGTTCGAGTTAGACGGCGTTCGGCAGAACGTTGCGGCGAACTCCTGCGTGCTCATTTCGCCCAACACGCCATGTATGTACACCGCCCTGGATGATAACTACACCGACGACTGGTTCTACTTCTCGGAAGAGGTCGGCGACATGGAGTATTTTGAGAAACTCGGGCTGCCGATCAACCAAATAGTGCACCTCGGGGCGGTGGAGGAGCTGAGTCAGTTAATGCACATTTTGACCTATGAGCACTACTCGGCAGACGCCTTTCACGAAGAGATCGAGCAGCGCTATCTCGATATACTTTTTATGAAGATCGGCAGATTGATCGCAGACAAAAAGCATCTCTGCACACGCGCGTTCGCGAAGAAAAATGACAGCTTCACGCACATTCGCAGTCGCATTTACACCCAGCCAGATTCGGTCGGCAGCGTTGACGAGCTAGCCGCAGAGGCGGGGATGAGCCGCTCGGGCTTTCAGCATATGTACAAAAAGATGTTTGGTGTTAGCGTTATTGCTGATGTCATAACCGGTAGGGTCGAGCGCGCAAAACGTTTATTGACATCGACCACGCTGACGGTCGATGAGATCGCCGCACGTTGCGGGTACTCCGGCTCATATGCCTTTATTCGCCAGTTCAAACAGCGCTGCGGCAAAACGCCGACAGCCTACCGAAAAGGTATCTGACATATCGCCGTCCGTTTGCGCTGGTGGATTTTTGCACAAAATGATACTAAATTGAGCTTGTTTTGATATTACGATTTTGCACAAAATGTAGTATACTATTTATAGAGAAATTTTACGGAGGTAATAAATATGCCAAATCCTATCCTGCCGCTTTGGGAATATATACCTGATGGAGAGCCGCGCGTTTTCGGCGACCGCGTTTATCTTTATGGCTCGCACGACAGAGCAGCCTGTGACGTTTTCTGCGATTTTAAATTGAAAGTTTGGTCGGCGAGCGTGGATGATCTTAATAACTGGACTTGCCATGGCGACAGCTTCAAGACCCGCAGCGGCGGCGATCGCAAGCCCGATACGCCATGGACTGACCACGAACTTTTTGCCCCCGATGTTATAGAAAAAGACGGCAAATACTACCTTTACGCATATATTGTGGGTTCAAAGGGGGCAGTTGGCGTTTCAGACCGTCCCGAAGGCCCATTTGAACTGCTCTCCGGCTATAAATATGATACAAAAGTGGGCGATGATGGCATTTTTAACGATGCGGGCGTACTGGTAGATGATGACGGAAAAGTCTATATCTACTACGGATTTACCGAGTCGAATATGAACGAGCTTGACCCTGCGAATATGTACGAAATCAAGGCGGGCAGTTACAAGCGTCCCGTGATCGACGACACGGAAAACGTTCCGCAGGAACAGCGCTTTTTTGAAGCCAGCTCGCCGCGAAAGATCAACGGAAAATATTACATGATTTACTCGCCCTGCGTCGGCAGTCGGCTTGCGTACGCGACCTCCGACTCGCCGAGAGGCCCTTTCATATACCGCGGATACATCATTGACAACGGTGTTGATTACCCCGGCGGAAATAATCACGGCTCGGTCTGCTGCATAAAAGGTCAATGGTATGTTTTTTACCATAGAATGACAAATAGCACAATAATGAGCCGCCGCGCTTGCGTCGAAAAGATCGAGATCCTGCCAGACGGAACTATCCCGACGGTCGAAATGACCTCGCTAGGGTTTGAGGATTCGCTCGATCCGTACAAACTCACACCCGCCGAGATCGCATGTGTGCTGAAAGGCGGCTGTTTTGTCACTGAAAAGGATATTTTCACGCGGACAGTAACTGACATTACCGACGGCTGTATTATCGGTTACAAATATTTTGATTTTGGTAAAGATTTTACCAATGATGGAATGACGATAGCGCTGAAAATCAAAGGCGGCGGAGCGAAGTGCCGTGTGCGCGTTCTGCTAGACGATCCTGAAAATGGCGAGGAGATCGGCAGCGTACAGATCGGCACGGGTGACGGCGTTTACACGGCAAAAACAGCGAAAGTTATCGGCAGACACGCACTTTATTTCTTTGCCGAGCACGGCGTTGAGGGCTGGACGGCGCAGTATTTTGAGGGCAGAAAGCTGTTTGAACTGGAAGAATTTGTTTTCATGAAATGACGAGAAGAGGTAAATTTTATGAAGATCAAGAAAATTTGTGCGCTGACGGCTTCGGCTTTGCTTGCATTTTCTGCGGTTTCGTGCGGCGGGAAGTCGGCTGACAGCAGCGGCGATGACGATTCGTTCGAGGCTACCGAAAATGTCGCGGTCGCCAGCACCGACAATGTCGAGGCGATACCCGATGGCGCTGAAAACGAGCTGGTTTACCTCGGCGTTGACGATCTGAACCCGACCAAGGCGAACCCTGAGAAAAAGACAGAACTGGTACTTTTTGAAGAAAAGGGCGGTAAGATCACATATCAGCAGACAACATACCTTCAACGTTTCGACAAGCTTGCTTCGGCTCTGCTTGCAAAGAAAGATGTTCCTGATATGACAAATTATGAATGGCTGTCTTTTCCTGCTCATGCAGTTTCTGATATGTATCAGCCGATAGACAGTATAGTTGACTTCTCTGACCCGCTCTGGGCTGACGTTAAGGACGATGCCGACCAGTACGCGCTGGGCGGAAATCACTATGTTGCGCCGCTTTCGTATGACGCTTCAGCGATGATGTGCTACGATCACGCGCTGATCGAGAGCGAGAGCCTTGACGACCCTTACGAGCTGTATCTTAACGGCGAGTGGAATTGGGACGCTTGGTCTGAGATTATGACAGAATATGTAACAAATGCAACAGGCGACCAGACGCGTTACGGAATCAACGGATTTTTCAAGCAGCACATCACTCAGCAGACGGGAAAGACGCTTGTAAATTACGATGCTGAAACGGGAACTTTTAGTTCAAATCTTAATGATCCTGATATTGAAGCGGCGCAGAATATGTTGTACGATCTTAATAAGAATGGTATAATATTAAACGGTTGGATCGGCAACGCGCGTGAAGCATTTACCAAAGGCTGCCTTTTCTACTCGATGGGCGATTGGGGCTATTCCGCAAATAACGGCCCCCGCGAGGACGACGATTGGCGCGTTGTGCCGATACCGCAGTACACGAAAAATCCGCAGATGATAACGACGTCGGACATGAACGCGTTCATGTGGGTGCACGGCTCGGAGAAGTCGGAAGCGATGAAATGTTGGCTCGAATGCTGTCGCGTGACGTACACCGACCCCGACTACAAAGAGACGAATAAGCAGAAATTCATGGAGAATAACCCGTATTGGACGGATGAAATGTACGATGTAAAGATGGACGTCGTGTCCGCCGACAGGTACATGATCTACGATTACGCCTACGGAATTTCGGTCGGAATGGGCGACCCGAACGGATTTGACGGCAACAACAGCCTCACCGATACGCTCTATATCCAGTCTTCGCAGGAGGACGCCGAGGGCGATCTATTGACTTGGGCAAAGGTTCGCGAACAGTATTCGCCAGTTGTCGAGTCAGAGATAAAAGAGATAAACAAGAAGATCGCTAACATGACCAACTAACGGAGTATAAATATATGAAACATATATTTTTGTCTTTGATCGTATGCGCGGCTATGCTTTTAACTACCGCCTGCGGTGCAAAGAAAAGTGAAAATACTAAAGATGATGAAAAGCCGATAACAGCTTCGTTTGCCGCAAAAGATATGCAACTTGGTATAAATCTTGGCAACACAATGGAAGCTTACTACGCTACAGATAATGAAAAAGTTACATACAAATGGATTGAAACCGTTGGTTCAAACACGCCGAAAGAATACGAAACTTTCTGGGGAGCTGTTGAAACTACGCAGGAAGTCATCGACGGCATGAAAGACGCAGGCTTCAACACTGTCAGAATCCCTGTCTTTTGGGGAAATATGATGGGAAATGACGGCACATATACCATCAATAAGGACTATATCAAGCGTGTTGCCGAGATCGTTGACTACTGTATGAAGGACGATCTGTACGCTGTTATAAATATCCATCATTTTGATGAATTTATAATAAGAAGAAACTCTCTTGAAGATTGTGAGAAGATATTTGACAATTTGTGGACTCAGATAGCTGATTATTTCAAGGATTATTCCTATAAGCTGGTTTTTGAGGGATATAATGAGTATCTAGGCGGCGCTCAGTTTGACGAAAACGGCGAGCTGAAAGATCAGGATAAGGCGGACGGTTACGAAATGACCAACGCGCTAAATCAGACTTTTGTTGATGCCGTGCGCAAAACGGGCGGCAAAAACGCCGAGCGAGTGCTGATTGCCTCGGGCTACTGGACGAATATCGACCTCACGACTGCGGCTGATTTCGTGATGCCGAAGGATACCGTTGACGATCGGCTGATGGTTTCCGTGCATTACGTTGACAATGCGATGTTCTGGACAAATCAGATCGGCTCGGAAAACTGGCTAAAATACACCGACAGCCAGATCGACCTGTTGAAAACCGCGTTCACTGATAAGGGTATCCCCGTTTTCCTCGGTGAGTGCACGGCAGGCTATCCCGACGAGCGTTTCGCGGCGAACGCGAAGTACACCGGCTCGGCGGAGTGCATGGAACTTGTCATGCAGCGGCTGATTGATAACGGCTTTGTGCCCGTGCTTTGGGACGTGAATGATAACTACTATTCGCGCACCGAGTATAAGATCAAAGATGATAAGCAGGCTGAACTTATCAAAAAGCTTGCGGCAGAATATAAGTAATATATAAGACCGCCTGCAATATGTCAGGCGGTCTTTATACTTTATATAGATGTGCATATTTCATTCGGCATCTATATGTGGTATTATATTAACAAATACGCGATCGCTGAGATCAATATTAACCCAACTCCGCATGACAATAAAACTATCCCTGCGGTCTTTGCAGATGTAACTACCTTATCTATATATGCACATTTCGGCTTTTTCGGGTCATATATCACCTTTACATCACTGCCTATATGCCATACCTGCTCCCCAAGCGCCCTGTAATTGTGATATATACCCGTCGTGTGGATATGAAATATATCATTTTCGGATATATAAAATCCGTCGCCCTGCCCAAATATCTTTTCCATTTCGGGCGTGCATATATTAGTCGAAACTACGCCTTTGTAATGTCTGTAAGCCGTGTATGTCCTGCCATTCACGCTGAATTCTGCGACAGGCGCGACAGACTTTGCGTTCGACCCGCCCGATATGCGGTGTTTTATAACTTTTCCGACCGTTTCGGCTGTGCATCTCCTGTGCAATGACCTGCCGCGCATGAAAAACGTCAGCGACAACAGCGCCGCGACAAGCCCTGCCGCGCCTACACATATGCAGCCGATAGTGTTTGCGTCCATATATCCTCACCTCGGAGATATTATATCACAAACTTGTCTTAGTGTCAAGCTTTTACGGGTTGACAGGCACGAAAAAATGTGCTATAATAGCTTTTGAAATTCGGGATCGGATGATCTGATGATATTAAATAAACGTTCGGTACCTATATTTGACCATCACAATATTGCTTTAAAGTGATATATATATTTGAAAGGCGTGATATATTGAATGATCCTATAAAAACATTGACGAAAATGGATCGGCTGCTTTGGATATGCTCGCTTGCCGCTGCTTTTATATCGAATATACTGCCGGGTCACCTTGACATATTGACATTGTCGGCGGCGCTGATAGGTGTTACATCGCTGATATTCGCGGCAAAAGGCAACGTTTGGGCGCAGATATTGATGATAGTTTTCAGCATATTGTACGGCATAATATCGTACAGATTCAGATATTGGGGCGAGATGGTAACATATCTCGGCATGACATTGCCTATGGCCGTGTGGTCTATGATAACGTGGATACGAAATCCCTCGGCGGATAACGGCTCGGAGGTAGAGATACAGCGGCTGAACCGCAAACATATCGGCGGGCTAGTGTTATTCACCGCAGCGGTAACTGTGGTATTTTACTATATATTAAAATCGCTCGGTACACCAAATATGGTATTCAGCACTATTTCAGTAACCACAAGCTTTTTGGCTGCATCGCTTACGATGCTTCGCTCATCGTATTACGCGCTGGGATATGCCGCAAATGATATAGTCCTCATAGTCTTGTGGATATTGGCGTCGCTGAAAGACCCTGCATATATACCCGTTGTGGTCAATTTCAGCATATTTTTCCTAAACGATATGTACGGTTTCATAAGCTGGAAAAAACGTGAGATAAGGCAGGCGCAGATAGCCTGATATACATGAACGCAGTCGCTAACGGCTGCGTTTTTTGCGTAAAAATATAGTAATAATTATTGCTTGATTCTCTTGATTTTCATATTGCATTGTGCTATACTATAATATAATATGGCGGAGCGGGGACGCTTCGCTTTTTATGATACAATTTTTAGGAGGTATTTTCTATGACGCTTGAAAATGTCATTAGAAGAACTGCCGCGCTGATAATTTGTGCGGCGGTGTGCGTCGGCACAGCTGGCTGCGGCAAGTACGATAAAAAGGCTGACGAAACAAAGGACAGCGGCCCTTCGGCAAGGGTCACGGTAGACGGCACAAAATTCATGGTCGATGGCAAACAGCTTTGGATCAACGGCGTAAACACTCCGTGGATCAACTGGAACGACTTTACAGGCTCGATGGACACCGATGCTTGGGAGCAGACTTTTACTCAGCTCGAGGCTGACGGCGTGAACTGCACCCGCATCTGGGTCAACTGCGTTGGCGAAAATATCGTTCGCTTAAAAACAACTGGCGCGATAAAGAACATCAACGAGAACCACTGGAGCGACCTTGATAAGCTTTTCGAGATGGCTGAAAAGCATAAGATCTACGTTATGCCGACCATTACATCATTCGACCACTGCAAGGGCGAGAACGGCAGCGGCGAAAAGTGGCGCGCTCTGCTCACCAGCAAGGAGAATGTTGACGATTTCGCCGAGCAGTACGTCAAGGAATTTTGCAAACGTTACAATGACAATGAGTACATCTTCGCGGTCGATATTATGAACGAGCCCGACTGGGTTCACGAAAATGCGGAGTGCGGCCAGCTCGAGTGGGACGATCTCAGCTACTTCTTCGGCAAGTGCGCGGCGACTATCCACGAAAATTCCGATATGCTCGCGACCGTCGGCATGGGTATAATCAAGTACAATTCCGCCAATTACGAGGGCAACGTTATCGCCGATGATACGCTCAAAAAGCTCACCGGCGATGATAATGCTTATGTGGATTTTTATAGTACGCATTACTATATGTGGCAAAAACCTTACTTTGGTTTTCCTTTCAACGTTACCCCGCAGGAGTTCGGTCTTGACGATACCAAGCCTTGCCTTGTCGGTGAAACTTCCAACGATGATTCGGGCGAGTGCGGCTACGAGCTGACCGAAAAATATGAAATAGCTTACGAGAACGGCTGGCAGGGTCTTATGGTCTGGATGGAGCGCAAGGATGACGGCACATGGTATGAGTATGGGCTGACTCAGGCGGCTACTTCTGCCTTTGCGGAAAAACATAAAGACCTTGTTTACCCGCTCGGCAAATAATAAAATTTGAACATACTTTTCAGACCCCGCAGAGCTTTTCGCGGGGTCTTTTTTTGCCCTCTGAGATAATAAAATATTCACAAATTGTTATGAATATACTGTTTGTTTCATTCGTCAAAAGTGCTATAATGTGTCTTAGAAAAAACGCTATATTTTAACGTTTTTCATAATAGATCGGAGGTTGATTTTTTATGATGGGAAGACTTAGAGCAATGCGCGAGCCGCTCAAATATGTTCAGGGAAGAGATGCGCTGCTGAAATTCCAGGAAGAAATGGGCTATATGGGCAAGAGATGGCTCTTTGTATGTTCAAACAGCGGCTATAAAGCCTGTCATGATAAGATAGAGAAAAGCTTCGGCACGCTCGATGATTACAGACGTTACGAGGTCTTCGGCGGTATCTCCAGCAAGGGCGAGATCGCTAAGATGGAGGCTATCGTTAAGGAAGACAAGATAGATACCGTTGTTGCGGTAGGCGGCGGAAGCGCTGTCGATACCGCTAAGGCTACGGCTTATTACACCGGCAAACACATCGTTATCCTGCCTACCGTTGCCGCTACCGACGCCCCCTGCACTGGCCTTTCGGTAATTTATAATGATGACCACAGCTTTGATAAATACCTTTTCTACCCAACTAACCCCGACGCCGTAATGGTAGATACTACTGTTATCGCGAACGCCCCCGTTAAGTTCCTTATCGCGGGCATGGGCGACGCGCTGGGTACATATTTCGAGGGCAGAGCTTCTATCCGCACCGAGTCCGCCAGCCTCGAGGGCACGGGCATCACTCGTGCAGGTCAGGCGCTCGCAAGACTTTGCTACGATACTCTTCGCGAGTACGGCAAGCAGGCTGTTGAAGCTTGCAAAGTTCACGCCGTTACCCCCGCCCTCGAAAATATCATCGAGGCGAACGTTTATCTCTCGGGCGTTGGCGCTGATAACGTCAACTGCGCCGCTGCACACTCTTTCTACAACGGCGTTACGTCGCTTGGCATCAAGCACGCCGACCACGGCTGCTGCGTAGCTCTCGGCACGCTCGTTCAGCTCGTTCTCGAGGGCGCGTCCAAAGAGGAGTTCAAGGAAGTTCAGGACTTCTGCATCGAGGTAGGTCTGCCCGTAACTCTTGAAGAGATCGGCGTTACCACCCCCGAGCAGGTCAAGACCATTTCTGAAAACGCTTGTATCCCCGGCGAAACTATACATAACCTCGCGGGCGACGTTCAGCCCGTAGAGCTTTACGACGCTATCATGCAGGCTGACGCGATGGGCAAGCTTGCTCTCGGCAAATAATTTTTCAAACAGCAAAAAATTCGGGCAGAGGTCAATTTCCTCCGCCCGATTTTTTATTTTGTTGCAATAAAGAAGAACCGCGGAAATCTGAAAATAATCTCGCCGTTTTTCTGTACAGGGTACTCTTTCACGACCTCGCCGTAAACCTCGTCTTCAAACTCCGCCGCATCTGTTTCCGAAAGCGCCGCCAGATACGGCCGCAGCCCCGTACCCTTGTACCAGTCGATAATGCTGTCGTGCGAGGGCATTCTATGGCAGTAGATGGTGTGCCACATCGTAAAATCGCTCGCGATCTCCGCCAGTATGTCGAAATATTCGCTAGGTTTCAGATTGTAAAAAATCCGCGGCGAGTCGAACTTTCCACGCCATTTCTCGCTCTGCACCAGCCTGCCGATTATTTGGTGTATCGGCTCTTCGTAATTCATCGGCGTCTGCACCGCCAGCACGCCGCCCTCGTTCAGCAGGTTCATCATGTTCCTCAGCAGGGCAGGGTGGTCGGGCACCCACTGTATGCAGGCGTTTGAGAACACAACGTCGAATTTCTCGCCCAGCGTTCCCAGCTCGCGGCTGGCGTCCAGCTCTATAAATTCGCCGCCGCCCTCGCGCGCTTTCGCAACCATCTCTGCCGAGCTGTCCGCTCCGATGACCCGCGCATTCGGAAAATGCTCTTTCAGCACCCGCGTGCTGTTTCCGGGGCCGCAGCCGATGTCTATAATGCTCTTAGGTTCGCTCAGCGGTATCTTAGCCGCCAGGTCTATCGAGGGTTGAGTGCGCTCTTTCAAAAATCTTTCGTAAGTTTCTGGGTCCCATCCAAACATTTTTCATCACTTCCTCAGCTTCTATTTTACTACTCACCGCGCCGTTTTTCAATAAAAAAAGACCTCCGTCAGTAACGGAGATCTTCGAGAAGGGAACAGGCGCTTTTAAAAATGGGGTATCATAAGTCATTTTCTCGTTGCGCCAAATTATCAAAAAAACATGTCTTGCTAAGTTGTTTTCTTTCCCTAATACTATTGTATAATTTTTTCGCGCGTTTGTCAATAGCAATGTCATGAACTGCTGGGGAAATGTAAAAACTCGCACGAGCCGCTGGCAAAATTATAGAAAAAGCACTGCTTCTGTCTGTCAAAAGCAGTGCCTATGTACTTTTTTTATAGTCCTTTACAGGTCTTGGCATATACGATAAGACCCACAGGTATCGTTATAAGCTGAGAGATCGTGAACGTAACGTTCAGCGAAAATGAAAATTTTAAAACGTAAAGATCTATCGCCACGTTATCTATTCCCATGCTTTTTCCCCAAGCCAGCCAACTCAAAAAAGCTACGTTCCTGCCCAGGTAGGCAAGCGCCGCGCCCAAAATAATTGCCGCCAGCATGAAGAAGATGAATGCAAAAGTTTTTTTCAATTTTCTCTCCGCTCCTTATTTTCTTCTCGAGGAACTCCTGCGCTTGTTGTCCATGACGTGCTTGAGGTCGGAAAAACGCTCTTCGCTCGAAGCCTTGAATTTCGCCATCATGTCCTCAAAGTCCGCGTCGCCCGAATTTGTTCTCACGTCGTATACAGGGGGCGGATTTTTAGCAAAGTCCTGCGGCTGCGGTCTTTCGTAAGTTCTCGCGCGGCGCTGGCCCTGTCCCTGTCCTCTTGCGCCGTCGTTCTGCTGGCGGTGATCTCCGCGGTCGTTTCTGCCGTGGTTCTGTCCGCCCTGTCGCGCGCCATCTCTTTTGAAATCGCCTCTGCCGCCGCGGTTGTTGAACTGCTTTTTCTCGGGCATAGGCAGCGCTTTCTTTATCGAAAGGCTTATCTTTCCGTTTTCGCCCAGCGCCAGTACCTTCACCTTTACGGTCTCGCCCTCGGTGATGTGGTCTTTTATTTCACTGACGTAAGTATTGGCAATCTCGGAAATATGTACCATTCCCGTCGTGCCCTTCTCCAGCTCAACAAATGCACCGAATTTCGTAATGCCGGTTACTTTTCCTTCGTAAATTTTTCCTACTTCAAGCTGCATATTCTTTTTCAATACCTCTCATATTTATTTAACGTCCGCCGCTACTGTAAAAAACGGGTCGGAGCGTGCTTCCCAAGGGGTTCACTGCGCTTCTACTACGTAAAAGCGTCTTTCGTTCGGGTAGGCGTAGCCCAGCTTTTCCACGGCTATCCTCTCCATATATTCCGTTTCGTCCTCGCTCGCCAGCCTGCGCGAATATTCGTCGTTAAGCTGTTTCGCTTCTGAGATCTGCGCGTTTATCTCGCTGCGCTGCTGCTTTAGCTGCGCTATCTGCACCTGCTGCGAGATTATGGTAACTATTGAGTATATCACGAGGATAAATGCTGCAAATCCCGCAATAGGCCCGAAAATTCCCGCGCCCTCTTTTTTCTTTTTAGCGGATCTTACAGCGTCGTCCGCGTAAGTTTTACTTTTCAATTTTTTTCAACTCCTGAATTTTTACACAAAAAGCAGCCGCGCATGAAACGCTTCTGCCGTACTGCCGCTTGTATGAAGATACAGTTTCTCCGTCAGTACCTACATCTATAATTATATCTTTTTCGCGGCGAAGTTTCAAGTGCTTTTTTGCACTTTTTTTGATTTTTCTGAATTTGGGTACTTTTTCACAAACATTCGTCTGCTTTTAGCTGATATTTTGTGCATAGATCTGACTGCCGGCTTAGCCGCCGCGCCAAAAACCGCCGCTGCCCCGCGCACGGCAAATCTGCCGATAGCGAAATGCCAGCCCGCCGCGCCGCCTATCATGCCCAGCAGCACGAATCCGCGCAGGTAGTTCGTCTGCGCCAGTGTGAATACAAAATACACCGAGCCGAACATCAGCGTGTAAGTCAGGTCGCAGATCAGCCGCACCGCTGCAAAGTTTAGCAGCCGCGCCACTATCTGAAAAAGCCCGTATATCAGCCCCATAGCCGCGCCCGCCGTCACCGCCAGACCCAGTATGTCCAGCTCCGCCTGCGTGCCCAGCTGCATTGGCGTCATGCCGCGCCTCCCTTACTTAAAGAGCTTGCCCAGCAGCCGCAGCCGCTTCGTGGCATTTTTGTCGCCGTATATCAGCGCCGTTATGCTGCCCTCTATGGTCAGGCTGCCGCTCTCTACGCTCATCTCGTTGACGTGCAGGTCTTCGCCGTATATGCAAAGCTCGCCGCACTCGGTAAATACCCGTATCTTTTTTTCGTCAAAGCTGTCTGCGTCCGTAACGCCCGAAATGCTCAGGCTGCGGCAGTTTTGTAAAATTAAGCTGTGTCTTTCTCCGCTGTTTTCGTTCATATGATTCACCTCAGTTTATCATATGCCGCAGCTTTGAGATTCATTCAGCTTTATTAAGCTTTGCCTATATTTTGGTGATATTTCTTTATGTGCTCTTTCAGCTTGTCAAATGATGTCGCGCTGATGGCGTGCTCCATGCGGCAGGCGTCCTCCGCGGCGGTCTTTTCGTCTACGCCCAGGCCTACCAGCCAGTCGGTCAGCACGCGGTGGCGCTCGTAGATGGTCTCTGCCACCTGTTTACCATCTTCTGTCAGCGTTATGTATCCGTTTTCGTCAATGAGTATAAATCCGCCCTCTTTTAAAATTCCCATAGCGCGGCTAACGCTTGGCTTTGAAAGCTCCATCTCGCGCACGATGTCTATCGAGCGCACCTCGCCGTGTCGGTTAAAAAGTACCAGTATAGTTTCCAGATAATTTTCTCCGGATTCATACAGCTTTTTCATTTCTGTTTCCACCGTCCTTTCGATCGTGGTTTTTTATCCAAAATGCAATTCTCTACATATCAAGTATATATACCTCAGGCAATAACGCACAACTACCGCCTTCGGCTTTGTGCACGTCTTGCTTGCGTTTTTGCGAAGCCAAAACAATTTTCCGCCATAGTGCCCTAAAACTCCTTGACTAACGCCAGTTAGCCTGCGTCGCTTTAGAACACTCTGACGAAAAATCTGACGGCGCAATACGCACACAATAGTTGTGCGTTATTGCCTTTATATTTTAACACATTTTTCACTATTCGTCAACCATTTAAACGATAATTTTTTTGCTTTCGCGACATTATTCGCTCTTGAAAGCCTTGATGATCTCCGCCGTGCGCTCAATGTCCTCCGCCGTGTGCGCGTATGATACGAACATCGCTTCAAATTGCGAGGGCGCGGCGTATATGCCGTTTCTCAGCAGATGCCTGTAATATTCCGCATATTTTTCCGTGTCGCAGGCGCGCGATTCGTCGTAGCTTACTACCTTTTCGCTGTTGAAAAATACCGTCATGAGCGAGCCGCAGCGGTTCACGTTCAGTCCCGCCGACTTCATAGCTTCTTCCAGAACTGCCGACTTTTTGTCCAGATCATCGTAAATATCCGGCGTGCTCTCTATCTGCTTTAGCGTCGCGATGCCCGCCGCTACCGCACATGGGTTGCCCGAAAGCGTGCCCGCCTGATATACCGAGCCGAGCGGCGCTACGCACTCCATTATCTCGCGCCTTCCGCCGTAAGCCGCCAGCGGCATTCCTCCGCCGACTATCTTGCCAAGCGTTGTGAGGTCGGGCGTTACGCTGTAAAGCTTCTGCGCGCCGCCGTCTGAAAGGCGAAAGCCTGTTATAACTTCGTCGAATATCAGCATAGCTCCGTGCTCGGCGGTAATGCTGCGCAGGAACTGCAAAAAGCCCTCCCTAGGCGGCACAACGCCCATGTTCGCCGCACATGGTTCAACTATCAGCGCCGCGATCTCGCCGCCGTGCTCGTCAAACAGCGCGCGTACCGAGCTTTCGTCGTTGTACTTCGCCAGCAGAGTGTCCCGCGTACAGCCCTCGGTAACTCCCGCGCCTGATGGTATCGACTGCGTCATAAGTCCCGAGCCTGCTTTTACCAGCAGTCCGTCCGAATGTCCGTGGTAACAGCCCTCGAATTTTATTATCTTATCCCTGCCCGTAAAGCCGCGCGCCGCTCTTATCGCGCTCATCACGGCTTCCGTGCCCGAGTTTACCAGCCTCAGCATTTCCATAGAGGGGAAGTGCTTTCTGATGAGCCGCGCCAGCTCTATCTCGCTCTTGTGGCAGGCACCGAATGTCAACCCCTTTTCGCATGCGGCTTTCACGGCTGATATGACAGGCTCGCAGGCGTGCCCGAGTATGTTCGGCCCCCATGAGCAAACGTAGTCGATAAATTCGTTGCCGTCCTCGTCCCATATCCGCGAGCCTTTCGCCCGCTCGATGAATAGGGGAGTAGTGCCTACCGAGCGGCAGGCGCGCACGGGGCTGTTCACTCCGCCCGGCATATATCCGCAGGCTTCGGCGTACAGCTTTTCCGATATTTCAGTTACCATCTTAGTTATCCTCCCTCAGCCATTTTGCAGCGTCAAGCGCGTGGTATGTGATGATGATGTCCGCGCCCGCGCGCTTTATAGCCGTCATGTTTTCCATTACTATCCGCTTTTCGTCTATCCAGCCCAGCTTCGCCGCCGCCTTTACCATCGAAAATTCTCCGCTCACGTTGTAAGCCGCCAGCGGCAGATCTGTCATGTCGCGCGCTTCTCGCAGTATGTCGAGGTAGGGCAGTGCGGGCTTTACCATCACCATGTCTGCCCCCTCTTCGATGTCGTCCGCTATCTCGCGCAGTGCTTCGCGGCGGTTGGCGGGGTCCATCTGGTAGGTCTTTCTGTCGCCGAATGAGGGCGCTGAGTCTGCCGCGTCGCGGAAAGGCGAGTAGTATCCCGACGCAAATTTTGCGCTGTACGACATTATCGGCACGTCGATATATCCGCTCTCGTCAAGCGCCGCGCGTATCGCCGCCACTCTTCCGTCCATCATGTCTGAGGGCGCGATGATGTCCGCCCCCGCTTTCGCCATGCTTACAGCCATCTTGCTCAGCAGGGGCAGCGTTTCGTCGTTGAGTATCTTTTCGCCGCAGATGACTCCGCAGTGTCCGTGGCTTGTGTATTCGCATAGGCAAACGTCGGCGATCACTATCAGCTCGGGATAATTTTTCTTGATGTACCGTATCGCCTGCTGGGTAACGCCCTCGTCGCAGTACGCTTCGGTCGCAAATTCGTCCTTGTGCTTCGGTACGCCGAATATCAGCAGTCCCGCTATCCCGCTCTCAGCTATCTGCGGCAGTATCTCCTCCAGCCTGTCGATAGAGTAGCGGTAGACCGTCGGCATAGAGTCTACCGGCGCGGTCAAGCCCTCGCCCTCCTCGACGAATATCGGGTATATCATGTCCGCCGCGCTAAGGCGCGTTTCGCGTACCATTTTTCTCATTGCGGGCGTAGCCCTCAGCCTTCTGAATCTTCGCATTTTACTTCCTCCAAGATCTTTTCGATTATTCCGTCAGCCGTGCTTTCGCGCGGTATCGCGATGTTTTCAACTCCCTGCCGTTTCAGCTCCGCCGCGGTCACTTCGCCTATCGCGATGGCTTTCGCACCGCCTAGCGTGCCGTTTCCGCTAAAGAAATTCCGCGCGCCGCCTGCGCTCGTGAATACCGCAAAGTCTGCCGAAACAGCCGTTCCGCCGCCGTAAATCGGCTCGTAGATGTTTACGTCGTCAAATTTTATACCTTTATAAATAAGCGGCGCTGTAAGCTCGGGCGAGCCGTCGCTAGAGCGCATTATCAACAGCCTTTCGCTCTCCGTCAGCCGCTCCGCGAGCGTTTTGCCCAGCTCCGCCGCCGTGAATTTTTCGGGAACTATGTCGGCGTAAAGTCCCGCTTCCGCCAACCGCTTAGCCGTGCCGCTGCCGATAGCCGCGAGCTTTATCCCGCTCAGCCGCCGTATGTCTATCCGCTTTTCGCGCATTTTTTTGATGAATACTTCCGCTCCGTTCGGGCTTGAAAGCGCTATCGCCGAGTAGCTTTCAAGTTCTGCAAACGCCCTGTCTATCTCGCCGCCGAAAAGCTCGCGCGTGTCGAAATCCGCCGCCCTGAATGCGTATGCGCCGAGGTCTGTGAACGCGCCGATCAGCCGTGTGGATAGCGCGGGCGTCGCCGTTATCGCTATGCTCTTTCCGTAAAGCGGCGGCGCGCTCTCAGCCGAAAAGTCGAAAGCCGCCGTTTCGCCGACTAAGATCACTGCGGGC
>OIYP01000307.1_pt1 | contig 33391 bp, 28 predicted proteins | sample 1588261 | NCBI WGS metagenome assembly OIYP01 (sample SAMN03283293) | human gut metagenome | biome: human-associated habitat; material: feces | host: Homo sapiens | place: Peru | collected 2012
CAGCACAAGTCCTAATGTGCCCGGACGGCACATTTAGGACGCACACGTCACTCCGGCATAAAACTAAATCAGGCATACTTAGACTTTCTTATTTTCGGACAACGGAACAAAACAGTCCCGGCTTGATGCAATTTGCCAATCTAAAATCCTCAGAACCACCCTACACGAGGAAACTCATGTCACCCACAAACCATCATTTGGCGGCAGCTTATTATAATGACGGTGTGAAAAATACTTGTAAAATCAGGAAAGTCCTGTAAAATAAAACATAGACTGCAATGAGAAAAACAGTATGGTATGGTGAACAATATCAGAAAAATAGCACGTAGATGCAGGAGGATACATATGGAACAGTTAAAAGCGGTAATACTTGCAGCAGGTAAAGGAACACGTATGAAATCAGATCTGCCGAAAGTGGTACATACAATAGAAGGAAAATGTCTGGTAGATTATGCAATCGAAGCAGCAATCGGAGCAGGGGCAGAGGACATCTGTCTGGTTGTCGGATACAAATATGAAGTCGTACGGGAGACGATCCTGCATCAGGAGGTCAGCTTTGTATTACAGGAGGAGCAGCTTGGAACCGGTCATGCAGTGCGCTGTGCAAAGGATTTCTTAGGGGATGCGGGACAGACGATGATCCTGTTTGGAGATACGCCTTTGATCACCGCGGAAACATTGAAGCGCTTGAAAGAATACCATACAAAGAATAAAAATACGGTTACCGTATTATCCGCCATGGTGGAAGATCCGACCGGATATGGAAGGATCATCCGTGATGCAGATGGTAATTTCGTAAAAAGTGTAGAGCACAAAGATGCAAGTGAAGAAGAAAAAGCATCTCACGAGATCAATTCCGGTATGTATATTTTTGATACAAAGGAATTAAAAGAGGCACTTGAAAAAATCCAGCCGAATAATGCTCAGGGTGAATATTATCTGCCGGATACGCTGACAATTATAAAGAACAAAGGACTAAAAGTGGATGCATTTGCATTAAGTGATCCGGAGGATATCATGGGTGTGAATGACCAGGAGCAGTTGAAATCTGCAGCAGAGATCATTCGCAGACGGAATCAGGCAAAATAAATGGGATGGAAAGATTTATTCCGGTCACGGTGGATAAAAGATACAGAAATGGAGAAATACATGTTTTTGATCGTAGGGCTCGGAAATCCGGGAAAACAGTATGAGCACACCAGACACAATATCGGATTTGATGTCATGGATGCGCTTGCAGAGAAATATAATATCAGTATCAGTGAAAAAAAACATAAGGCACTCTGTGGAAAAGGTGTCATAAACGGTGTGAAAGTTGTGCTGGCAAAACCACAGACATATATGAATTTAAGCGGGGAGAGTGTGGCAGAACTGCTCAGTTATTACAAGATGGACCCGGAAGAAGAGATGATCGTGATCTATGATGACATCAGCCTTGCGCCGGGAAATCTGCGCATCCGCAAGAAAGGAAGTGCAGGCGGGCACAACGGCATCAAAAATATCATTGCGATGACCGGGACGCAGAATTTTTTGCGCATCAAAGTCGGTGTCGGGGAAAAACCGGCGGGCTGGGATCTTGCAGACCATGTGTTAGGATATTTTGATGCCGCAGACCGCGTAGAAGTTGAGAAAGCGATCGGGCATGCCGTAGAGGCTGTTGAAATGATGGCTGCCGGTGAAACAGATGCAGCGATGAATCATTATAATGTAAAAAAGAAAGAAGCGTAAATGGGATTTGTGTGAATAAAGATTTTCACACACCGGAATGGGGATTATCATGAGAGCTTTTTCGGAACCTTTAAAAGAGCTGAAAGAATTTGAAAATTTAAGTGCGATAGTGCAGAAGCTGCGCGGGATCGCGCAGATCTCAGGATGTATAGATGCGGCAAAACCACATCTTATGTACAGTGTAAACAATGGTTCTGGAAACAGGATCATTGTTACGTTTCAGGAGCAGAGAGCGAAAGAAATCTATGAAGAATATCGGTTCTTTGATCCGAAGGCAGCGTATTATCCTGCAAAAGATATCCTTTTTTATCAGTCGGATATCCGTGGAAATGTACTTACTGCGGAGCGTATCAATGCATTAAAAATGCTTGCAGAAGAACCGGCGTGCACCATAATAACTACATTTGACGGACTTATGAATCCAATGCCAGTACCGGAAAATTTTATTCAGTCCGTGATAAAGGTTGCGGTCGGGGATACATTAAATCTCGAAGAACTGGTAAAACACTTAGTGGAGCTTGGTTACGAAAAAAACTATCAGGCAGAAACGATGGGAGAGTTTTCGGTGCGTGGCGGAATTTTAGATATATTTCCACTGACAGAAGATAATCCGTTTCGAATTGAATTCTGGGGAGACGAGGTTGACTCTATCCGTTCCTTTGATGCGGAAAGCCAGCGATCGATTGAAAATCTGGAGGAAATTTCAATTTATCCTGCCTGTGAACTGGTACTGACAGTACAGGAACGGCAGGCGGGGATCGGAAGGATCTTAAAAGAGGCTGATAAGGTATCTGCAAAACTCCGGAAAGAAATGAAAACGGAGGAGGCACACCGCATAAAAAGTACTGCTGCCCAGATTGCAGAGGAAGCGGGAGAGTTAGGTATCAGTGCAGGACTTGACGCGTATCTGTCGTATTTTTGTGAGGAAAGAGTATCGTTACTTGATTACTTTAACAGGGAGAATACGATTATTTTTGTGGATGAGCTGGCACGTTCCATTGAGCGCGGCATGGTGACGGAAACGGAGTTTTCCGAGAGTATGAAACAGCGTCTTGAAAAAGGTTATATTCTGCCTGGACAGATGCGGGAACTTTTTTCCTGTAAGGAAATCCTGGCAAAAATTGAAACAATGGCATGTATTTCTTTGGTGGCACTGGATTTAAAAAACAGTCATGTGGATATCAAAGAAAAATTTACCATCAACTCAAAGACGGTCAATCCATATAATAACAGTTTTGAACTTCTGGTCAAAGATCTCACCCGTTACAAAAAAAACGGATACCGTGTGATTTTGCTTTCCGGATCAAGAACGCGCGCGAAGCGGCTGGCAGAAGATCTGCTGGCAGAGGAACTGAATGCTTTTTATTCAGAAGACTTCGACCATGAGGTAAAACCGGGTGAGATCATGACCGGTTACGGTAAGATCAAAAAAGGTTATGAATATCCGTTACTCAAATTTGTTGTGATCTCAGAGAGCGATATTTTCGGCAGTGAAAAGAAAAAAAAGAAACACCGCCGCACCTATGAGGGAGAAAAAATTGCAAGCTTTACCGACCTTAACGTTGGTGACTATGTTGTTCATGAAAATCATGGACTCGGAATCTACCGCGGAATCGAAAAGATCGAAGTTGATAAGACGGTTAAAGATTATATCAAAATTGAGTATGCCGGCGGTGGAAACTTATATATTCTTGCAACACAGTTAGAACTGATCCAGAAATATGCCGGTGCAGATGCAAAAAAACCAAAGCTGAATAAATTAGGCGGACAGGAATGGAATAAGACCAAGACGAAGGTGCGCGGTGCAGTAAAAGAGATTGCACAGGATCTTGTGAAACTTTACGCAATGAGACAGGATCAGGATGGATTTGTCTATGGACCAGATACTGTCTGGCAGAGAGAATTTGAGGAAATGTTCCCGTTTGAAGAGACGGAAGATCAGGAGCTTGCGATCGAGGCGACGAAAAAAGATATGGAAAGCACGAAGATCATGGATCGCCTGATCTGTGGTGATGTCGGGTATGGAAAGACGGAAATTGCGATACGTGCGGCTTTTAAGGCAGTGCAGGACGGAAAACAGGTTGCTTTTTTAGTGCCGACGACGATCTTAGCGCAGCAGCATTACAATAACTTTGTGCAGCGTATGAAAGATTTTCCAGTCAATATTGATCTTTTGTGTCGTTTCCGGAGCAGTGCAGAACAGAAAAAGACAGTGGAGGCATTGAAAAAAGGAAGCGTTGATATCATTATCGGGACGCACAGACTGCTGTCGAAAGATGTGGTATATAAGGATCTTGGACTTTTGATTATTGATGAGGAACAGCGTTTTGGTGTGACGCACAAAGAAAAGATCAAACAGTTAAAGACAAATATCGATGTGCTCACGCTCACAGCAACACCGATTCCAAGGACGCTTCATATGAGTCTGATCGGAATCCGTGATATGAGTGTATTAGAGGAACCGCCGATGGACCGTGTACCGATCCAGACATATGTAATGGAATACAATGAGGAACTGGTACGCGAAGCAATCTCAAGAGAGCTTTCCCGTGGGGGACAGGCATATTATGTATACAACCGTGTGAAAGAGATTGCAGATGTGGCAGCTAAAATTGCAGAGCTTGTGCCGGAGGCAAATGTTGCCTATGCGCATGGACAGATGAAAGAGACAGAATTAGAAAATATCATGTATCGTTTTATTAATGGTGAGATTGATGTACTGGTCTCCACAACGATCATTGAGACAGGACTGGATATTTCAAATGTGAATACCATGATCATCCATGATGCGGATAACATGGGATTGTCACAGCTTTATCAGCTTCGTGGACGTGTCGGCAGATCGAACCGGACAGCATATGCGTTTTTAATGTACCGCAGGGATAAGATGTTAAAAGAGGTAGCAGAAAAAAGGCTGGCTGCGATCAAAGAGTATACGGAGCTTGGAAGCGGTTTTAAGATCGCCATGCGGGATTTAGAGATCCGCGGTGCGGGAAATCTGCTTGGTGCCAAGCAGCATGGGCATATGGAGGCAGTCGGATACGATCTTTACTGTAAAATGTTAAATGAAGCGGTTAAGGAAGCAAAAGGCATGGAAGTTGCTGAAAGTTTTGACACTTCGATCGACATTGATATTGATGCTTATATTCCGATGGGATATATTCCGAACGAGATGCAGAAACTTGACATTTATAAGCGTATTGCAGGCATTGAGACTGCGGATGAGTCAGAAGAGATGTTAGAAGAACTGATCGACCGTTTTGGAGATCCGCCAAAATCTGTCGAAAATCTGCTTTATATTGCAAGGGTAAAATCCATGGCACATCATCTTTATTTCACGGATATTTCACAGAAAGGTGATGCACTGCGGTTTACCCTGTATGAGAAAGCAAAGATCAATGTGGCGGCAATTCCGGAGTTTACAGCATCCTTTAACAATCATGTGAAGTTTACCATGGATGCGAAAGAACCGTATTTTACTTATTTCCTGAAACTGAATACCAGGGAAAAATATGTGGAAGCAAAAGATGTGATGGAGACATTTTTAAAGCGTGCGGGAGAGATGCTGATGGAAAAATAACTTGCGGCTTTTGATAAAACGAATTATAATAAACTGAATGACTGCCTATATCTGAAAAAGAGGGCACTGGGAGGAATATATGAACAGCAGAAAAATTACCGCATTATTGTTAAGTGGCGCTATGGCTTTATCTGTACTTACAGGCTGTGGCGGAGTCAATAAAGATAAAACAGTGGCAACTTTAAATGGAGAGCCGGTAACACTTGGAATCGCAAACTTTGCAGCAAGATTTGGGCAGGCGGGAGCAGATGATTTTTATACCGCATATTTTGGAAAAAATGTCTGGACATCTGATCTGTATGGAAATGGAACGACCGGACAGGATAATTTTAAAGACAGTGTGATGGATTCTTTAGAAGATATGTACGTGCTGCAGCTTCATATGGATGAGTATAATGTCAGCATTACAGATGATGAGAAAGCGGCGATCACCGCAGCTGCAACACAGTTTATGGAAGATAACAGTAAAGATGCGATAAAGGCACTCGGGGCAACGCAGGAAATCGTGGAAGAATATCTTACATTAGAGACGATCCAGAGCAAAATGAAAGCAGCGATCGTTGCGGATGCAGACACTAATGTAACGGATGAGGAAGCAAAAACAGGCGCATATAGTTATGTAGGTGTTTCTAAGACGACACATAGGGATGAGAGCGGCAATACCGTAGATTATACGGATGAGGAGAAAGAGGAGCTTGCAGCAAAGGTGGCTGATTTTGCAAAGGCAGCAAAGGAAGACGGTCTTGATGCAGCAGCAGAGGATGCAGGCTATACAGTAAGTACCGGCACGTTTACACAGGAAGATGATTCTGTGGATGAGAAACTTTTAGCGGCACTGAAAGATTTAAAAGAAGGCGAAGTGACAGATCTGATCGAGGGTGACAGCTCTTATTTTGTGGCACGTCTCGATAAAGAAGTGGATGTGGATGCGACAGAGGAGACACGCCAGAGCATTATTGAGCAGCGCAAAGATGATCTGTATAATGAGACGCTCGATGGATGGAAAGAAGGAATCGAGTGGGCAGTGAAAGAAAAAGTCTGGGATGACGTGAATTTTGATAACCTGTTTACAACTATAAAAGATACAGAGACAGAAAGCACGACGGAGCAGGCAACAGAGTAAAAAGAGAACGTCGAAAGCACAGTCTTTCGACGTTTTTTATAGTGGGAGAAAACAGATGGAGAAAGACAATATTGTACTGATCGGAATGCCTGGTGTCGGAAAAAGCACCGTGGGAGTCATATTGGCAAAGGTATTAGGCTATCAGTTTGTAGATGCAGATCTGGTTATTCAGGAAAAAGAGGGAAAGCTGCTGCGCGAGATCATTGCAGAAGAAGGACCTGACGGATTTATTGCGGTCGAAAACCGTATTAACAGTGAAATAGAAGCACATCATTCAGTCATTGCCACCGGAGGAAGTGTTGTATATGGAAAAGAGGCAATGGAGCATTTAAAGCAGATCGGAACTGTGATCTATTTAAAATTAGATTATACAGGAATCAGCCGCAGACTGTCGGATATTAAAGGCAGGGGCGTTGTTTTAAAAGATGGACAGACTTTAAAAGATCTGTATGATGAGAGAGTTGTACTGTATGAAAAATATGCAGACATTACGATTGCAGAGAATGGTCTGAATGTGGAACAGACGATCGAGAAGATTGTGGCACAGATCCAAAAAGAATCTTTGTAAAATCACATCAATGGAATGAAAGAGTCAGAAGATGAACAAAAGATTAAAAGATAAAAAACTATTGTCTGGAATGATCGTTACCGGTGGATTTCTTATAATATTGGCGGGAGGTGCACTGACGCAGCAGACGGCATTAGGACAGAGTTATCAGAGCGTGTATATAGATGGAATATTTGTCGGTTATGTGGCAGAAAATGTTGATGTGAAGGAGGCAATCCGGAAGGCAAGAAGAGAACTGGCAGCAGAGTCAGAAAAACGTCTGTGTATGGATTATGAATGGTCAGTAAAGACAGAAAAGAAGCCGTTTGTGCATCTGGAAAAGAAAGAAGCATTAGAAGAACAACTGAAAAATGTGCTGGCAGAAAAGACGATTGAGAGCAGAGAGCGTGCATATACAGTTGCGATCGGTTCCTACCGTGGGAATTTTACAACAATCGATGAAGTGACGGATTTTTTGAACCAGGTCAGAAAAAAAGCGGATGAAGAAGATGCGTATACAGTTACATACCAGTCGTTGGAAGGACAGATTGACGGAATATTAACGGCGGATCTGAAACAAAAAGAAAGCGAAGACGATTTGGCAAAAGAAGGGGAAAAAGAAACACAGGATATACAGGCATCATCACTTGCAGGTGTCTCATTAGAGTCGGCAACACAGCTTTTGGATGCTGTGACGTCGGATGCGTCGGATTTTTATGAAACAGGTGTCCTTGACATGGCATTTGTGGAAAATGTTGAGGTTTATGAAAATTACGTGCAGCCGGATGCATTTACTAATCCGGGTGATGCGGCTGCGGAAGTAACAAAAGAGAAAGAATCGAATAAAATATATGTAGTAGAGAGTGGTGACTGTCTCTCTGTGATCGCGCTTGACCATGACACAAAAGTTACGGATATTATGGCATTAAACGGACTCGAAAATGCAGACGCACTGCGAGAAGGACAGGAGCTTATCATTGCGGTTCCGGAACCGGATTTAAAGATCAGGCTGACTGTAGGGGAAGTTTACGAGGAAGATTATGAGGAAGAACCTGTCATTATGGAAAATGATTCCTGGTATACCAATCAGGAGGAAGTTATAGAAGAAGGTGTGTCAGGACATCGTGAGAGAAATGATATCGTCGTATATGAAAACGGCTCTGAGGTAAGCAGGGAGCTGGCACACCAGAAAATCATGACGGCAGCGAAGGCAGCAGTTGTGGAACGGGGAACGATCGTACCACCGACATACATCAAACCGATTGCCGGAGGAAGATTTACATCGGGATTCGGAAGACGCTGGGGAAGAATGCATAAAGGTGTGGACTGGGCATGCCCGGTTGGAACAACCGTGTATGCGTCCTGTGCCGGAACTGTGATTCAGGCTTCTTATAATGGAGGATACGGTAACAATGTCGTGATCAGCCATGCAGATGGAAGACTGACACGTTATGCACATAACAGTAAACTGTTAGTGAAAGTTGGCCAGAAAGTAGAGCAGGGAGAACCGATCGCACTGAGTGGAAGCACCGGACGCTCCACAGGACCGCATGTGCATTTTGAAATCTATATCGGAGGCGCAGCAGTTAATCCACTGAAGTATATCAGTAACTGATAAAAATTGAATGCAAAGTGTGTGGAAATACAGATTTTTTTGGGAATATCTGCATATTTACAACAAAATTGAAACTGTGATATAATTCTTGACAAAAGCACATAATAGCAACTATAATTATGTGTTTGTATGAAAAGGTTCATAGAGGTGTGATATGGAACAATATGTCATTAAAGGAGGCAATCCGTTAGTCGGTGAAGTGGAAATCGGCGGGGCAAAAAATGCTGCGCTTGCCATCATTTCTGCGGCAGTCATGACGGATGAGACCATTACAATAGAAAATTTACCAAATGTCAGAGATATCAATGTGCTGTTAAATGCGATCAGTGATATCGGAGCGAAGGTAGACAGACTGGATACACATACGGTGAAAATGAACGGATCATTTATTCACAATCTGGTTGTGGACAATGAATATATCCGTAAGATAAGGGCATCCTATTATCTGCTTGGAGCTCTCCTTGGCAAGTATAAACATGCAGAGGTAGCTCTTCCGGGTGGCTGTGATATCGGAAGCCGTCCGTTTGACCTTCATCTGAAAGGATTCCGTGCATTAGGTGCGACAGTAGATATCCGGCATGGTCTTGTGGTTGCAGATGCAAAGCAGTTAAAAGGAACGCATATATATCTGGATAAGGTATCTGTCGGTGCAACGATTAACATTATGATGGCAGCAGCCATGGCAGAGGGAAAAACAACTTTGGAAAATGCTGCAAAGGAACCTCATGTTGTAGATGCAGCCAACTTTTTAAACAGCATGGGTGCTAATATCAGAGGTGCAGGTACGGATGTGATCCGTATCGTCGGAGTGGAGAAGCTGCATAAAACAGAGTATTCTATCATTCCGGATCAGATTGAAGCCGGAACATTTATGCTTGCTGCAGCAGCCACAAAGGGAGATATTACAGTAAAAAATGTAATTCCGAAGCACTTAGAAGCGATCAGCGCAAAACTGCTTGAGATCGGATGTGAGGTGGAGGAGTTTGATGATGCGGTACGCGTGGTATCTTCAAAACCATTGCATCATACACAGGTTACAACGCTTCCGTATCCGGGATTTCCAACGGATATGCAGCCACAGATCGCAGTGGTATTAGGTATTTCAGAGGGTACGAGTACCGTTACGGAAAGCATTTTTGAAAACCGTTTTAAATATGTGGGCGAGCTTGCGCGCATGGGTGCCAATTTTAAAGTCGAGAGCAATATAGCGATCATCGGCGGAGTTGACAATTATACCGGAGCACGTGTTAATGCACCGGATCTGCGGGCGGGAGCGGCTCTTGTGATCGCAGGGCTGGCAGCAGAAGGAATCACAGTGGTAGATGATATCTACTATATTGAACGTGGATATGAAGAATTTGAGAAAAAACTCGCATCACTGGGGGCTGTGATCGAGAAAGTAAGTACAGAGAAAGAGATTCAGAAGTTTACACTGAAAGTATCTTAGGAGTAGAGAAGGGCGTTTCCGGGTATAGGAGACGTCTTTTTTTGATTCATAGGAAATGAGGATAAAGATGAGAAAAATATTTCAAAAAGAACTGGATATGATACTTCACTGGAATCTCACGCTGGTTGGTGGATTCCTTGGAACTTATGCGATATTGCTGCATGCAGGAAATTTCGGATCTGCACAGACCGGAAACGTTATGGAGATGGCAGCGGCACTTACCGGTAAAGATTTTGCAGAAGTGGGAATAAGATTTCTGGCATTTCTTATTTTTGGCAGTGCGATCGTTATCTCCTATCTGCTGACGAATTTTACCAGACTGGATATGCGAAGGCTGGTACTCTGGGTAGATGCGGCAGGACTTACCGCAACAGCGGTCATGCCGGAGGGAATGTCTGCGGTTGTGAGTCTTTATCCGATATTTTTCTGTTCGGCATTCCAGTGGGGAAGTTATTCCGGTGCATCCGGGTATAACAGTGCAAGCATTTTTACCACGAATAATTTTAAGCAGTCGCTGCTTGCATGGACACAGTACATATTGACAAAGGATCCGGAATTTCGCAGAAAAGGAATCATGTATACCATGACAGTACTTTCTTTTTTTGCAGGTGCATGTATCGGATGTGTGTCTGTCTATGCATATGGTGTGTATGGCGCATTTGTGGGATTTGTTCCGTTGATTGCCGCACGTGTGTTTATGCATATTGGAAAGATACCGGTTTTGAATGGAACACCGGAAGAAATCGAAGAGGAAGCAGAAGAAGCGCTCGAAGAGGCAGCTCTGTTAGAAAACGATCAGAAAATATGATCGTTTTCTAAGGAGCCTCTTTGAGCGCTTCTTTTTGAAACTGGAGGTATATCCGAAAAATAGTGGATTCTATCTACAGCAATCAGTCCGCTTACAGAATACTCTGGATATGCAGATCAAGACGTGTAGACAAATCAATGCAGGAGTTATCGTTCAACTGTACGATCGGTCTTGCAAGATGCTGCTGGTTTAACATAACGATATTGGCACTCTGCCCGTTACTTAAAAGAACACGGTTGTTCTGATAAGTGGATGCGATATGCTGTAAAAAAGTCAGGATGAACTTTGGCTTATACTTCTGAAGACCTTCCTGTTCAAAACGCTCAATGACCTGAAATGGACAAAGAGGAGCACGGTAAGATCTTGCAGCAGTCATGGCATCATAAACATCAGCGATCGCAACGATCATTGAGCAGTCATCTAAGTCTTTCTGGATTGCTTTTAGCGGATAACCGGATCCATCACAACGCTCATGATGAAGCAGGGCAGCTTTTTTAATATGAGGATCGATCTGCAGCGGTTTTAATAATTCGTAGCCAAATTTTGTATGTCTTTTGACGAGATCAAATTCTTCGTCTGTATATTTGCCTGGTTTATTTAAAATATCATCCGGGATCTTTAATTTCCCGATATCATGCAAAAGACCACAGAGTGTTAAAGTGTCTAAAGTGTCAGCATCTACTTTCAGCCATTTACCGATACGCCGGCAGATCAGAGCTACATTTAAAGAATGTGCATAAGTGCTGTCATCGTAAGCACGCATATTGTGCAGCATATCAAAAAGCTCAAGTGATGTTTTACAGGAATTAAACAGTTTAACTGTCTGGTCAAGAAGATCATTTGTGTCAAGCGGCTGATCATGAAAAACATAGCCTTCCATGGAAGACTTTAAGGAGTTCAATACGAAAGAATGATCAAACTGGAATGTCTGAAATTCTTTCGAGGCTTTTACCTTCTGGGAATAAGCCGGAATAAAATGTGGTGTTTCCGGTTCTTTTGGTTCATCCGGATCTTCAATACCGACCTCTAAAACACAGTAAAAAGAAAGACGCATGATAAGTGGTCTTGTAAGTGTGACACCTTTATCAACGATCATCTGTCCGTTCTTTGTCAGAATCTGTTCGGCAGTAATCATGCCGGGTTCAAGTTTGTTGACTGTTACCTTTTTCATAAAAAACCCCATTTCATTCATGATAACAGAATGTCCGCGGAACATGCATTCTATTATATGTACGTTTATAATTAAGTATAGTATAGAATTTTCATATTTGAAAGTCAATCGGGTTTGTGCAAAAGGTTAAGAAATTATACCTTGACATTTTAGAAAAACAGGTGTATGTTAGTCACTGTGAGTTTTATAACTTAATAACTTTTAGAATTTTCTTATTCAGAGTGATGGAGATACAAAGGATCTGTGAAGTCACGGCAACCCCTCTACGGAAGGTGCCAACCTGAGCGAATTGTACGTTACAGTATATATGTTCGAACAATAAGAGGATTTGATGATTGATTTACAGATATCACTTCCACTTGTTTTTCGCAAGTGGATTTTTTTTTGCGAAAACGCAAAAAACACTATCAGAAAAAGGAGCAAAAGAATGGAAAAAAGATTATTTACATCAGAATCCGTAACAGAAGGACATCCTGACAAAGTCTGCGATGCAATCTCTGACGCAATCTTAGATGCATGTATGGCAGAAGATCCAATGAGCCGTGTTGCATGTGAAACCGCAAGCTGTACAGGTTTCGTTTTAGTAACCGGAGAGATCACCACAAAAGCACAGTTAGATATCCCGGCAATCGTTCGTAAAACGGTAAATGAGATCGGTTACAACGATGCCAAGACAGGATTTGACGGAAATACATGTGCAGTTATGGTAGCACTTGACCAGCAGTCACCGGATATTGCAATGGGTGTTGATAAAGCATTAGAGGCAAAAGAGGGTGCCTTAACAGATGATCTTGATACCGGAGCTGGTGATCAGGGTATGATGTTTGGTTATGCAACCAACGAGACACCGGAGTTAATGCCATATCCGATCTCTTTAGCACACAAACTGGCATTACAGTTAACAAAAGTAAGAAAAGACGGTACACTGGCTTACTTAAGACCGGACGGAAAGACACAGGTTTCCGTAGAGTACGATGAGGCTGGAAAACCGGTACGTCTTGAGGCAGTTGTATTATCTACCCAGCATGATGATGATGTAACACAGGAGCAGATTCATGCAGACATCAAAAAATATGTTTTCGATCCGATCCTTCCGGAAGATATGATCGATGCAGATACCAAGTTCTTCATTAACCCGACCGGACGTTTTGTAATCGGCGGACCACACGGAGATGCAGGTTTAACAGGACGTAAGATTATCGTAGACACCTACGGCGGATATGCACGTCACGGCGGCGGAGCTTTCTCTGGAAAAGACTGCACAAAGGTTGACCGTTCTGCAGCATATGCAGCACGTTACGTTGCAAAGAACATCGTAGCAGCAGGTCTTGCAGAGAAATGTGAGATCCAGTTATCCTATGCAATCGGTGTTGCACAGCCGACATCTGTTATGGTTGATACTTTTGGTACAGGCAAATTATCCGATGAGAAGTTAGTTGAGATCATTCGTGAGAACTTCGACCTTCGTCCGGCAGGTATCATCAAGATGCTTGACTTAAGAAGACCGATCTACCGTGGAACAGCAGCTTACGGACATTTCGGACGTACAGACTTAGACCTTCCGTGGGAGGCAGTTGATAAGGCTGATACATTAAAGAAATATCTATAAGGAAATAAATTTCTTTGAAATAAATTTCCTCGAAGATTTTAAGTGAAAAGACAGATCCGGTTTCACAAAAAGTTTAGACAATTTTATATAAAATAAATGGGATTTGTAATTTTTCATGTTATAATAGGTCATAAAGGTATTTTTATGAAATCATAAAGATGCTTTTATGACCATTTTTTATGGCAGGGAGATTACAATGAAACTGAAATCCAAAATTATTATTTCTTTTTGTATTATTATTTTTGTCCCGATCGTGCTGATGATGGCGGCACTTTTCAGTTTTCAGCGTATCCAGGTAAAAGCGATTGAGCAGACTTATGGGATCACGGAAAATAATTATAGTTATTTTTCAAATTCCATGCAGCTCCTGAGCCGCTTTACCAAAGAATGTTTCAAAGAACTGAAGGATACGGCGAAGGATGATCCGGCGCGGCTGGAAGATCAGGATTATTTAGATGAACTTAATCAGACTTTAGAGGAGAAGAGTTCTTATCTGATCGTAAGAAAAGATAAGGAGCTGATTTACATTGGCGAGGATGCAAGTATTTCACTTCTGACACAGCTGCCATCCTATGGGGATACTGTGAAAGATGAGGATGCCGGAACTTACATTGACGGTGATGAACAGGTACTGATCAAGCAGATCGATTTCCAGTTTCAGGATGGAAGTGCGGGAAGTGCATTTATCGTTACAATTTTAGAGGAGACTGTTCCTGAGGTAAAGAAACTGCTCATTGATGTATTAGTTTCCATTATTCTCATTCTAGTGCTGACAGCGACAATGTTAACCATCTGGATGTATACGAGCATGATCAATCCGATCAGAAAACTGCAGACGGCAGCACAGAATATCAAAGATGGTAATCTTGATTTCTCCGTGGAATCGGACAGCAAGGATGAGATCGGTGAACTCTGCAGATCGTTTGAGGAGATGCGTCTGCGCTTAAAAGACAATGCGGAGGAAAAGATCGAGGGTGAAAAAGAAAATAAGACACTGATCAGTAATATTGCGCATGATTTAAAGACACCGATCACAGCAGTAAAGGGATATGCGGAAGGACTTATGGATGGTGTAGCTGATACACCGGAGAAACGGGATAAATATATCCGCACGATCTATAATAAGGCAAACGAAATGGATACACTTTTAAATGAGTTGACATTGTATGCTAAAATTGATACAAATCGTATTCCATATAATTTTGCAAAAATTAACGTATCAGAATATTTTAATGACTGCGTAGAGGAGATCGGGCTTGACCTCGAGACAAGAAATATCAGGCTTGCTTATTTTAATTATGTGGATGAAAATGTTCTGATCATTGCAGATCCGGAGCAGCTCCGCCGTGTGATCCATAATATTATAGGTAATTCCATCAAGTATCTGGATAAAAAGCAGGGATTTATCAATATCCGTATCAAAGATGTCGGTGACTTTATCCAGGTGGAGATCGAGGACAACGGCAGAGGTATCTCTGCAAGAGATCTGCCATATATTTTTGACCGCTTTTATCGTGCGGATGCGTCGCGTAATTCTGCAACCGGTGGCAGCGGTATCGGTTTGTCTATTGTAAAGAAGATCATAGAAGACCACGGTGGAAAGATCTGGGCAACCAGTAAGGAAGCCATCGGAACAGTTATGTATTTTGTAATTCGTAAATATCAGGAGGTACCAAATGAGTAAGGTTTTGATTATTGAAGACGAGGTAGCAATCGCAGATTTAGAGAAAGATTATTTGGAATTAAGTGGTTTTGAGGTTGAGATCGAGAATGACGGGGTGGTCGGGTTAAAACGTGCACTCTCGGAAGATTTTGATATGTATATCTTAGATCTGATGCTGCCGGGGATTGACGGATTTGAGATCTGTAAACAGATCAGAGAAGAAAAGAATACACCGATACTTATGGTATCTGCCAAAAAAGATGATATTGACAAGATCAGGGGACTCGGACTCGGTGCAGATGATTACATTACAAAGCCGTTTTCACCGAGTGAGCTTGTCGCACGGGTCAAAGCACATCTTGCCCGCTATGAACGGCTGATCGGAAGCAATATCGTGGAGAATGACGTCATTGAGATCCGTGGCATCCGTATTGATAAAACAGCGAGACGTGTCTGGGTGAATGGAGAAGAAAAGCAGTTTACGACCAAGGAGTTCGATCTTTTAACATTCTTAGCAGAGCATCCGAACCATGTGTTCACAAAGGAAGAACTTTTCCGTGAGATCTGGGATATGGAGTCGATCGGAGATATCGCAACCGTGACTGTGCATATCAAAAAGATCAGGGAAAAGATTGAGATGAATACCAATAAACCCCAGTATATAGAGACTATTTGGGGTGTCGGATACCGCTTTAAACTATAGTTTGTGTCCCCAAATAGTCTCCGACTATTTGGGGAGTGGGGTACTACTTTAAATTGTAGTTTGTGAACATAATACCACAAGAAGATTCTGTTTTTATGGACAGGATCTTTTTGTGGTATTATGTTATTAAATAACAGATAAAAAATAACCGGAATGGAGAAAAAATGACAAAACAAAATATAGAAAATTCAGAAGAATTGGAATTTGCAATATTTTGTATTGAAAATGTTGCAGTTAAGCTGGGGGGTAAATGCGCAGACAATATACAGTGCATTGACAGAGAAGAGCAGTATTTTGAATGATTATATAATTCCAGAATACGAAATAGGCTGTTAAGTGGTGTGGTAAATTTAAAAGATGCGGAAAACCTGGAATTGTTTCCGCATATGAATTTGACGAAAGTATAGAGCACAATCTAAATGTTTTGAAATTTGATTCATATTCTGAAGAATGGCTGGATTTTATATTAAACTGCAGAAGTAGAAGAGATGCCTCTGATTATGATATTGTTATAGGTGGTGTAGCGAATGATAAAGTTTTTAATACGGTAGTTGAACTATTTGTTAAAAAAACAGGAAAATCCGTTGATGCAGCCTTAAACTTTTTTTATCATTCCAAAGTATATGAGCTCATGAGTGAAGGAATTTCAGATATGCACTGCATGAGTGATGGATATCTGGCAGAGGAACTTGAACTGGAGTATAAAAAGGGTATATAATAAAGAAGTTCGGGCTCTGACAAAGTCAGTCATCCGGATGAAATAAAGGATAAGCGAGGAAACAAAAGATGGGTAACTATGAAAAACCAACTGTCATAGTGACAGGAGAAAATATAGAAGGTGTGTATCTTGCAAGCGGAGATCACCCGGAGCAGTGCAGATTTGGAAGAACAGAAGCATCGGCTGGTTCGGATGTATGTCAGGAATGTTCCAAGAGTGGCGGAAAGCGTTCCACTCCGCTGCCGGGAGAAGAGTCCGCAAGGAGAGAGGATTTTGTAAGCTGCGTGGATAATATGCCGGTCAAATAGTAGAAATGAGGAACAGTATGCAGCCAGCGATCATTTATGAAGATGAAGATATTATCGTCTGCAAAAAGCCGGCAGGCGTGGCAACACAGACAAAACGTATCGGACAGGCGGATATGGAGAGCCTGCTTAAAAACTACCGGGCATCCAAAGGAGAAACACCTTATATCGGTGTGGTGCACCGTCTGGATCAGCCGGTCGCAGGAGTCATGGTATTTGCCAAAAATAAAGAGGCAGCAGCGGATTTGAGCCGTCAGATCAAAACAAAACTGACAGACAAATACTATTATGCCATGACGGACGGAGTGCCGGAAGAGAAAAAGGGAACCTTAGAGGATGATCTTTTGCAGAATGGAAAGACAAACACATCTGAGGTGGTAGAGAGAGGAACTTTGCAGGCAAAACATGCAAAACTTTCCTATGAAGTAATTGAGCAGAATGGGAGAAATGCCATTTTACGAATAAAGCTTGATACCGGACGTCATCATCAGATCCGTGTACAGCTTGCACATGCAGGAATGCCGATCGTCGGGGATAAAAAGTATAATTTCAAAGAAAATATTACCCCGTCAGGAAAACAGCTTGCACTATGTTCTTTCAAGATCGCATTCCGTCATCCAAAGACACATAGAAAACTGGAGTTTAAAATTGACAAGCCTTTTGGTTTATCATAAAATAAATCCAAAGGTTTTTAAAGAATAAGGAGATTTATCATGGCAAAGGACAAGAAGTTAGTAGAGGCAATCACTTCCATGGAGGAAGATTTTGCCCAGTGGTATACAGACGTGGTCAAAAAAGCGGAACTGATCGATTATTCATCCGTAAAGGGATGTATGATCCTTCGTCCGGCGGGTTACGCGATCTGGGAGAATATCCAGCATGAATTAGACCGCCGTTTCAAAGAGACAGGCGTTGAAAATGTATATTTACCGTTGTTTATCCCGGAGAGTCTGTTAGAGAAAGAAAAAGATCACGTGGAAGGGTTTGCACCGGAAGTTGCATGGGTTACTTACGGCGGCTTAAATCAGCTTCCGGAGCGTCTGTGTGTCAGACCGACTTCAGAGACATTGTTCTGTGATTTTTATAAAAATATTATCCAGTCTTACCGTGATCTGCCAAAGGTATATAACCAGTGGTGTTCTGTTGTAAGATGGGAGAAGGAAACACGTCCGTTCTTACGTTCCAGAGAGTTCTTATGGCAGGAGGGACATACCGCACATGCGACTGCAGAGGAAGCAGAGCAGAGAACCGTACAGATGTTAAATGTCTATGCGGATTTCTGTGAGGATGTACTTGCAATGCCGGTTATCCGTGGACAGAAGACAGAAAAAGAAAAATTCGCAGGCGCAGATGCAACTTACACGATCGAAGCGCTGATGCATGATGGAAAAGCATTGCAGTCAGGAACCAGCCATAACTTTGGCAATGGATTTGCAAAAGCATTTGGCATTCAGTACACTGATAAGGACAACAAACTTCAGTATGTATATCAGACATCCTGGGGTATGACAACACGTCTGATCGGTGCGATCATCATGGTACACGGAGATGATTCAGGACTTGTGCTGCCACCGCGTATTGCTCCGGTACAGGCTATGGTCATCCCGATCCAGCAGCAGAAAGATGGTGTGCTTGACACCGCAAAAGAAGTCTGCGAGCGTATCGGAAAAGTCTGCCGTGCAAAACTTGATGATTCTGACAAGAGTCCGGGATGGAAATTCTCCGAGCAGGAGATGAGAGGTATTCCGGTTCGTATCGAACTTGGACCAAAGGATATTGCAGCAGGCAAATGTGTGATTGTGCGCCGTGATACCAGAGAGAAGATCGAGGTTGCATTAGATGAGCTTGAAGCAAAACTTCCGGAGTTATTAGAGCAGATCCAGAAAGATATGTTTGAGCGTGCAAAGGCACACAGAGATGCACATATCTGGGATGCACATAACTACGAAGAGTTTACAACAATCGCAAATGAGAAACCGGGCTTTATCCGTGCAATGTGGTGTGGAGATCAGGCATGTGAGGATAAGATCAAAGAAGATCTTGCAGTGACATCACGCTGTATGCCGTTTCATGATCAGGAACATATCTCAGATGTATGTGTATGCTGCGGAAAACCGGCTCACAAATTAGTATATTGGGGTAAAGCATACTAAAAAATAAAAACAGAACCGCAAAGTGATTCAGCGAATATAGACAGATTCGCTGAATCATACGGTTCTGTTTACTTTTAACATAAAATGGAAACGATTCCGGTAGCGTTTTTAAAATGGGATCATAAGACCTGCAGAAAGTACATGTAACACAAAATATTATTTTTTCAGGGGGATGGGAGAAGATGATAGAAAAGTATTATGATGGTGCGATAGAACAGGTGGCAGCCGGTTTGGGAACTGTGGAAAAGAACCATCTTCTGGTCAGATACAGTGGACAATTTTCCATAGAAGAATTAAGTTATACAGATCAGCTGGAGAAAATGGAGAATATTTTCGTACAGATGCACGAATTTGAACCGGGTGAGATCACCAGTGCATATGAGCCGTATCTTACCATGATCTGTGATGGCTTCAGGCGGTATATGACGGGTACATTCGAAGAATTTATGGAAGAATGTGATGTGTATTATCTGCACCGGCCGGTACTGCTTGGCTATTTTAACCGGGGATATGCAAAAAGGGAAGAGATCATTTTGCTCGATGAGGTGGCATATGAACAGGAGCGCATGCTAGCGGCACTTGAACGTATGCTGTATGCCATTGCAGACAGGCATCCGGTTCTTCTTATTTTGAACCGTTTTCAGCTGGCCTCAAAAAGTACGATGCAATTGACAGCGCGAATTTTAAAAGCCGAGAACAGCAATATAGGTCTTGTGCTTGGGGTCAGTGATATTCAGGCAATGCCGGAGTTTTTAGTGCCGGACTGGGAGATGCTTTACGAGACATTAGATGATGGCAGCAAGATTTACCATATCGGAAATTCCGGCAGGAAAAAAGAAGAAATCGTAGATGATGGAAAATATGCTGACTACGGAAGCGAAAAGGTCTACCGCAAACTGCAGAATATGGTGGAATTTCTTGATTTTGACCAGGCAGCATATTATCTGGAGGTTATAGAGCGAAAGATAAAATTTGATAATCTCTTTGTCGATGATCCTGCGCGTTTTCGCATGTGGCTTTTATTTGCGAAAGTTTCCATTTTAAGGAAGGATATTCCCAAAGCTCTTGAAATCTGCGAGGATTTAGAAAAAATTCATCTTGCCGGAAGGGAAGATGAGTGTGCATATGAGCAGGACTATCTGATCGCAACTGCGTATATGTATCAGGGAAAATTAAAAGAAGCCTTAGAGATGGCAGGCGAAACATATTGTATTGCAGAAAAAATATCGGATGATTACCGGAAGTTTTTATCCGAGTTACTCAAAACCCAGATACAGATGTCCGGCTGGTATAACATATTTTTCTGTGCGCAGGATGTAAAAATAGAGAAAAGCCTGACCGAAAATCTGATCCGCTACAATTACCGCAATCATCTGGCACATGTATATATTTATGCATATGACAATAAGCCGGAAATCGTCGAGAAGGCGAATCAGTCTGAAGAACTTCTGATCTACTTCAGCAAGGGAATACGTATTGCCAAAGAAATCGAAAATGAACATCTGATCAATACGGCATACCAGAAAAATATCATGCTTTCGTCGACAAATGGCATGTATGAGATTTCCCTGCTTTATTCGGTGCGCACGTATGAAGCATTGAAAGATAAAAGATCAATCCAGGCAGGCCGTATCTATTCGGGAATTGCATATAATTTATGTGCGATCGGTGAAAATGAACGTGCAATGGCGTATTACACGCATGCCATCCGTCTGTTTTATTATCTGAGGGAGCCGGGAGATATTGCAGAAGTGCAGTATAATATGTCTTTAAACTGCATTATGTGCGGTCAGTATGAAAAGGCGGAATTTTATCTGACACAGTGCATGAAGGCTGTGGAACGTCTGCATTTAAACAGTCTGAGGGTATGCAATCTGTCAAAATTATATGGACTTCTTGCACTTGTGTCTGTTTTAGAGGGCAACAGGTTTAATTGTGAGCGCTACTTAAATAATTGCAGACAGTTTTTAAATTACGTTATAGAAAAAGAAAAGATGGGAGATGGGTTTGGAACTGTCCATGATTATGCGAAAGTTGATGACGACATGTTTTTATATACATTTTCCCGCGGACTGCTTGCCGTATACGATAGAGATTATGAAAAAGCTGACTTAGATTATGAAAAAGCGGAGAATTATCTGAGATGCTCCGAGGGAAATCAGTTTTTCAGCTATGCACTTTTCCGGAAAAAGCGAATGGAGTGTTTCAATCATCTTGGAAATAAAAAAGGGGAAGTAAAACAAAAGAACATACTGGAGGAATACGAAAACAAACATTTTAACACTTATGGAAAGCTGGCAGAAAAAATTATGGATACCCTGCCGCCTTTAGATGATGAGGATGGGAAGAAGGAGATTTCCGTACAGGAATTAGATGCGCTTCTCTGGCAGGAAAGTATGGTGCTTGCTTATAAGAGTAAAAAACACCAGCTGGATTTTATTTTAACCTGGCAGAAACTGATCGACGTGACCGGAGTCAGTGCAGAAGAAATGATCGATGCGGTCATGAAAACGTTTTTAAATCATTTTAATGTGGATTGCGCGGTATATGCGCGCTGTATGGAGAGACAGACGCAGGTATTATACAATAATACAGGGATAGAATTAAACGACGGGCAGACGGGCAGGATCATTGCTTCCCTGAAACGGAATCCGGGAGGTTATGCAATCTCGAAGATCAGCAGCAATTATAATGAGCACCAGGATATCACATCATTATTTGGTGAGGATGATGTGTGTTCTTTAGTGGCAGTACCGTATTTTAACAATTCAAAACTGGAAAATTTCCTGATCGCCTATGTGAGGATGAAGGATAACTGGCATTCTTCCGTAAACAGATATATGTTAGATGAAGATGACTTAAACATGTATCAGCTTTTGTTCCGGGAGGTAAAATATTCTTTGAACCGTCTGGACGCATATGATAAAATATACGAGATGAACAATAAACTTTATCTTTCTGCGGTTACAGACCAACTGACTGGAATTTACAACAGAGAAGGGTTTTACCGGAGAATCAAAGCCCTGATGGATGAATTCCTGGGAGGAAAACGAAAACCGGAACTGGGACTGATGTTTATTGATCTCGATAATTTTAAACATTATAATGATACTTACGGTCATGATGTCGGAGATCTGGTTTTAAAGGAAATGGCAGACATTTTCTCGGGTCTGTGTGAAAAACAGGGATTTGTATGCCGCTACGGCGGGGATGAATACATTATCGTATTTTTTACTGCAGACAAAGAAAAACTTACAGAGACAGCAGAGCTGATCTATAAAAAGATCGATCAGGCAGACGGTTTTGAAGGAGCGATTTCTGAGAAACTGAAAAAACAGATTTCTATCAAAAAAGAGCAGCGTATTTCCTGTTCCATTGGAATCGTGTCGGCGAAAGACGTTCATGACGAGGAAGAAATCAACCAGATGATCAAGCGGGCGGATGATCTGCTCTATTCGATCAAGACAACAAAAAAGGGAACTTACCGTATATGAAAATCGTTTTGCCGGAAAAAGTAAAATTTATCATAGAAACATTAGAAGAACATGGCTATGAAGCGTATGCAGTCGGCGGCTGTGTGCGCGACACCATGTTACACCGCACACCGGGGGACTGGGATATCACGACACAGGCGAAACCGGAGCAGGTTAAAGAAATATTTGCCGAAAAAAAGATCCATACCATTGATACCGGGATACAGCATGGAACAGTCACCGTGATGGTGGAACATGAAGGATTTGAAGTGACAACTTACCGGATCGACGGTGAATATGAGGATGCAAGACACCCGAAAAACGTGCAGTTCACGGCGAGTCTGCTGGAGGATTTAAAACGGCGTGATTTTACAATCAATGCCATGGCATATAATGACAAAAACGGTCTGGTCGATGCATTTGACGGTGTGGGTGATTTAGAGCGCGGCGTGATACGATGCGTGGGATGTGCCACAGAGCGTTTTTCGGAAGATGCGCTTAGGATGCTTCGTGCCGTGCGTTTTGCTGCACAGCTTGGATTTGCGATTGAGGAAGAGACAAAAAAGGCGATGGTAAAACTTGCACCGAATATTGCAAAAGTCAGTGCGGAACGGATACAGACCGAACTGGTAAAATTAATTACTTCTGCGCATCCGGGCGAGATCAAAACAGCATGGGAGACAGGTCTTACAGCAGTATTTCTGCCGGAGTTTGACCGTATGATGGAGACACCCCAGAATACAAAACATCACTGTTATTCGGTCGGGGAACATACCGTGGCAGCGTTAAATCATATCGTCGGGGATAAGGTGCTGCGTCTTACCATGTTGCTGCATGATGTGGCAAAACCTGCGTGCAGGACCACGGATGAGTCCGGAAGCGATCATTTTTACGGACATCCGAAGGAAGGCAGTGAGATCGCACGAAAGATCCTGCGCCGGTTAAAGTTTGACAATGATACGACGGATAAGGTGTGCCGTCTGGTGTGCTGGCATGATGATAATCCGCCTCTTTCAGAGAAAAATATTAGAAGAGCAGTAAGCAGGATCGGAGTGGAACAGTATCCGGCATTGTTTGCGGTAAAACGTGCAGATATCCTGGCACAGAGCGAATACCAGAGGGGAGAAAAGTTAGCATACGTGGATGGATATGAGGCATTATACCGGGATATTTTAGAAAAAAATCAGTGCCTTACGATACGGGACCTGGCAGTCAATGGAAGTGACCTGATCGCTGCCGGGATGAAACCGGGAAAAGAGATCGGGGAAACATTAAAAGGTCTTTTGGAACTGGTGCTTGATGAACCGGAGCTGAATACAAAAGAAAGACTATTGGAGAGAATCTGTAGTCATGAATGAACAAACCCTCTCATATGATGAAGAGACACGGTGGTAAGACCGTAATCAATCATATGGGGGGCGTTTTTTTGTATAATCGACCGGAACAGGTATTAGAACAATACGAACTGGAAGTAAAGTCCATCTCAAGAGGAAGGGACAGCTATCAGTGTGATACCGAACAGGGACCAAAAATATTGCGTGAATACAGAGGTTCGAAAGAACGGGCAGAGTTTTTAGCAGATATGCTGGATCATCTTGATAGACAGGGAAGAACTGTGGAAACGATAATGCGCACAAAAGAGGGCGAGCCGTTTTCTGTGAATGAGGAGGAAACAAAATACATATTATATCAGGCGTATCCGGGTGCAGAATGTGATACGAAAAACAGGTCAGATATGTTTAGTGCAGTAAAAGAACTTGCGCTGCTGCATCAGTCTGCACAGAATTATGAGGGCAGTGTACCGGAGTTTTTACGATCGGGACAGAACAGTCTGTTAATGCTTTATGAAAAAAGAAACCGTGAGTTAAACAAAGTAAAGAATTATATCCGTGCAAAAAAGAAAAAAAATGATTTTGAGATGATGTTTGCGGTCTGGTATCCGGAATATGTGAAAAAAGCGAAAGAGACAACGGATATTTTAAAGGATCTTGGACGGCAGGAGAAATTGATCGGATTCTGCCATGGTGACTATAACCAGCACAATGTTATTTTCTCACAGGAAGGAATTGCAGTCGTTCATTTTGAAAATTTCCTGTATCAGGAGAGAGTCGGGGATCTTGCAAACTTTATCCGGAAAATGATGGAAAAGAATAACTGGAATGCAGGACTTGGCATGGATCTGATACGTAATTATGACCGGGTAAAAAAGCTGTCGCCGGAAGAACTGAAATATCTGTATGTTTATCTTGCATATCCGGAAAAATTCTGGAAGATCGCAAACCGTTATTATAATTCACATAAAGCATGGCTGTCAGGGAGAAATATAGAAAAATTAGAGAAAGTCATTGCGCAGGAAGATGCAAGGGAACAGTTTTTACAGATGCTCTTCCACTTTACCGTGTAGATAGTTTGCGGTATAATTATTTGCACAATATTTTAGAAAGCAGGAGAGCACATGAAGATAAAATACAGGATTATTTTGCTGCTTGCAGCAATGATCATGCTGTTTAGTGCATGCGGAAAGAAGAATACGGTTGTGACCGGGCGTTATTATTACCCGGATCAGGAGAAAGATGCCCAAACGGAGGATGTTTCGGATGATGCAAATGAGTCGGTGGAGGCAACCGGGGAAGATGTGGTCGGGACAGACCAGTTTTTGATCAAAACTAATGATATGCAGGCGGAATGTCTGACCTTAGAGCAGATTGCATCCGGAAAAGAGTATGTATATTATTACACACTTGCAACCAGATTTCTTGACAAATATGGAAACCACACGGCGGTGTCTTATTTTGAACCGGGCAGGGTCATCACGGTGGGAGAAAAAGATGACCAGGGAAAGATCACGCAGGTGCAGATTTCCGATGCTGTCTGGGAATATCCGGATGTATCACGTTATTCGGTGGATATGGATCGGAGGATTTTTAAGATCGGAGATGAACGGTATTCCTATGATGCAGATCTTTATATCTGTGAAGATGATGTGAGAAAGCAGTTATCAGATCTGACCGATTTAGATACACTGCGGGTGACCGGTATAGGAAAAAAAATGATCTCCATTGTTGTCACAACCGGACATGGGGAACTTGCGCTGACGAATACAGAACTTTTTGAGGGAAGTTTTATCCAGATCGGAAGCAAAATATTTGCGGAAGTGACCAAAGATATGACGATGGAACTGCCGGCAGGAACTTATACTGTGACTGTGGCAAATAACGGATATGGCGGAAGTACAGATCTTACGATCGAGAGCGGACAGAAAGAGACACTTGATCTTAACACTTTAAAGGGTGAGGGACCAAAGTTTGGAAATATTTTATTTGCTGTGGATGTGGAGGATGCGATCATTCAGATTGATGGAAAAGTGATCGACACCGAGGAGGCAGTTCCGATCCAGTATGGAGTGCACAGTCTTGCTGTTACAGCTCCCGGATATGATACCTACAATAAGAAGCTGTTTGTTAATTCAAAAGAGGCAACGATCGTGATCGGAATGTCCGGTGATGGAAGTGGAACAGAAAGCACCACGGAAGAGACAGAAACAGAAAAAACAGCGGATTCCGTGACGAACAAAACAGATACTACGACAGATGGAGCGGCAGGGAGCCTTGCGGGAAGTCTTGCAGGAAGCCATACAGCTGGGGAAAGCAGCGGAACAACTGCCGGAACTTCTGTGGGAAGCAGCACTGGAGCCTCGACGGGGGATTCACTGGAAAACAGCAACGGAATTTTGACGGATGGGACTTCGGGAACCGGCACCGGGGATGGCACATCAACGGGCAGCAGTACGGATTATCTCTCTACTCTGTCAGAACTTTTGTCAACGTTATCCGGAAACAGTAATTAAAAAGGACAGAATTGTACAAATTTAGCATGGAATAGTACTTGAAAAACAAGTTTGTTATCGCTAATATAAAGACAGAATCATAAGTATGGGAGGAAAGAAAAATGGGATACAAAGAAAATTATGAGAGCTGGCTGAATAATCCTTACTTTGATGAGGATACCAGAAATGAACTGAAAAATATTGCGGGAAACGAAAAAGAGATCGAAGACCGTTTTTATATGGATCTGGAATTCGGTACGGCAGGACTCCGTGGTGTGATCGGAGCCGGAACCAACCGTATGAATATTTACACCGTACGCAAGGCTACACAGGGACTTGCAAATTATATCAGCAAGGTAAACGGGCAGAAGCGCGGAGTTGCGATCGCCTATGATTCCCGCCACATGTCACCGGAATTTGCAGATGAAGCAGCACTCTGCCTGGCAGCAAACGGAATCAAAGCATATGTATTTGAATCTTTAAGACCAACCCCGGAACTTTCCTATGCAGTACGTAAATTAGGCTGTATTGCCGGAATCAATGTGACAGCAAGCCACAATCCACCGGAGTACAATGGATATAAAGTATACTGGGAGGATGGTGCACAGATCACACCTCCGCATGATACCGGAATCATGGATGAAGTAAAAAAAGTAACCGATTATGCAACAGTAAAGACCATGCCGCTTGATGAGGCAAAAGCAGCAGGACTTTATCAGGTGATCGGAGCAGATATCGACGATCCTTACATTGCTGAATTAAAGAAACTGGTTCTGCATCAGGACTGCATTGATAAAGTGGGCGGAGAGTTAAAGATCGTTTATACACCATTACATGGAACAGGAAATATTCCGGTACGCCGTGTATTAAAAGAGCTTGGCTTCAAAAATGTATATGTTGTTCCGGAGCAGGAGCTGCCGGATGGTGATTTTCCGACGGTAAGTTATCCGAACCCGGAAGCAGCAGAAGCATTTGAACTTGGACTTGCCCTTGGCAAAAAAGTAGATGCAGACTTAATTCTTGCGACAGATCCGGATGCAGACCGTCTCGGTGTGTATGTAAAGGACAGCAAAACAGGAGAATATCACAGCTTAACCGGTAATATGTCAGGATGCCTGATCGGTGATTATGTGATCGGACAGCGCAAAGAGCGTGACGGAAGCCTTCCGGCTGACGGTGCATTTATCCGTTCTATCGTTTCTACGAATATGGCAGATGCAATCGCTGACTATTATGGAATCGAGCTGGTAGAAGTGCTGACCGGATTTAAATTTATCGGTCAGAAGATCTTGGAATTTGAGAAAACAGGAAAAGGAACCTATCTGTTTGGTATGGAAGAAAGCTATGGCTGTCTGACAGGAACCTATGCGAGAGATAAAGATGCGATCGTAGCATCCATGACACTCTGTGAAGCAGCCGCTTACTATAAGACAAAGAACATGACATTGTGGGATGCAATGCTTGCAATGTATGAGAGATACGGCTATTACAAAGACGATGTGACATCCATCACCTTAAAAGGTATCGAGGGACTTGCAAAGATTCAGGAGATCATGAATACACTGCGTGATCAGGCACCACAGGAGATCGGTGATTATAAAGTGACTGCAATCCGCGACTATAAGAAAGACACTGTTACAGATCTTGCAACCGGTAAGGTTACACCGACAGGACTTCCATCTTCTAACGTTCTTTACTACGAGATGACAGATAGTGCGTGGGTATGTGTAAGACCATCCGGTACAGAGCCGAAAGTAAAATTTTATCTGGGTGTAAAGGGAACTTCCCTTGCAGATGCTGACAAAAAATCATCCGATTTATCAAAAGCAGTACATGCGATGATCGATAAAATGCTTTAATCATAATCCTGAACGGAAAATGTATGTAAAAATGCCCATATTTAGGGGATTTTCCTTGACAACAGAAGTAAAAACAAGTATAAATAATGAAGTAGGTATTACAGTGTACGGATATCCGTCAGGGATTGGTGCATCAGAAGACCGCAAAATTAAATTTACTGTGAAAATCCAGAGGAGGAATTTTTAACATGAACAAAGCAGAATTAGTTGCAGCAATGGCTGAGAAAACTGAATTAAGCAAAAAAGACGCAGAAGCAGCATTAAAAGCTTTCACAGACGTTGTAGCTGAAGAATTAAAAAAAGGTGAGAAGATCCAGTTAGTTGGATTCGGAACATTTGAAGTATCTGAGAGAGCAGAGAGAACAGGAAGAAACCCACAGAGCGGTAAAGAGATGGTTATTCCGGCTTCTAAAGCTCCAAAATTCAAAGCTGGTAAGGCTTTAAAAGATATGGTTAACGCATAATCATAACAGAAAAGATTTTAAGCGGGTTCCGGTTGCGGAATCCGCTTTTTAATGTAATAGGAAATTTCGTTGAAATTTCCTATTACATTAAAAGCCCTCCGGGCAGGATCACACTGCGGCAGAGTGGAATTATGTCGCTGGAGCGACCTGCCGCAGGCGGAGAAGAAGTTAGCTGTAAACAGCACCACTCGAGCGCGAAAGAGTCGCAAGCGGCTCTTTGTTCATTGCATTTTATGAATAAGAGGAGGATTATATAATGAGACTTGATAAATTTTTAAAGGTATCCCGTCTGATCAAACGCCGTACGGTGGCAAATGAAGCGTGCGATGCAGGAAGGGTATCGGTAAATGGAAAACCGGCAAAGGCATCGGTTAATGTCAAAGTCGGAGATATCATTGAGATCGCATTTGGAACGAAAACCGTAAAAGTGCGTGTACTTGATCTGTTGGATACGACAAAAAAAGAACAGGCAAAAGATTTATTTGAATATATAGCATAAAAACAAAGACCTTCTAATATATTTAGAAACGGTGATAGATATTTCCGCTAATAAGTATCAGGAGGTCTTAGGATGGATGATAGAAATACAAATGTGACAAAGTCACATAAAGTACTGCTTGCAAACCGCAAAAGCGGGGCTTTTTCCGGAGTTGTGGACGTGTTGTCATTTGATGTGGCAGAAATTCTGTTAGAGACAGAACTGGGTATGCTTTTGATAAAAGGGCACGATCTCCATGTGAATCGTCTGACTTTGGAAAAAGGCGAAATTGATATTGAAGGAAGAATCGATTCCCTGACTTATTCCGATATCAAAAGTACAGGAAAACAGGCAGAATCTATTTTAGGGAGATTGTTTAAATGATGGCTGTCAGCGCGGCGATCAGTGAACAGGCAGCCTCACTTGGAGTATCCATACTGATTGGCGGAGCATTGTTTCTTTTGTATGATATCCTGCGTATTTTTCGCAGAATCGTGCCCCATGGGAATTTCTGGATCGGCATGGAGGATTTTGTATACTGGATCTGCTGTACGGCAGTGGTTTTTGTGATGCTGTATCGGGAAAATGACGGCATGGTGAGAGGATTTTCCATAGGTGGAATCGTGCTTGGCATGCTGCTTTACTATCTTCTGCTCAGCCGTTTTGTCATACGGATCAATGTGATGGTCTTTGGGGCGGTTTTTGGTCTGCTCGGCAAAATGTTTGGTACTATTTTACTACCAGTCAGAAAACATGGGAAAAAAATTATACATTTTTTCAGAAAACGATTGAAAAAAGTGTGCAGAGCAGTTAAAATTGGGTTATGTAAACTATAGTCTGACGGTATGTTTGCGAAAAACAGTCAGGACAGCGGTATATCAGATGGAAGGAAACAGATATGGCAGGTAGGGGACATCGAAAAAAGAATAATAACAGAGCAGGCAAGCTTTGTATTGGATTGATCGTCATTGCATTTGTTGCGGTAATGTCTGTTCAGATCATCCGGGTTTACCAGAAGGATCAGGAGTACATACAGCAGGAAGCATCACTCCAGAAGCAGTTAGAGGATGAAACTGCAAGGGGAGAACAGCTGAGCAATTATGAGACATATACAAAGTCCCAACAGTATGTGGAAGATACTGCAAAGAGTAAATTAGGACTTGCCTATGATAATGAGATCATCTTCAAAGAAGCGAAAAAATAGATTACAGATAATGATTAAAAAACAGTTCCATGATGTGCGGATAACGCATCTGGAACTGTTTTTTTGTTTACTTATTTTGCGATAGCGTCGATTTTTTCAAGTTCTTCTTTGGAGAAAGAAGTATGTCCGATGATACCGATATTGTCTAAGATCTGTTCCGGTTTTGAGGCACCGATCAGAACACTTGTCACATGATCGTCCTTTAAGATCCAGCTTAATGCCATCTCGGCAAGTGTCTGACCACGTTCTCCTGCCAGTTCATTTAATGCTTTGATCTGAGCCAGGCGTTCCGGCGTTAAGGAAGATTCATGTAAAAAGCGGCCGTCCTTTGCAATACGGCTGTCTGCCGGGATACCGTTTAAGTAGCGGTTGGTCAGCATACCCTGGGCTAAAGGTGAGAAGGCGATGATACCTTTATGAAGATCATGCGCAGTTTCCTTTAGACCGTTATTTTCGATGGTACGGTCAAAGATCGAATAGCGGTTCTGGTTAATGATGAACGGGCATTTTAAGTCATTTAAGATAGCTGCCGCTTTCTTTAAGGTTGGTCCATCATAGTTAGAAAGTCCGACATAAAGTGCCTTACCGCTTTTTACGATGGAATCAAGAGCACCCATTGTCTCTTCAAGCGGTGTTTCCGGGTCCATGCGGTGATGGTAGAAAATATCGACATATTCAAGTCCAAGTCTCTTTAAGCTCTGGTCTAAACTTGCGATCAGGTATTTACGGCTTCCCCAGTTGCCATAAGGTCCCTCCCACATATCATAACCGGCTTTTGTACTGATCAAAAGCTCATCACGGTAAGGCATAAGATCATCTTTTAAGATCTGACCGAAATTGCGCTCTGCACTTCCGTAGGCAGGACCGTAATTGTTGGCGAGATCAAAGTGGGTAATGCCGTGATCAAAGGCGGTGCGGCACATTGCCTTCATGTTGTCATAACATCCGGTATCACCGAAATTGTGCCATAATCCCAAAGATACGACCGGAAGTTTTAATCCGCTTGCTCCACAGCGGTTATACTGCATGGTTTCATAACGTTTACTGTCTGCTGTATACATTTTATTCCTCCCATGAAACGTTTTATATAAGATGTAATAAATTGTACCATATAACGTGAATAAGGTGTGATGGCATTTTGAAATTCCTAAAAATAATCAACTGTTTTGAACTCCCTCGAAAGGATATCAAAAAAGGAATTTTGGCGAAAACTTTTTTGAAACCGGGCTTTTCTTTGACAAAGATTTTTGTTCCTGACTCCTATAATGGGATGCACCCGAAAAAATCAGCCGGATGAGATCCGGTGGATGGCGGGGAAAATAAGAAAGTGTAAGGAGACAGTAAATGAAAAAGACCAGAATCAGACAAATGATATTCAGTATACTTGGGAGCCTGGTATGCAGTGTCAGTGTGATGGGATGTTATCCGCTTGTGCCCGCATATTTTACGGCACTCTATTTAGAGCAGGTAAACGGAGTCATGCTGCTTGCGTTTATGTACATAGGAATGACCATATTTATGCCGCTTACCGCTGCGGTAAAATATGGAGTAACACTGATCGTTATGATTGGTGCTGTAAAGCTGATCGAATGGGCAAATGAAGGATGTCCTGCATTTTTAGCAGGTGTGATGGCGGGGCTTACTACACTGATCTTATCGTTTTGCGGGAGTCTTCTGGAATGGAAAAACCAGCCGGCTGGTGCGGCGGTATTTTTAGAGTCTATATTTATATTTGGTGCAGTGATCCTTTTAAACCGCAGCATTCATTTCCTGATGGAGTGGACACCTGTGCAGCAGAAAACGGAGGATCTGCCGGAGACAGGAAATGGCGAGCGTTTAAAAAATTATGCGGAATCTTTCCAGGGACTATCTCAGATTTTCTTAAATATGAGCACAGGAAAAGAAAAATATGCAGCGGACGAGCTTGGCAGGGTACAAAATGAGCTGACCGGAAAAGTCTGTGCTTCCTGCGATTCCTGCACACTTTGCTGGGAGAGGGACTGCACACCGCTTTATGGGATTTTGTCCTCGATGATCACCTCAATCTGGCAGAAGGGGGAGCCGGGAGCAGAAAATGAGGCAGAACTGAAAAAGTATTGTGCAAAAAGCCGGGATATGGTGGAGGAGGCAGTACGTGTATTTGAACGTGTCAGTTTAAATCATGCATGGTACAACCGGCTTTTGGAAAACAGGCAGGTGATCGCGGAACAGCTTGATGCCATGGCATATATCATGCAGGACTGTGCAAGAGAAGAACGCGTGCTTGATGCGCAGGAGAGGAGGGCAATCTCCGAGATACGCTACCGTGCGAAAGAGAAGGGAATCTCGATTGAGGAGATTCATCTGATCGAGACATTAGATGGCAGGTTAAAACTGAGTGCGACTTTAAAAAGCAGAAGAGGAGGGTGCATTGCTTTAAAATCATTTGTGACCGCGGCAGAACATGCTTTAGGAAAGCAGATGCGTGCAGCGGCAGATACGAAAACTTTTATTTCGAGGGAACCGGTCAGTTATGTTTTTTATGAGGATACGGTGTACCGCAATGTGCAGGGAATTGCGAGAGTCAAAAAAGACGGGGCAAAAATATCGGGAGATAATTTTTCTTTTCTGGAGTTAGAGCGGGGGGAATTCCTTCTTGGACTTTCTGACGGCATGGGTTCCGGAAGCATGGCATGTAAAGAGAGTGAGATGGTATTAGACCTTGTTGAGCGTTTTTTAGAGGCAGGTTTTTCTGTGGAGACAGCGATCCGCATGATGAATTCTGCGATGGTCATGAAAGGAGCAGATGATCTGTATTCCACAGTTGATCTCTGCAAGATCAATCTGTATACAGGAATGGCAAGGTTATATAAGATCGGTGCGGCGGCAACTTTTATAAAGAGAGGAACGGAGGTGGAATGTATTGCTTCAAAGAGCC
>OIYP01000309.1_pt1 | contig 33253 bp, 39 predicted proteins | sample 1588261 | NCBI WGS metagenome assembly OIYP01 (sample SAMN03283293) | human gut metagenome | biome: human-associated habitat; material: feces | host: Homo sapiens | place: Peru | collected 2012
AGAACACCCACATGGAACTGTTCCGGGATTTCCTCAGTGATCCTACCATCTGCAACGAGGAAAGGCTGCTCAGTGTCATCAGCCTGGAAGAAGGAGAATCTATCCGGCTTCTGGCCTCAGTTTTACAGGAACACAAAAATGAGAGCAGCAGTATGGCAGATGCCCTACGGGACTATGAAGAATATGTGGAAGGCTGGGCACATGAAGCGAAAACGCCCCTGTCGTTGCTGACCATGCTTTTGGATAACCGAATCGACGAAATATCGCCTTCCCTGCAAGCTAAGTTGGATTATGTCCGTAGTCAACTTCAGGAGAATGTCACGCAGATGCTTTACTATGCCCGGTTAAAGAGCAGTACAAAGGATTATCGGTTTGAAGATGTCAATTTGAATGACTGCTTGGGGGAAGTTCTGGAGGACTATGCCCCACTTCTGGAAGAAAAGCAGTTTGTAATTCTCAACAAACTGCAATTTGAAACAGTTTATACAGACCGTAGAGGGCTTCAGTTTATGTTGGGACAAATCGTGAGCAATTCCATAAAATATAGCAGTGATAGTCCCATGCTAATGATTTCCATGATACATTCGGAGACCGCAGATGTCCTTTCTGTTGAGGATAACGGCATTGGTGTAAAAAAATATGATCTGCCGTATATTTTTCAAAAGGGCTTTACCGGGGATTCTACTGACAGCCGAAAGAAAGCTACTGGTATAGGGCTTTACCTGGTTAAGAAGATGGCTGACGATCTAAGCCTTCGTTTGGAAGCTACTTCCCAGTGGGGAAAGGGCTTTAAGATAGTCATTTTCTTTCCAAAACTGGGATCCAACGGTGGAAAATAATATAAACAGAAAAACGCCCGCAGGATTTTCTCCTGCGGGCAGCATGTTGTCAGCTATCCAAAGGCTTGTATTCTGTTACAGTTTTCAAATAGGTTTCGGGATCGCCGTTCAAGATAAGGTCTGCATATCCAATCGGGTCATTGTAAATCAGATAGTCAAGCTCTGACCGTTGATATATATTGTCGGCAACCTCGTTCTCCACTGCAATGGTATCAATCGCAATCAAGCTGCCATCGGCGAATTTCAGTTCTACACAGCAGTTATCCATATTGTAGGCACAAGATATTAAGGTCTTCATGGTATGTCCTCCATAATTCGTAATATAAAGCGAAAATCCCGTCTGACTTCCTGTTAGAAATCAGACGGGATTTGTCCGTATGCACCCCGGAAACCGTCAGCCAACAGTTGATAAGTAAATTAGTTCCTTATCACTGTTAAGCCAACGGTTTGATCTGGTTCTCCGGAAGGATTCTTTGGATACGCCTGCGGTGCAAAAGCTGCTGGAGATCCTGTCCTCTCCCATATTTCACAGGGAGGTCGGGGAGTTTTCCGGCAACGACTACCGTGATCTTGGAAAAATGATGATGGAGGTCTAGTATGCTCTATGTAAAAACGCCGGAGCAGGTTCTGGCGATGATCCAGTCGGAGTTTTCTCCCCTGAACGAGGAGGAAAGGGTTCCTTTGCGGCAAGCACTGGGGCGAACCCTGGCAGAGGATATTGAAGCCCGGGAATATGTGCCGGATTTTGACCGGTCTACGGTGGACGGATATGCGGTCCGTGCCGGGGATACCTTTGGCTGTACCGATGCCATTCCGGCGATCCTGCCGGTGCAGGCTGCCGTTCTTATGGGGGAAGGGGCGGATTTCACCCTGAATCCCGGAGAATGTGCGGCGGTTCCCACCGGTGGTGCGGTCCCTGCCGGGGCTGACAGCGTGGTTATGATGGAATACACCGAGGATTACGGTGACGGTTCCATCGGGGTGTCCAAGGCTGCTGCCCCGGGGATGAATATGATTTTCCGGGGGGACGATGTGTACCCCGGCAAGGTGATCCTGAAAAAAGGCAGGGTTTTGTCCGATGCGGATATTGGCGCACTGGCGGCCATAGGCTGCGTTCGTGTGCCGGTGGCAAAAAGATTGACGGTGGGGGTTATTTCCACGGGAGATGAACTGGTGCCGCCGGAGATGCAGCCAGGCCCCGGACAGGTGCGGGATGTGAACAGCCCCATGCTGGAGGCCATGCTGAAGGCCTTTGGCTGTCAGGTGATCAATTACGGCATTGTGGCGGATGATGAGGCCCTCCTGGCAGAAAAGGTGGAGCAGGCACTTGCCGATTGCCATGGGGTGCTGCTTTCCGGTGGAAGCAGTGTGGGTGTAAAGGATGCGGCCTGCCGGATCATTCAGTCCGCCGGGGAACTGCTGCTGCACGGCATTGCCATCAAGCCCGGTAAACCCACCATTCTGGGCAAGGCCGGGGGAAAACCCATTGTGGGACTGCCGGGGCATCCGGTGGCAGCCTATTTCATCACCAGATTGTTTGTAATGCCGCTGCTGGGGCGGCTTACCGGGCGGGAACAGGCGGCCTATACCGTCACCGCCAAAGTCACGGAAAGCATCTCTGCCAACCATGGCAGAGCCCAGTATCACTGCTGCCGCCTGATCAGAAAAGACACACAGCTGCTGGCACAGCCCATTCGGGGGAAATCCGGCCTGATCACCACACTGGCAGGGGCAGACGGATATTTTTGTATCAGCCGGGACTGCGAGGGCATCCCGCAGGGGGCGGAGATCCAGGTAACCATCCTATCGGGGGTATGAGCGTATGGGATTTGAGTATTTGACCAATGTGCCTTTGGAACAGGCACGCAGGGAATATCTGGAATTGCTGGAACATCAGGGATTTGAACCGCAGACCCAGGTCATTCCCGTATATGAAAGCTGCGGACGGGTAACGGCTGAGGCGGTTTATGCCCATATCTGTGCGCCGCATTATACCGCCAGTGCCATGGATGGTGTGGCGGTTTGTGCCAGGGATACCTTTGGTGCCACCGAAACCACGCCGGTGACTCTGCACCCGGAGCAATTCACCGTTCTGGATACCGGTGATCCGGTGCCGGAAGGCCGGGATGCGGTGATCATGGTAGAGGATCTTGTAAAAAATGAGGATGGCTCCATTACCATCCATGCCGCTGCTGCACCGTGGCAGCATATCCGCCAGATCGGGGAGGATGTGTGCGCCGGAGAAATGATCCTGCCCGGGCATATGACGGTCACGCCTGCGGCCATCGGTGCCATGATCGCCGGTGGCGTTTTGGAGCTGCGGGTGATCCGCAGACCTGTGGTGGGGATCATTCCCACGGGAGACGAGATCATACCGCCCTGCACCGACCCCAGGCCCGGTGACATTCTGGAGTTCAACGGTTCCATTTTTTCCGCAATGGTGCGCCAGTGGGGTGCTGAACCGGTGGTGTATCCCATTGTCCCGGATGATTTTGACCGGATCAAGGCCATGGTGGAAGAGGCTTCCGACCAATGCGACATGGTGATCCTCAATGCCGGATCTTCTGCCGGGCGGGAGGATTTTTCCGCACAGGTCATTCGCCAGCTGGGGCAGGTGCTGTATCACGGCATTGCCATCAAGCCCGGAAAGCCTGCAATTTTGGGCTGCCGGGGGAAAACGGCGATTCTGGGTGTGCCGGGGTACCCGGTGTCCGGCATCATTGTGATCGAGCAGTTCCTAAAGCCTCTGATCGAGCATTGGTTGAAAACCGCTGCCCAGCCGGAGCATTATGCCCAGGCAACGCTGACCCGTCCGGTGGTAAGCGGACTGAAATATCAGGAATTTGTCCGGGTACGCATGGGCGCTGTAGGCGGGCGGCTGATGGCCTCTCCCCTGAGCCGGGGCAGCGGCGTGGTGTCCTCCTTTATGAAGGCGGACGGTATTCTGGAAGTTCCCCAGGGGTTGGAGGGCTATGAAGCCGGGGAAGAAGTGACCCTGCGGCTGCTCAGCCCCATGGAGAAATTACGCAATACGCTGGTGGTCATCGGAAGCCACGACCCGCTGCTGGACGAGCTGGCGGATATGCTCCATCTGGGAGACCCCCGGCTTTACATGAGCTCCTCCCATGTCGGCTCCATGGGCGGCATCATGGCCATCCGCCGGGGCGAAGCCCATATGGCGGGCTGCCATCTGCTGGATACTGCTGACGGAACCTACAACCGCAGTTTTATCAGAAAATACTTTTCCAAGGGGGATGTGAAGCTGGTATCCTGCGTGGGCCGTCAGCAGGGGCTGATGGTTGCCCGGGGGAATCCGCTGAATATTTGCAGCTTTGCAGATATTTCCCGGCAGGGCATTCGCTATGTAAATCGCCAAAAGGGCTCCGGCACCAGAATTCTGACAGATTATTTGTGCAGCCGGGAAAAGGTGGAGCCCTCGGATGTGTATGGCTATACCCGTGAGGAGCTGACCCATACCTCTGTGGCAGCCCAGATCGCCTGCGGCAGTGCGGATGTGGGCATGGGCATTTATTCCGCTGCCAAGCTGTATGATCTGGATTTTATCCCCATCTGCATTGAGGAATACGATCTGATCATTCCCGATCATGCCTGGGACAGCCCCATGGTGCAGCAGCTTCTGACCATTCTCAGAAGCGATGCCTTCCGGGAGAAGATCCTGTCCATGGGCGGCTATACCGTAGATCATCCCGGTCAAGTCCTTTGCCTATGAAACAGGCGGATGTAGCGGTCATCGGCGGGGGAATTCTGGGCTGCTTTGTCGCCCGGAGCCTGATGCGGTGGAAGCTGTCCGTTATCCTGCTGGAAAAAGAACCGGATGTTTGCACCGGGATCACCCGAGCCAACAGCGCCATTGTGTATGCAGGCTATGACAACCGGCCCGGCAGCCGCAAGGCGGCCATGACCGTGGCCGGAAACAGAAACTTTGCTACACTGTGCAGGGAACTGGATGTGCCCTTCAGCAGATGCGGCTCCCTGATGGTGACCTATGATGAAAAATCCTTGCCCAGACTTCGGCAAAAGCTGGAAAACGGGCTGGCCAACGGTGTACCGGGGCTGCAAATGCTGTCCGAGGGACAGGTACGGCAGATGGAACCCGCCTTGACCCCCGGTGTGGCAGGAGCGCTGTATGCACCCAGTACGGGAACGGTGAACCCCTGGAGTTTGGGGATCGCAGCCTTTGAAAATGGGGTTCGCAACGGTGTGGTTCCCATGCTTTCTACCGGTGTCACCCATATCAAATCACGGGCAGAGGGATATGTGCTTCAAACAAATCGGGGGGACATTGCCTGCAAGGCGGTGATCAACTGCGCAGGGCTCTATGCCGATCAGGTTCAGGAAATGCTGTTTCCGCCGGATGTTCGCCTGCATTGGGATGGGGCGGATTATCTGGTGCTGGATCGGTCGGCGGCAAAACCCGGCCATATCATCTTTGAGCAGGCGGAGGCCTGCGGGAAGGGGATCACATTGATCCCCTGTGTGGAGGGAAATCTGCTGCTCAGCGGTATGCGCAGACCTGCGGAAGTGCCCTTTGCCACCACCGCAGAAGGGCTGGCTGCGCTGAAAGCCCGGGCCAAAGCACTGCTGCCGGAACTGTCAGAGGCGCAGATCATACGCTCCTTTGGAGCAATGCGCCCCAATCCCTATGGCAATGGCGGCGAAAGCCTGCATGATTTCTGCATTCTGTCGCCGGGGCCGGGATTTTACAGCCTGGTGGGGATCAAGACGCCCGGACTTACCTGTGCCGATGAACTGGGAAAATATGTGGCGGAGCAGGCAGCCGGTTGGTTGGGGGCTGCGGAAAACCCGAATTTTGATCCACGGCGAAAGGGGATCCCCAGGACGGAAGACCCGGAAATTGTTTGCCAGTGCCAGGGCATCACCCGTGGGGAAATAGAGGAAGCCATCCGCCGGGGTGCGGTTACCGTAGACGGTGTCAAGCGCCGGGTGGGCAGCGGCATGGGGCCGTGTCAGGGCAGCCGATGCAGCTATGCCATTTCCCGGCTCCTGAAGGAGGCCGGTTATGGAGCGGGTTGATATTCTGATCATCGGCGGCGGAGCGGCCGGGATCGCCGCAGCAAAGTCGGCCTGCGCCCGGGGCTGTAAGGTCGCAGTTGTGGACAGAAAACCGAGACTGGGCGGTGTGCTGCTCCAATGCAGCCACCCAGGCTTTGGAGCCCGTCGGACGGGGATGGAATATGCGGACAGCCTTTTGGAGTCCTTTCCGAAGGAGGCGGCACTTATCCCCAATACCACCGTTTTGCCTGTGGAAAAATCGAAAATTGCCCGATTGTCCGGAGGACGGGAGCTGGCATTTTCCTGCCTGATCCTTGCAACAGGCTGCCGGGAGATTCCGGCGGGGGCCTTGCCCATTGCCGGGACAAGACCCCAGGGAATCTATACCGCAGGCCAGATGCAGGAAATGATGAACCTGCATGGGATCATACCGCCCGGGCCGGTGGTGATACTGGGAAGCGGAGACATCGGCCTGATCATGGCAGATCAAATTGCAGCACTGGATATTCCGGTGACACTGGTGGAGCAGCGGCAGACCTGCGGCGGTATGGCAAGAAACCGCCGCTGCCTTACAGACTATCCCATTGGGCTGATCTGCGGTCAGACCGTTACAGAGGTGATGGGGCAGCGGTATCTGGAGCAATGCCGGCTGTCCGGGGGCGGGTGCCTTCCCTGCAAAAGCCTGCTGATTGCCGCAGGTCTGCGGCCGGAACGCACCCTGATTGCGGGGCTGGGAGAGCCGGAATGGCTGTTTTTATGCGGAAACTGCAATCACATTCACCCGATGGTAGAGGGCGTTACGGCAGAGGGGAGCCGCGCCGGGATGGCCGCTGCCGAAAAGATACGAGGTGGGCTATGAACGATCAATTTGGACGGAAAATCACATATCTGCGTATTTCCGTTACAGAGCTGTGCAACCTTCGCTGCCAGTACTGTATGCCGGAGGACGGGGTATGCAAAAAACGCCACGAGGATATGCTCAACGAGGATGAGATCATCCGGGCGGTGGAGGCTGCCGCATCTCTGGGGATCACCAAGCTGCGGTTCACCGGGGGCGAGCCTCTGGTCAAGCGGAATATTGTTTCCATCTGCCGCAGAGCAGCGGCAGTCCCGGGGATCCGGGAGGTATGCCTGACCACCAACGGAACCCTGCTGCCGGAGTTGGCAAAGCCTCTGAAAGAGGCGGGGGTCAGCCGGGTCAACCTGAGTGTTGACACACTAAACCCGGAAAAGTATGCTAAAATCACCAGAAACGGAAATCTAGAGGATTTTTGGCGGGGATTCCATGCAGCCTTGGATGCAGGCTTCCGCAAGATCAAGCTCAATGCAGTGCTTATCGGCGGGTTCAATGATGACGAGATCCTTCCCCTGGCACAGCTTACCAGAGAATATCCTGTGGATATGCGCTTCATCGAAATGATGCCCATGTGCGACAGCGCAGGCTTTGGGCCGGAGGCATATATCCCCTATACCCGGGTTTTGCAGGTACTGGAGGATGCCCAGAGCGTTGCAAAGGACGGCGGTGTGGCAAAGCTCTACCGTTTGCCCGGTGCCCAGGGGAATATCGGGCTGATCAGCCCGGTAAGCGACCATTTCTGTGCTGAATGTAATCGCATTCGCCTGACGGCAGACGGAAAGGTGAAGCCCTGCCTCCATTCCAATGCAGAATATCCCCTGAAGGGGCTGGATTTTGAGGCAATGCGGGCCCAGCTGGAAGCTGCCATTTATGGGAAACCCCGGTGGCACGGGGATCTGGATGCAGCCCATAAATCCGGAGCAGGCAGAACCATGAATCAGATCGGAGGTTAAACATGTCGGATTTTACCCATTTTAATGACCAGGGCCGGGCAAAAATGGTGAATGTGGGGGAAAAACCCATCACCCAAAGGGTCGCTGTGGCAGCCGGCAGGGTGCTGGTGAATGAACACACCTTTTCCCTGATCCGCAGCGGCGGGATGAAAAAGGGAGATGTGCTGACGGTGGCGCAGATCGCCGGGGTCATGGGGGCAAAGCGCACCCCGGACCTGATCCCCATGTGCCATATTGTCCAGGTCGAGGGGATCGATTTGGAGCTGCATCTGGATGAGGAGCGACACAGTGTGGAGATCACGGCATCGGTCTGCTGTGATGGCCGTACCGGGGTGGAGATGGAGGCACTTACTGCGGTGAGCACGGCGGCGCTGACGGTGTATGATATGTGCAAGGCAGTGCAGAAAGACATGACCATCACGGATATCCGCTTGCTGAGCAAGACCGGCGGTGTCCACGGGGACTACAAACGGGAGGAATAACAATGGCATATACAGCAGCAGTGATCACCGTCAGTGACAAAGGCTACCAGGGCCTGCGGGAGGATACCAGCGGCCCGAATCTGGTTCGGATCCTGAGGGAAAAGGGCTTTGAAGTGACCTATACCGCCATCGTTCCCGATGATTCAGAGATGATCCGCAGAGAGTTGTGCAAGTGTGCAGATACCTTGGGAATCGCCTTGATCCTCACCACCGGCGGCACCGGATTTTCCCCCAGAGACATCACTCCGGAGGCCACCATGGCGGTGATAGAACGGCCGACCCCCGGTATTCCCGAAGCAATGCGGGCGGAGTCCATGCGCATCACCCCCAAAGGGTGCTTGTCCCGCAGTGCAGCGGGGATCCGCAAACGGAGCCTGATCATCAATCTGCCCGGAAGCAAGAAGGCATCCGCCGAAAATATTCTGGCGGTGATCGATCCTTTGGCCCACGGCCTGGATATGCTTTACAGCGAGGGCAGCGCAGACTGTGCAAAGTAAAAAACGCCCCGGCTCCTGCCAAACAGGAGCCGGGGCATTGCAGTATTTCATGGATTGTCGGCGTACAGCTCGGTTTCTGTGACACATTCTCTTTTGATGCGTCCTACCAGCTCGTCCAGAGCTGCTACAACTCTGGGGCGAATATCTCCGCCGATGAGCACGTACATAATGTCGTCCCCCACCGACAGCACCCCCTGATTCAGCCAAACCCGGATGTAGTAGATCCCTTCCCGCTGATAGGTCTGGGCAATGATCTCATCCACGGCCTTCTGGTCATAGGAAAACTGCATCCCCACAACCGGGCGGGTGTCCTGACGGCCGTGGCGCACCATGTCCCGGGCACTTTCCCGGACAGTGCCGTTGTGGGTCAGATACATACCGATTTTGGATGCATTTTCCTGGGCTTTGGCCTCTGCCAGCCACGCATCCATGGAAGGACTATTGTTTTTGCTCATATCACGATCCTCCTGCTTTGATTCTTGTCCTACAATCTTACCATATCAAAACAAAATGCGAAACCTTTGTTTTGTGCTGTTTCGTTGTGTTTCACACAATTTCGCACAGTTTCGCACAGTTCAAAAATATACCGACTTGTTTTCTCCCGTCAACTGTGCTATAATACACACAAATGATTGGTCGATTTTTGTGGATGTGACCGATTCCATGTTTGCAAAGCGGTGGACGAGCCTCTTTCCAGACACTGTTGCACAGGTGCAGCAAATTGCTGTGCTTTTGTCGGTGTGGAAATCGGCTGGTCTTTTTCTATTTTAAGGAGGTATGACAATGAAAAAGTGTTTGTCCCTGATGCTGGCTCTGGTGATGGTTTTCGGTTTGGCAGCCTGCGGCGCAAAATCTGCGGAAACCCAGCCTGCCACCGATGCACCTTCTGTGCAGCCTGTCACCGAAGCACCGACCCAGGCGCCCACCGAGCCGCCTGCCCAGACCGGTATGATGGTGGATACCTGCATCCTCAAGGAAGCAGATGACAAGATGCTCAATACCTACACGCTGCTTGCTGTGGATCCTCAGGCACCCTTCACCGATGCCGATGGCAATGCCGTTTCCGATGTGGCGGTGAATACTGCCGGTGCGGATGCATTGATCCAGTGGTTCCTGAGCCAGGAAGCCCTGGATCTGGCGGGGAACTACGGCTTTGAAGAGTATGGGGAATACCTGTTCTATGTTAAGGACGGTGCGCCTGTGTATACTGGCGAGATCGCCCATGCCACCGAGGAAACCAAGGTCATCCGTCTTTCTACCACCACCTCCGTTAAGGATTCCGGTCTGCTGGGCTATCTGCTGCCTGTGTTTGAGTCCACCTACGGTTATACGGTGGAGGTTCAGTCCGCCGGTACCGGCAAGGCCATCAGCGCCGCAAAATTCGGCAATGCCGATTTGATTCTGGTTCATGCCAAGAGTCAGGAGGAAGCTTTCGTGGAAGATGGCTTTGCCCGTGTGGTAGAGGGCTTCCAGTCTGAGCGTATTTCCTTCCTGTATAACTATTTTGTCCTGTGCGGACCTTCTGCCGATCCGGCCGGGGTCAAGGATGCGGATTCCGTTCTGGATGCCTTCGCAGCCATTGCCGATGGGGAATATACCTTTATCTCCCGTGGTGACGGTTCCGGCACCCACTCCAAGGAGCTGTCCCTGTGGCCGGAGGCGCTGGGCATCACCAAGGAGCCTGCTTCCTTCGCAAATTATACCAAGTGGTATGTTTCTGCCAATGCAGGCATGGGCGCCTGCCTTGTGATGGCAGAGGAAATGGGCGCCTATATCCTGACGGATAAGGCAACCTTCCTGACCTTTGTTGCCAATGACGGTGTCATGGGCTAAGGGTTGATTTTTTGCAATAAACAGATTAAACTGGATCCCGTGGGGATATTTCCCCACGGGATTTTCAGAAGAAAGGAGGCTGCACCGTGGGGATCGCCTTACAGAAAGCCATTTCGCTGATCATGTCTGCCGATGCAGAGCTGCTGTATATTCTCGGGGTCACGGCACAAATGAGCCTGAAAAGCTCCCTGATTGCCCTGCTTTTGGGCGTGCCTCTGGGAATATGGCTGGGGGATAGCCGATTCCCCGGCAGAGGGGTGCTGCTTGTGCTGAACCGGACGCTTATGGGAATGCCTCCTGTGGTCTGCGGACTGCTGTTTTATATGCTGTTTTCCGGCGTGGGGCCGTTTCGCCATTTGAAGCTGCTGTTTACCGTAAAAATTATGATCCTTGCACAGGTGTTTTTAATCACCCCCATTGTGGTTGGTGCCATGGAAACCTATGTGGCAGGAATCTCCCCGGCAATTCGGGAAACGGCCAGGGGCCTGGGGCTGAAAAGGGGAAAAACCTTTCTGCTGCTGTGCAACGAAAGTCTGTATTCCATAATATCATCCTATCTTCTGGCTTTTTCCCGTTCCATTGCCGAGGTAGGAGCCGTGTCCATGGTGGGCGGTGCCATTGCCTGGAAAACCAATGTGATGACCACGGCCATCATGCAGTATACCAATCAGGGGAATTTTTCTCTGGGAATCGCTCTGGGAATGATCCTGCTGGCGCTGTCGCTGATGGTCAATATCGTCATATCCCTTCTGCAAAGGAGGATCAGCCAATGATCATTCCTGGATTTACCAAAACCTACGGCAGAAATCGGGTGCTGAATTTTCCGGGTATGGAGTTCACACCGGGGAAGATCTACGGGGTTCTGGGGGCAAACGGCAGCGGAAAATCAACATTTTCCAAAATTCTTGCCGGGATCGTCCCGGCAGACGAAAAGCTTGCACCTGTTTCGCAGGTAGGGTATCTGCCCCAGAAGCCCTATGGCTTTCGGATGTCGGTGAAGAAGAACCTTCTGCTGGGGGGAGGAACCCTCCAGGATGCCCGGCGGCTTATGGAGGCCCTGTCGCTGACGGAGCTGGAAAATAAACGGGCAGACAGGCTCTCCGGGGGCGAAACGGCCCGGATGGCAATGGCCAGGCTGATGATGAATACCTATGTTCTTGCGATCCTTGACGAGCCCACCGCTGCGATGGATGAGGAAACAACTGTGGCTGCGGAGGAGCTGATCCAGCAATATGTGCAGGATACGGGCTGCGTGCTGCTCCTGATCACCCATTCCCTTCAGCAGGCGAGACGGATTGCCGATCAGGTGCTGTTCTTCCGAAAAGGAGAACTGCTGGAACAAGGCCCTGCCGAAAGGCTGCTGTACCACCCAGAGCGGGAGGAAACCCGAAAATTTCTGGAATTCTACGGAAACTGATATGGATGACCGGTATTGGAGCGATTTTGCCGCCTATTATTCCGACGATATGGATGAGGGGTGCCGGATATCCTATAAAATACCGCTTGGACGACTCGGACTGAAAAAGGTGATAAATTTAAGTACTTGTTTGATTTTGGAGATGAATGGCGTTTTCAGTGCAGAGTGATGCAGGAATTGGAGGAGAAAACGAGAAACTCCCGTGTGATCAAATCTGTTGGAGATTCGCCGGCGCAGTACCCGGATTGGGATGACGAGGAGTTGTAGTTATTGGCTGTAAAATTGCATAACAGCGGAATTGCAGAATTTGAAATGGGGGATCTATATGTATCCACAAAATACTTGCCTGGAATCCGACTGGAAGCTGTTTCGAAAGCGCGTCCCCGTTTGGCAAGAGCGCTATATGGGAAGGCTGATAGAAGAATACCGGGCAATCCTGGAATCGGAAGAATCGTCTTCGGAGAAATTTTGGGCGCTGGAAAAGCGGATTCGGCAGGATAAAAAATCCCCTGGCGTTGTAGTCAATATGCGCAGGAGTACCATGCGGCTTGAGCTCATGCAAATGCTGTTTCAAGGTGTGATCCAGCCCATCGACTTGGAAGGCTTTAGCCAGGAGCTACGGGCTGGCCTGACATTTGTAATGCAGAAATATAGTGGACAAGGCGTGTGAAAGGGAAACGGCCCCGGCAGGCGAATAACGCTTGCGGGGGTTTGTGCTTTTTTGTGAATTACAGCGAAAAACTTCCGCATTCTTTCCCGCTAACCGCAAACGCAAACAGCATCTCCTTGCAGACGGCGGCAAAGCAACTGGTTTGTGTGTATGCCCCAGCATACTGCTGTTGAATCAGCTTTCGCATTATCATAAAACCAAAGCGTGTCCCGTCGGAATATCTCCGGGAAATGGGGAATAGGGTAGTGCTGAGGTGAAGGTGATGATTGCAAGCGTGTGGCTGCTGCTCAGCAGCCTGTTTTACTCTCTGCAGCTCCATTCCGGAAGCTTTCCCAAACCCCTGAGCGCCGAGGAGGAGCGGCATTATCTGGAATTGTCTGCGCAGGGGGATTTAGAGGCCAGAAATATCCTGGTGGAACGAAACCTGCGGCTGGTGGCCCATGTGATGAAAAACAGATGATGCAAGGAAAGATTTCTGTGGCGGACAGATGGAAGCACGGTGTCCGTGTGCGGGAATCGGACTGCGAAAATTTACTGGAATGCGGTGCTTAACGAATAAAGGACAAGCCCGGCAAGGTTTCGATACTTGCCGGGCTGTGTCTTCGTACTGATTATTATGACCACCCGATATATGAGTGTGGTATACACCTTGTAGATATGGTGTATTTGCAAAGACCTCTATAAAACATATTCCGGTTCGACAAACTTGAATTTATAAAATCGCCGTTCAAAACAAGGCACATCTTCTTGTGTCAGGTAGTGACTAAAAAAATTTGCTTTTTCCTGTCCAAAGCGCTATAATCGGTATATACCGAAAACAGGAGGAGGAAGGCGTCCATGCCAAGACCGCCACGGTGCCGTCGGATTTGTGATGTACCACAAGTCGATACCTTCTGCCCCAACGGGGGCGAGGATATTGAGCCGATCCTGCTGACGCTGGACGAGTACGAGGTCATCCGGCTGGTTGACTTGGAGCAGCAAACCCACGAGCAGTGTGCCGCGCAAATGGACATTTCCCGCTCTACCGTGCAGGAGATTTACGAAAGCGCACGGCGCAAGATCGCAGCGTGTCTTGTCCACGGGAAACCGCTGCACATCACCGGGGGAAACTACCGCATCTGCGGAGGACAAGAGGCAGCCCACTGCGGCCGCTGCTGCCGGATGCAGAGAGCCAACACAGAAAAATCCAACAAAAAATGCAAAGGAGATTCCATTATGAAAATTGCAGTTACCTATGAAAACGGTCAAATTTTTCAGCATTTCGGCCACACCGAACAGTTCAAGCTTTATGAAGCTGCGGACGGCAAAGTCATCCATGCGGAAGTCGTTGACACCAACGGCAGCGGTCACGGCGCACTGGCAGGCTTCCTGATGCAGAACGGCGTGGACACTTTGATCTGCGGAGGCATCGGCGGCGGTGCGCAGGCAGCACTGGCCGAAGCGGGTATCAAGCTCTACGGCGGTGTCAGCGGGGACGCTGACGCGGCGGTGAGCGCATTGCTCAACGGAAATCTGGGCTACAATCCCAATGTTCACTGTGACCACCATGACCACGAGCACGGCGAGGAAGGTCACACCTGCGGTAACCACGGCTGCGGCAAGCATAGCTGCCACTGATATGGAACGAACACTGACACAGCTCCCATTCTGGTCATCCTTGACCGAACAGGAGCAAGAAACGCTACGCCGAAGTGCCTTTGTTCGTCATTATGAAAAGAGTGCGTTCATACACAGTAGTGACAACGAATGTCTCGGAATGTTGTTCGTCCTTTCCGGCGAGATCCGCACCTATCTTCTCTCCGAGGAGGGTCGGGAGGTTACGCTGTTCCGTCTGTATCCGGGCCAGCTATGCGTGCTTTCTGCCTCCTGCGTGATCAGTCAAATCACCTTTGATACGCAAATGACCGCAGGAATGGATACAGAGGTTCTGATTATCCCCGCAAATGTCATTGCTGCGCTCAAGGAGAAAAACCTGTATGTCCGCTGTTTCCTCTATGAGTTGGCAACGAAACGGTTTTCTGATGTGATGTGGGCGATGCAGCAAATCATGTTCAAGGGATTGGATCGACGGCTGGCAGAATTTCTCCTTGCCGAAGCGGAGCGTACCGGCTCCGACACGATACGCATGACCCATGAGCAGATCGCCCAGCACATCAGTTCGGCGCGGGAGGCAGTGGCACGGATGCTCAAAAGCTTCTCAGAGGACGGGCTTGTGGAACTAAGACGAGGCGCGATTACGCTGCGGAATAAGAACAGCCTAAACCGCTTAAAATAATGTGACTTTGTTACAGACCGGAATCATAATTCCGATATAATGAAAACAGAAAAACCGAAAGGAGCATCGACCATGAAAGAAACAAAATATGCAGGTACTCAAACCGAAAAAAACCTGATGACAGCCTTTGCCGGTGAGTCCGAGGCTCGCAACAAGTATACCTACTTTGCCTCCAAAGCCAAGAAGGAAGGCTATGAGCAGATCGCGGCGCTGTTTCTCAAGACCGCAGAGAATGAAAAAGAGCACGCAAAGCTCTGGTTCAAGGAATTGAACGGCATCGGCGACACCGCTGAAAATCTTCTCTCCGCCGCCGAGGGAGAGAATTACGAGTGGACGGATATGTACGACGGCTTTGCCAAAACCGCCGATGAGGAAGGCTTTCATGAGCTGGCGCAGCGTTTCCGTCTGGTCGCCGCCATTGAAAAGCACCATGAGGAGCGCTACCGTGCCCTGCGGCACAATGTGGAGATGGCGGAGGTCTTTGCAAAGAGCGAGGTCAAGGTGTGGGAGTGCCGCAACTGCGGCCACATTGTGATCGGTGAGAAGGCACCCGAGATCTGCCCCACCTGTAATCATCCCCAGAGCTACTTTGAAATTCACGCGGAAAACTATTAAAGAATACGTCTACCGCAACCTCCACAGTCTGTGGAAAGCGTAATTCACCTTCTTAAAATCCGGTGCTCAAAAAGCGCCGGATTTTTTTCAATGTGACCTCGTCACATACAAAAGAGTCGTCCTGCGGTATGATAAAGCCACAATTACAAATCCTTGCAGGATTAAGGGAGGAACGCTATGCTGTCAAAGAAACTGGCTGCCGTAGATCAGATGCGGTGCGTGGCCTGCGGCGTGTGTGAAAATACCTGTCCACTGGAGGCCGTCAAGGGGCACCGCGGCTGCTACGCCGCCGTGGAGGCGGATCGATGCGTAGGCTGCGGCAAGTGCGCAAAGCTCTGTCCTGTCGGCTGCATTGAGGTGAAAGTGAGGGCTGACGCATGAAAGCAAAGCATTGGTACGATTACCTGTGGGTATATGCCATCATCTATTTTGCGCTGGGCTTTTTCAATATCCTGTTTGCATGGCTGGGCATGATCGATTTTCTTCTGCCGCTGTTTTTCGCCATCTTTGGCGGAAACAAATTCTTTTGCAACCACCTCTGCGGATGGGGTCAACTGTTCAGCAAGCTGGGGACGGACCTTAAATGCTCCCGCTGCAAGCCCACGCCCCGCTGGATGTCCTCCAAGTGGTTCCGTTATGGCTTTTTGATCTTTTTCCTGACGATGTTCGGCAACATGGTGTTCCAGACCTATCTGGTCGCTGCCGGTGCTGCGTCCTTGCGGGAGGCCATTAAGCTGTTCTGGATCTTCCGTGTGCCGTGGGGCTGGACTTACACAGCCGGGACGGTCGCTGATTGGGTGGCGCAGTTCAGCTTTGGCTTTTATAGCCTCATGCTGACCTCTCTGCTGCTGGGTCTGATCGTTATGGTGCTCTACAAGCCCCGCACATGGTGTGCGTTTTGCCCGATGGGAACCATGACGCAGGGCATTTGCAAACTGAAAAACAAAGAATAAACAAAGATAACAGAAAGGAGCCGTTCTCATGGCTGAACTGAAAATTACTGCTGCGAATTTTGAAAATGAGGTGCTGCATTCCGACAAACCCGTTTTGCTGGATTTCTATGCGGACTGGTGCGGACCGTGCAAGATGCTCGCCCCCGTGCTCCACGAGATCGCGGAGGAAAACGCCGATACCCTGAAGGTGGGCAAGGTCAATGTGGACGAGCAGATGGAGCTGGCGATGCGTTTTCAGGTATCCAGCATCCCGATGCTGGTGGTCTTTAAGGACGGCAAGGCTGTGGCCAAATCGGTGGGCTATCGTCCTAAGCCGGAGATCGCCGCCATGGTGGAGGGCGTGAAATGAAGGTCGTAATTGTAGGCGGCGTGGCTGGCGGTGCGTCCGCCGCGGCCCGCATCCGCCGTCTGGATGAACACGCACAGATCATCATGATCGAGCGCAGTGGCTATGTGTCCTATGCCAACTGCGGCCTGCCGTATTATGTGGGTGGTGTGATCAAGGAGCAAGAAGAACTGACACTGCAAACTCCGGAGAGCTTTTGGGACCGCTTTCGCATTGATGTGCGGGTACGGCAGGAAGTAACTGCGATCAATCCCGCAGAGAAAACCGTTACCGTCCATGCACTGGACAGCGGAAAAATCTATACGGAAACCTATGACAAACTGCTCCTCGCCCCCGGTGCAAAGCCGACGGTGCCTGTGCTTTCCGGCGTCAGCAGCGAGCGTATTTTCACGCTGCGCACCGTGGAGGATACCCTCCGCATCAGGCGCTTTGTAGAGGAGCAGAAACCGAAAACCGCTGTTTTGGCTGGCGGCGGCTTTATCGGTCTGGAAATGGCGGAAAACCTTGTGGAGATGGGCATTTCCGTCACCATCGTTCAGCGACCCAAGCAGCTATTAGCGCCGCTGGATGCGGATATGGCGAGCTTTGTCCATGCGGAAATGCGCAGACACGGCGTGGCTCTGCGGTTGGGTGAAACCGTCACCGGATTCCGGCAGGACGGAGATTCCGTGCTGACGCTGTTGGAGGGTAGTGAGACGCTGCGCTCCGACATGGTGCTGCTGGCCATCGGCGTCACGCCGGACACCCATCTGGCAAAAGAGGCCGGGCTGGAACTGGGCATCCGGGGCAGCATTGCTGTCAACGAGCGAATGGAAACCTCCGCGCCGGATATCTACGCTGTGGGCGATGCCGTAGAGGTCACCCATTTCGTGACCGGCCAGAAAGCGTTAATCTCTCTGGCGGGCCCCGCCAACAAACAGGGACGCATTGCCGCTGACAACATCTGCGGCGGAAACAGCCACTTTCACGGCTCTCAGGGTTCGTCTGTTCTGAAACTGTTTGGCTTGACAGCGGCCGCTACGGGGATCAATGAAAAGGCGGCGCAGGCAGCAGGGATTGCTTACGACAAAGTTGTACTTTTCCCGGCATCCCACGCTGCCTATTATCCCGGCGCACAGTCTATGGCAATGAAGGTGCTGTACGAAAAGGAGACCCTGCGTTTACTCGGTGCGCAGATCGTTGGCGGCGACGGCGTGGACAAGCGCATTGATGTGCTGGCCACCGCCATCCGCGCAAAAATGACAGCTCTTGGCCTGACGGAACTTGACCTTTCCTATGCGCCGCCCTATTCCTCTGCCAAAGACCCCATCAATATGGCCGGTTTTATGATCGAGGATTTGGAGAGCGGGAAAGTGCGGCAGTTCCATTGGAAGGATGTCGAAAACTTCCCCCGCGATGGCAGCGTTACACTGCTGGACGTCCGTACCGAAGGCGAATATCGGCATGGGCATTTGAATGGATTCCGCAATCTTCCGCTAGACGATCTGCGGGAACATTTGGACGAGTTAGACCGGGGGAAACCTGTCTATGTGAATTGCCAGACAGGACTCCGCAGTTACCTAGCCTGCCGTCTTTTGACGCAGTACGGTTTCACCTGTGCCCATCTCTCCGGCGGATACAGCTTTTATCAGGTCGTAACGCAAGAGCAGCAGACAGTGCGGAGCGCCTATCCCTGCGGAATGGAGAAGCTATGAGTAAAAATCTATAATGTAATAAACTTTTGTTTTTTATAATTTTGTTGCATAAAAAGCAATCTTTGTTCTTTATAGTGAAAAAGCTCCGATCTCAATCTATATGGCACTTGCCGTTACAGCCGCCCATTTCATTCACATGCACCTCTCTATACCACCGTTTTGCGTTCCAAAAAGCAGCCCCCATCGTGAGAATAGATCACACCGACTGCCTGCAAATATGCGTAGATTACCGTCGTCCCAACGAACTTCATGCCCCGTTTCTTTAAGTCTTTTGAAATTCGGTCTGAAAGCTCCGAATGTGTCAGCCCACTTTCGTAGACAACTTTTCCTTCCGTCTAGTGCCAGAGATACCCGGCAAAGCTGCCATATTCCCCCTGTGTTTCACGAAACGCCCGGGCATTGGTAACGGCCGCCTGTATTTTCAGCCGATTCCGGATGATTCCGGGGTCACGGACCAGGGCTTCCAGCTTGTCCTCCCCGTATGCGCAGACCGCGTCCAAATCAAATCCATCGAAGGCTGCCCGAAACGCCTCCCGCTTATTCAGAACACATTCCCAGGACAGCCCGGCCTGAAAGCATTCCAGCACCAGCATTTCAAACAGCTTCCCATCATCGTGAACGGGAACGCCCCATTCCTCATCATGGTAACGGATGTACCGTTCATTTTTGGGGTTTGCCCAACAGCAGCGTTTCTTTCCGTCTGACCACTCCATCTGTATTTCAGCTCCTTTGCTCTATAACCAAGTTTTCAACCTGGTGCCATTATATCAGACAAGTAATCAAAATCATAGAGTCCGGATCGTATTCATCGTTTTGGCCTATTTGAAGCTGCTGTTTACCTGACACCTGGAATATAATTCCCTCATTCCCGATATAATAATAAGGGAATTATCGCACAATCCATTGACCATATCCTTATTCTGTGGTAATATTTAAGGGAATCAGGAGGGAGGTAAGGAAATGAGACTCTTTCATTACTCTGCAATCAAGGATCAGAAATGGGATTCGGATATTCTGGGATTGATTGCAGCCATATACAAGGAAGCAGGGAAACAGGAACTGTATTTGAAACAGCGGCCGGAAGAACTGGAAAAGCTCATTGAAATCGCAACGGTACAAAGTACCGAGGCCTCGAATGCCATTGAAGGGATCGTTACTACGAATACACGAATCCGGCAACTGGTTGAGGAGAAAACAACACCGAGAAACCGTGACGAGCAGGAAATCGCAGGATACCGTGATGTGTTGCGTATTATTCATGAGAGCTTTGATGCGATTCCCATTACGCAAAACTACATCCTGCAGCTCCACAAAATTTTGTACAGCCATATGAACAACCCCATTGCAGGGCGAACCAAGACCGTGCAGAATTATATCAGTGCCACCTACCCAGACGGTCATGTCGAAACCCTGTTTACACCGCTTGCCCCATATGAAACACCGGAAGCTCTGGACCGGATTTGTGAGGAGTATAACCGTGTGATTGGAAATATGGAACTTGAGCCGCTGATTGCCATCCCGGTTTTCATCCATGACTTTCTGTGTATCCATCCTTTTAATGACGGGAACGGAAGAATGAGCCGATTGCTCACAACTCTGCTTCTGTATCGGAGTGGGTTTTATGTGGGTAGGTATATCTCTCTGGAAGCCAAAATAGCCAAAAACAAAGACCTGTACTATGATGCGCTTGCTCGCTCCCAGACCGGTTGGCACGAAGGTACAGAGGACGCCGTTCCCTTTATCAAGTACCTTCTTGGAACGATTCTCTCTGCCTATAAAGACTTTGAAGACCGTATGGCACTTGTGGAAACAAAACTACCCGCACTGGAAATGGTACGCAGAGCAAGCAGGAATAAAATTGGGCGGTTCAACAAACAGGATATCCGTGAGCTATGCCCGACGATCAGCGACAGCTCCATTGAGGGGGCTTTGCGTAAACTGGTTGCCGTCGGTGAACTAGAAAAAGAGGGAAAAGGAAAAAACACCTGTTATTTCAGATTAAATTAAATCAAATATGTGAAAGCATACGTTCAAGAAATGCGTCTTTTTCCTTGCGGTTCTATGATACAAAAGAAAAGGTCCAATAAACCGCACTTATCTGGCAATCAAAGCCTCCATTTTTTGATGTTGCAAAAGAAGTATATTCGTAACGAATAGTATATACTATCTATGAGGTAATGCCCCACGGAAACACGAACCGCAAATATCACGGGTCTGTCCCTGTCCCCCCAATGTTTGACCCTGCAATTTCAAATTGACGGTCTTATACTCAACGATGACCGGCACCTGAACAACATTGCGGTGATTGCCAGAGATGGCGGGTTCGACTACTGCCCCGTTTTCGACCAGGGAGCGGGGCTTCTTTCCAACGTCATGTATAATCCCTTTGAGATCATCCACAAGTCCCTGATTGCCCAGGCAAAGCCCCCCATTCCAGACAACTTTCAACCGGCAGATTCATGCCATGGAAAGCCTGTATGGCAAGCAGCTGGAAATCCCCGGTTTTACCCGAAAGCAGCTTACGCAGATGGTGGAACCTCAGCTAGAATACTATCCGGCCCGTGACAGGGATTTGATCGCAGACCGGGTTTGTGAGACGGTGCTTGTGCGGCAGAAATGCAGATAAACGGAGGCAACAAATTGGGTACAACATTATTTCAAGACAAACACACTGCGTATCAGCAGTTGATTGCTCGTGTCCGGGCATCTTATCCAGCTTACCAGGAATCCACTAAATACGAAAAAAGTCAACTCGTATGGTGCAATGACTGCCAGCAAGAAATCAATCTTTGGAGCTACTGGCAAGACAGCCTTGACGCGAAAATTATGCTGGTGGGTCAGGATTGGGGCTGCCCATTTGACAAGGTATTTCTTCCAACAATGGCACAAATTCAAAAAGCAAATAGCGGCAAAGCATACAGCTATATCTCGGATACTCCAAGTCAAACGGACCAGAATCTAATCAAATTATTCTCTAAAGCACTCGGAAAAGACATAACAATTCCCTGCGACGACTTATTTTTCACCAACTTTGTTCTGGGCTACCGAACCCACGGAACCAGCGGCAATTATCAAAAGGAATGGGCAGAACATGACAGCGTATTTTTTAAAGAGCTTGTAGAGATTATCGAGCCAAAGGTCATTCTCTGCCTTGGGAAAGCAACCTTTCGGGCTGTCCTTGCATCTCTTGCGCCTGATTGGAAGCCACGAATTGGCGGATACAACAAGTACATTGAAAGTTCGCGCAATCCTATTTCCGTTGCTACATCCTCCGGGATGAACATTGCCGTATTTGCTTTGTCGCATTGTGGGGTAATGGGAACCCTGAATCGGAATGGGAAGAAAAACCTGGACCTTGACCAGCAGCTTGCCGACTGGGAAAGAATTTCCTCATACCTCTGACTCCTGAAATATATTCGAATACACTATTCAGAAAACGCCTCCATGCTATCCTTATGTCCCGGATAGCATGGAGGCACTTTGTTTGGACGGAAGCAGAAAAGTCGCGCAGCTTTTCGTCAGTTACCGTTTTCCCATCAAAAATTTGATAAAGGAATCCCCTGCCGCACAACTGCTTTGTGTTCCCGTAAAGAGGCATCCCATTGCGCCAGGTCCGTCTCGCCCGTTGCCCAGGCGTTTCGCTGTTCCTGGGTATAATCCTTTGCGTTGACGCTGTGGACAGTTTGGTAGAAAAGCTCTGCCAATTGCGCACAATCGAACGGTATATACTCTCTTAGATTCATTTTGCCTTATTGACGCAAACCTTTTATCCCCGATAGAACCCATTCTCGCTATACTGCGCCCACTTTTCATACATTTTTTCGTAGTTTTCTTTGATGAACTCCTGAATTTTGTTCACTTCACGATCTGTCAGAATCCCTTTGTTTTGTAAGACACTGTCACCATTACCTTTAACAAAAAACTTTGCTGAGCCACTTTCTGTCAGTTTTCTGTCACTGGCATGAACGTGCATACACTCCACAACACAAAAAGATGTAAAATACAGGTAGTATCCAGCCACCTTAAATTCATAATACTTGGGCATCTCATGCCTCCATATACTTTAAGCTTGCCTTCAAATGCTTGGAAGCAATATGAAGCTCAATATCATTCATCGTTGTTTCCAGTACAGAACCATCAGCTGCAAACACAGCCGCCTTGTCGGGGGCATTCAGATTCAGAACACGGTATCCACCCTCAAATCTGGAAAAAGCATAACCGTCAATGATCACTTCCGCATCATCCGCAACTTTTTTAATGTCAACCATTGGCTATCGCAACTCCTTTGATTGGTTTCAAGAATTCCTGTCCATTGATATACAGTCTGTTCAGGATCGGCAGCAAATCAATGTATTCTTCCTCCGGTTGTGAATTGTGTCGGTATTTTGCCATAACCACAAGATAACCGTTATCCCACTCTTTTACAGAAGTATATCGCTCCAGCGAATAGGGTGCCTTGAATCGGATAACACGATTCCCGAAAGAAAAAACACTGAATCCGGCATCATTTCCCAATGTCGCAATATCATTCATAGGATCACCTACCTTTATTTTATCATACCATAATTTTGCATGGAACGCAACGAAGATTCCGCCACTCAAAACACTTCTCCACGCAACAATACTTCTCAAATCCACTCACGCCTCCTGCCCCCTATACAAAAGCGCCGCATACGAAGTGCATTTGAATCCAGCACAGCGGGATGGTCATCAAGCTTTCTTTCGCGGCTCCCTGATATACTATATTTTTTCAGAAACGGAGCTGCTGACAGTCAACTCAAAATGATTTCTATTGGTTTTTAGAAGCCCTTCTTTTTGCAGCCTGGAAATCTCTGTAGACATTGCCGCACGGTCAATGCAAAGGTAGTCTGCCAGCTGCTGCCGGTCAAAGGGAATATCAAAGGAGAGAGACGAATGCCTGGTGGACTCTGCCGACAGATAGGACAGCAGCTTATCCCTGGTCGTTCGCTTGCCGACATGGGTGATTTTATCGTTAAAAACCAGAATTTTATTGGCCAGCACGCTGACCAGGTTGCGGATCAGCTTCTGGTGGTGTTCACAGGCCGTCGGGCAGGAGACCAGCAGCCTCTGGACGTTTAAGAAGATGATCTCACAATCCTCGTCCGCTACCACGCTGATATTCAGAATGGCTCCGGGGCTGGCCGCATAGGGTTCCCCAAAGAAGTCACCTGCGTGGCACTTGGACAGAATATTCCGATGCCCCCAAAGGTCTTCCTGAATAATGAGGACACCGCCTGACACCACCAGCCCCATGACCTCGGTGGCATCTCCCGCCCTGAAAATATAAGAATCCCGTTCTTTGAATACGGTTGCTGCGTTTACACAGTGCAGGATGGACAGGATTTCTTGGTCCGTAAGGCCTTTGAAAAACGGACTGTTTCTGAGAATGGGCAAATATTTTTTCAAAATCATCCCTCCATGTTGGAAATCAAACATACAAGTTGTGTTTATAATACTATAATTCTAACAGAAAAACAAGAAATGCTACTGACGGAGGTCAAAAAAATGATAAGAAAGATTATTCGGATCGATCGGGAACGCTGCAACGGATGCGGTGCCTGTGCCAAGGCCTGCCACGAAGGGGCCATTGAGATCATAAACGGAAAAGCTGCATTGGTGAGAGAACACTTTTGCGACGGGCTGGGCGACTGTCTCCCGGAATGCCCAACAGGTGCCATTTCCTTTGAAGAACGAGAAGCACCTGCATACGATGAGAAAGCAGTAAAAGAAGCCCAGGAAAAAGCATTTGTCAAAAACCAGGCGGCATCCAAACACACGGGCTGTCCCGGCGCGAAAAGTATGCAGATCCAGCGTCCGGCAGCACCCGGAACCGGCACCCCCGCTCCCATCCCAGCACAGATGTCCGCACTCCGGAACTGGCCGGTACAAATCAAACTGGCACCTGTCAGCGCACCCTATTTTAACGGCGCAAAGCTTCTGATCGCCGCCGATTGCACCGCCTATGCTTACGCAAGCTTTCACCAGGATTTTATCCGGAACAAGCTGACCCTCATCGGCTGCCCCAAATTGGATCAGGTGGATTACAGCGAAAAGCTGACCGCAATCATTCAGAACAATGACATTCAAAGCGTAACCATTGTAAGAATGGAAGTCCCCTGCTGCGGCGGTCTGGAGATGGCGGCCAAGAAAGCACTTCAAAACAGCGGAAAATTCATCCCCTGGCAGGTCGTCACCATCAGTATTGACGGTAAAATCATGGAATAAAAGGAGCATACAACTATGGAGCAGAAGATGTTTTGTTTTCAGTGCGAGCAGACAGTCGGATGTACGGGATGCACAGGAAGTGCCGGTGTCTGCGGAAAGAAGGCAGACACCGCAAAATTGCAGGATGAACTGACAGGTGCGTTGATCGGTCTGGCAAGAGCAGTCGATGGTGCGGAGACCATTTCCAAACGAACCGGACAGATCATCATTGAAGGGCTGTTTACGACAGTTACAAACGTAAGCTTTGACAATGCGGCCATTGAAAAGATGATACAAAAAGTCAGAGCCGAGAAAGAACGGCTGGTTCCCGATTGCAGCAGCTGCCAGTCCCCCTGCGGTAAGACCGACGAATACAATATGCGGCAGCTGTGGAATGCCGATGAAGATATCCGTTCCTTGAAATCGCTTATTCTGTTCGGGATTCGCGGAATGGCAGCCTATGCTTATCATGCAAGTGTCCTGAATTATGAAGATGCCGAAGTGGATCAGTTTTTCTGCGAAGCCCTATTTAGAATCGGTTATGAAGAAAGTGTCGAACGGCTGCTTCCTACCGTGCTGAAAGTCGGAGAAATCAACTTGAAGTGCATGGCACTTCTGGACAAGGCCAATACACAGACCTATGGGACACCGGAACCGACCGCTGTGACCCTTGCCGTAGAAAAAGGGCCGTTTATTGTTGTGACCGGTCATGATCTGAAGGACCTTCAGCTTTTGCTGGAGCAGACCGAGGGAAAAGGGATCAACATCTACACCCACGGTGAAATGCTCCCGGCCCATGCCTACCCCTTCTTAAAAAAGTTCTCTCACCTGAAAGGACATTTCGGAACCGCATGGCAGAATCAGCAAAAGGAATTTGATCATCTTCCCGCCCCGATCCTCTACACCACAAACTGCCTGATGCCGCCCAAAAACAGCTATGCAGACAGAGTATTTACAACAGAAGTAGTTGCTTTCCCGGGTGCTGTTCATATTGACGAGCAGAAGGATTTTACACCGGTTATCAAAAAAGCACTGGAACTGGGCGGTTACAAAGAAGACCGGCAATTCTCCGGTATCAATGGCGGCACGAAAGTGACAACCGGTTTTGGTCATGCAGCCATCCTATCCCATGCGGGTACTGTCGTAGAAGCCGTAAAATCCGGTGCCATCCGCCATTTCTTCCTGGTTGCCGGTTGTGACGGTGCGAAACCGGGCCGAAACTATTACACAGAATTCGTGAAACAAGCCCCTTCTGACAGCATCATCCTCACCCTCGCCTGTGGAAAATTCCGTTTCAACGATCTTGATCTGGGAGAAATCAGCGGTCTGCCCCGGCTGATGGATATGGGCCAGTGTAATGATGCCTACGGCGCAATTCAGGTTGCCGTGGCACTTGCGGAGGCTTTTGGATGTTCTGTAAATGAACTTCCGCTCTCCTTCGTTCTGTCCTGGTATGAGCAGAAAGCGGTCTGTATTTTGCTGACTCTTCTGCATCTCGGTATTAAAAACATCCGCCTTGGTCCCTCTCTCCCGGCGTTTTTGTCCCCCAATATTCTGAACTTCCTGGTGGAAAACTATGGCATCGCGCCTATTACTACACCGGAAGAAGACATGAACGCCCTCCTGAACCAGAAATAAAGCGAGGATTCCGCCACTCAATTCACTTCCCCACACAAAGACACCGCCCGGCAAGTATCAAAACCTTGCCGGGCTTGTCCTTTATTCGTTAAGCACCGCATTCCAGAGCTCCACTCCGGCTCTTTCCCCAAGCCTTTGACCTCCGAGGAAGAACGCCATTACTTAGCTCGTGCCGCTCAAGGTGACCTGGAGGCCAGAAGACTAGGAGCTTACCACCTGAATATTTGAAAAGTAGGATTTTGGGGCCGATATATTTATTGAAAAGTCTTGAAAAATAAGCCGAAAAGATATTGAAAAGTTGGTTCGCAAAGAAAGAGAAGTCCGCTGGCTAGAGGGAGTAGAACGAATAGCGATTGGAAAGTGCAATGGGAAAAGAATAGGGCGGTTATCGGATAAAAGCCCATCTATGTCATATTGCACAGGAATAAAAAGAAGTTTTAGGTAAAAAAGACGAATATTCGTTTCAACTGATGATTTCGGTTGCCTGTCTGGCGCAAAGGTGCTAAGCTAAAAACATAACATGGACATCCTGCGGGAAGAACAACAGCGCAATAGATAAGGAGCGGAATATGACATTAGAAAAACAAGATGCGGAGCTCTTTTATCAGCTTTGGTTCCCTTTGCTGGACTTTGTGAATCAAAAATACCGGGTATGTCCCGGCATGGGAACCATTGACCGGAGCCGAGGCGTCGATGTTGCTGAAGCGAAGAAGATTGCAGATTATTTGTGGTCCCACACGCAGGTGCTTCAGGAATACATTGCCTAGCCAGGAGCTGCGGGATAGCCTGACGTTTGTAATGCAGAACCATCGTTGATAAGACATTTGAAAAGAAAACGGCCCCGGCAGGCAAATGACGCTTGCCGGGGATCGTGCATTTTTGCGAATAACAGCAAAAGCGCTATCTGGGACTAAAATCCTTTATGATCCGCACTGCTATGGTGATTGACCGTTTTCTGATCATTCTGACTGTTGCGTGGTTTTTCCTGACGTGCAAAGATGGAGTTCCCCAGCCTCTCTACGTCAGTGCTCGTCGCTATAGGGGCTTTTTGTCTATTTTATGAATTTGCTCATTTAGAGTATAGTTAAAAAGTTATCCACAGCCTCGATGCCCCAAAAACGCAGACCCTTTCTGTTTCCGGAGAGGATCTGCGTTTTTCTGGGGAGGGCTTTTTTAACAGCTCCAGCGTAAAATATTTCATCTCAGACTATCTTTTTTCCGTTCTGCTTCGTTATACTAAATGAAAGCGCTTTTAATCTACAGGAGAGGAGGAAAAACATGGACGGCGATTTCCTGCTCCTGCACAGAATGCAAAATGGCGATGATCAGGCCATCGAATCTTTTGTGCGGAAGTATTACCCAAAGATATTGCGTTACTGCCACCTACATATCAAGGACTCCGGCTTTGCAGAAGACTTAACCCAGGAAACCTTTGCCCGGTTCTTCCGCACGCTCCATCAGTACCAGCACTATGGGAAGGCTGCAAATTATCTGTATGTGATTGCAGGCAATCTGTGCCGGGATTATTACAGAAAGCCGGAAGAACTGCCGATGGAGGAACTGCCGGAGCATCCTGTCTGCCTGATGGAGTCCCTGGATTTACGGATGGATGTCCATATGGCTCTGGAACGTCTTCCACAGGAACTGCGGGAAGTAACCATCCTGTATTTCTTTCAGGAAGTCAGGCAAAAGGAAATTGCCAGAATTTTGGGGATCAGTCTGCCGCTGGTGAAGTACCGAATCAAACGCGCAAAAGAATTATTGACGATCTATTTAGGGAAGGAGAATTTTGAATGAAGGCGCTCTTTCGTTTCGATGTGATCTGCGATGAATCCAAAATACAGAAAACCATTGCTGTTTCCAAGGAAGCATTTCTTTCTGAGGAATCGGAACAAACCGTATCCCACATAGAATTTCTGTATCAGCAGTGTAAGTTCATCAAAAAACGCTGGTGGCTGATGCAAGGGCTGCTGCTTGCCTTTGTATGTTTCTTGATTAACAACTCAGAAACCGACTTCACCGTGCGCCGTATTCTGGGGCTTACCGGATCGCTGTTTGTAATTCTGATTTATCCGGAAATCTGGAAAAACCGAAGTTGCGATGCCTTGGAAATCGAATGTACAACATTTTATACCCTTCGTTCCATCTATGCAGCACGGCTGACCCTCTTTGCCGGGGTAGATATGGTGCTGCTGTCAGCCTTCTATGCGGTCGCAACCCTGCTTTGCAGAATGACTCTCTGGGAAATGCTTACACAGTTTATGCTCCCCTTCAATGTGACCTGCTGTATCTGCTTCAGAACCCTTTACAGCAAGCGGATCAATTCTCAGGCACTTTCCCTGCTTCTGTGTGTCCTTTGGGCTGGAGCCTGGTCAGTGCTCATTCTGAATGATGCTGTTTTCCTTGCCATTTCTGTTCCTGCATGGGTATCTTTGCTGGCTGCATCTGTTTTCTTCATGGGATATACCCTCTATCGCGGACAGAGGATATGGCAAAACATTATGGAGGTGAAACCTTTATGGATTTGAAAATTAGAGGCTTAACAAAAGAATTTGGCGACTTCAAAGCTGTCGATCATTTCAGCTATGATTTACGCTGCGGCGTCTATGGCTTGCTTGGCGTCAACGGTGCTGGTAAAACCACCCTGATGCGGATGCTTACTACCTTGATGAAACCCACATCCGGGCAAATTAGCTGGGATGGAGAAGACATTTTTGCCATGGACGGCAGATACCGGAATCTGTTGGGATATCTTCCTCAGGATTTTGGGTACTATCCAGACTTTTCCGTCTACGACTACCTGATGTACATTGCCACCCTCAAAGGTATACGCCCTGCGGTGGCAAAGCAGCGGGTCAAGGAACTGCTGAAGCAAGTTGGTCTGGTGAAAGCCCGGTACAAGAAAATGAAAACCCTCTCCGGTGGCATGAAGCGCCGGGCAGGTATTGCCCAAGCCATGCTGAACGACCCCAAGATTCTAATTCTGGACGAGCCTACCGCCGGTCTGGATCCCAGCGAGCGGATTCGGTTTCGGAATCTGATCAGCGAGCTTTCAGAGGATCGAATCGTGCTGCTGTCCACACATATTGTATCGGACATTGAGTATATCGCAGGTGACATTCTGCTGATGAAGGACGGCAGCCTTGCCATTTCCGGCACTGCTGAGGAACTCATTAACTCCATGCCAGAACCGGTTTGGAGCTGTACTGTGCCCAAAAGCAGGATCGATGCCTGTCTGAAGGCATACAAAGTTGCAAACGTGAAGACGATTCCTGGAGGTGCGGAGCTGCGAATCGTTTCCAAGGGACGACCGGCAGAAGATGCCGTCAGGGTAGAACCAACTTTGGAGGATGTTTTCCTCTGTTATTTTGGAGAAAGGACAGGTGATAGCGATGGTACGGTATGAACTAAAAAAGGTGTTTGGTTCCGTAGGTGGTAAGATCGCCCTGATATTGTACATTGCCGTCTTGGCGCTGTCCTGTTGGCTATCATCGACTGGCGCATTGAATGTGGAGGTAAAGTGGGTGAATGAGCAGGGGGAGAGCGAATATGGCCCATCTGCTGTCAAGAAACTGCGGGAAGCCCAGACCGAATGGGAAGGCTGGGTTGATCAGAATAAGTTGAGCAGAGTGATTCAGGAAAATCAAAGGATCAATGCAACACCCGAAGCAAAGTCAGATATTGTGCAGCAGAATGAAATCGCGTATAGCTGGAAACAGGGTTTCGCACCCATCCGGAAAATTCTGAATGAGTCCTATTCAAATGGCTTCCGGGAGTACGATTATTACACCGCTGACAGGATCACTGCCATCGATGAAGATACCTTTTACGCCAACCGTGAGAAACTACTGAGAAATTGGCTTTATGATGAAACCGATGGTGCTTACTCCAAGTATTCCGAATCGGAGAAGCAGTACATCATTGGGCAGTACAAAGAATTAGAGATTCCCTTCTACTTCACATACCACGAAGGCTGGCATCAGCTGCTGGAAAACGCCGGATATATTCCTTCGCTGGGAATTCTGATTCTGGGTTTTCTGCTGGCTGGCATCTTCTCTAACGAATTCAAATGGAAAGCGGATGCGGTGTATTTTTCCACCCTTTGTGGCAGGAATAAAGCTACCTCTGCCAAGATCAAGGCGGGTTTTCTGCTGGTAACAGTCCTGTACTGGGGGGCCATGCTTATCTATAGCCTGTTCACCTTGTGCTATCTCGGCTTCGAGGGCGCAAGCTGCGTCATCCAGTGGCAGCTCTGGAAAAGTATCTATAATCTTAATATGTGGCAAGCTTGGATGCTGGCTCTCATATCCGGCTACATCGGCAACCTGTTCCTGGCATTCCTGACCATGTGGATCTCCGCCAAGACAAAGTCTACTGCCTTTGCGGTGACAACCCCATTTATTCTGATATTCCTTCCCTCTTTCCTGGAGGGAATGGCAAACTGGATGGATAAAATTCTGAGCCTCATGCCGTCGCACTTGCTGGAACTCTATCAGAATCTGGGTTCCTTCAATATTCTCACCATCTTTGGTAAGGTTTTCCGTACTTTAGATGTCAGTATTCCGCTATATCTTACGCTGTCTGTCATATTGATCCCCATGATGTATCTGGAATATCAGAGGAAGAGAGCATAATCATTACAGTTCAATGTGTGATAAGCGAGAAATCAAAAAGGAGGTTTTACACCATGTATCGAAAAGTCCTTGTGTAAGCGCCAATGACTTGATTTTCTGCGGGGTTTAGAGTACTATAAAATACGGATATTTGTGCCATTTTATAAAGTTATCTGGAGAACGGTATGGGTTACTTATCTATTAAACAAACATCGCAAAAATGGAATATTTCTGCATATTATTGTAACTCTATTCGTAAACACTTAACCCAGTACTCTATCAACACCGTAGACAATATGAGAAAATAGACCACTGTAAGCATCAAACCTCCCCGCGACTTGCAGATACGATCCGAGATACGGGGGTATTTTCATGGTAAGAGAGCAGCAAACGCTCAATGAACAGAAAAATGGCACTGTGGGCAGAGCGTGTCAAGGCGTGCAGGAGCAGTGGGCGGACGGTAAAAGACTGGTTCAAGGAAAAAGTGAATTGTGAAAACCGCCATGGTGCGTACTGATTTTGTCAGGTGTACCATGGCGGTTTTTGTCATTTTTCACGAAAATAAAATAATTTCCGAAGCGTGTAAAAACAGCCTGTTTCGATGGCTACTTAAGTGAGGGGCTTTGTACAGAATTTACGAAAAGCAAAAAAATTTCAGACTGACCTTTACTTTTTCTCTTTCTGGATGCCTACCACTTGAGGGGGATTTTAGGCAGCTTCTACGAAAACGAAAATATTTTGTCTCAATGAAAAAGTTTGTGTGTTTGTATGATCTGAAGGGCTGGTACTGCGGCAATAAAACCCAGAGCATCAATTACCGCACCAAGAAAAACGCCCCGTTGGAGGAACATGAATGGGTCATGTACCCGGACCCCAGTATTCCGACCATTGTTCCAGACGCTTTTTTCCAACGTTCAAAGCCCGTATCCAATCGTGGAGGTTTCTGACCGGTGGGGCAAATCAAAAACGAATGATACAGAGAATTCAGCCTGTCCCCGTCGGAATATCCGTGGGAAATGGAGAATAGGGTAGTGCTGAGGTGAAGATGTATGTTTGCAAGCGTCTGGCTGCTGCTCAGCGGCCTGTTCTACTCCCTGCAGCTCCACTCCGGCTCCTTCCCCAAACCCCTGACCCCCGAGGAAGAACGCCACTACTTAGAACGCGCCGCCCAAGGGGATCTGGAGGCAAGAAATATCCTGGTGGAGCGAAACCTGCGGCTGGTGGCCCATGTGATGAAGAACGGGTGATGCACGGGAAGATTTCCTGTGGCGGACAGATGGAAGCCTGGTGTCTGTGTGCGGGAATCGGACTGCGAAAATATATTGGAAAGCGATGCTTAACTAAAATAGGACAAGCCCGGCAAGGTTTTGATGCTTGCCGGGCTGTGTCTTTGTACGAGGGACATGAAGAGAAAGCGGCATCGCCCCAGAGTACAAGGAAATTTTCAAAAAGGGTATTGACTCTGACGTTGCGTAATGGTTTATACTAACCATATCACGAGAGGAGATGCGGTCAGTGTGGACGGTGAATGAGGTAAGCAAACGCACGGGAGTGAGTATTCGCACCCTGCAATATTATGACAAGATCGGTCTGCTGCATCCGGCGCAGTATACGCAGGCGGGATACCGGCTGTATGACGAAAAGGGCCTGGAACGCCTGCAGCAGATTCTGCTCTTCCGGGAACTGGCGTTTTCCTTGAAGGAAATCGAAGAAATTCTGCAAAGCCCGGATTTTGACAGGGAAAAAGCGCTGGACCAGCAGATAGAAATGCTTACCATGAAGAAAGAGTATTTGGAAAACCTGATCACCTTTGCCCGTGGATTAAAACAGGTTGGAGGAAATACCATGGATTTTTCAGTATTTGACACCCAGAAAATGGAGCAGTATGCTGCAGAGGCAAAGAAGCAGTGGCAGAACACCAGCGCCTATCAGGCGTTTGCGGAAAAGAGCAAGGGCCGCAACAAAGAAGCTGAGGAAGCTCTTGGTAGAGGCTTGATGATGATTTTCGAGGATTTCGGCAGATGCAAGGATGTGGAACCGGCATCGTCCGATGCCCAGGCGCTTGTGAAGCGGCTGCAGGGGTACATTACGGAGAACTATTATCCCTGCACGAAAGAAATCCTGAATTCCCTTGGGGAAATGTATGCCGCTGGAGGAGAGTTTACCGAAAACATTGACAAGGCAGGCGGCGAAGGCACGGCGGCGTTTGCCCAGCGGGCGATTGCCATTTATTGCAGGTGAGCGCGGGGAGCGGCTTGTGAAGAAAGTTACGAAGAAAAGAGGGGCTGTTAAATAACCCCAAAAGGAAATCGC